>Ga0335083_10007655_pt1 | contig 13314 bp, 10 predicted proteins | sample Lox_Sample_42_FD_206716 | JGI IMG/M metagenome (GOLD analysis project Ga0335083, IMG submission 206716) | Soil microbial communities from Loxahatchee National Wildlife Refuge, Florida, United States - Lox_Sample_4.2 | ecosystem: Environmental > Terrestrial > Soil > Wetlands | place: USA...
TCCTCAAGTCCTGCTACCACGCGGACGCGATCGAGGAGCACGGCGGCAACTTCACCGGCAACGCGCACGACTACGTCGAGCACGCGATCCCGAAGGTCCGCGGCATGGGCGTGATGCAGCATCTTCTCGGCACCAGCCACATCGACCTCGACGGCGACAGGGCCTACGTCGAGACGTACATCTGGACATTTGCGCGCTTCAAGGACAAGGAGGCGGACGTCGACACGTTCACCGGTGGACGGTTGATCGACCGCTTCGAGCGCCGCAACGGTGTCTGGAAGATCTCGCACCGGCGCACGGTGTTCGACTGGAACCGCGACACGCCGAGCCGCGAAGGCTGGTGCGTCGGCTACTTCAACCCGGCGGCCGCCGGGATGCGGATGGGACGGAAGGACGCGAAGGATCCGTCGTACGAGCGGTTCTAGCCGACTTCGAACAGCGCCGGCAGGTCGCGCCGCAGTACCTTGCCGAGCGAGTTCCTCGGCAGCTCGCTCGCGAGCCTCAGCAGCTCGGGCAGCTTGAACGTCGCAACGTCGAGGGCGCGCAGGTACGCGATGACGGCCTCGAGCGTGACCTGCTGGCCGGGCTTCGGCACGGCGACGATGCCGACGCGCTCGCCGAGGATCGGATCCGGGACCGCGCAGAACGCCGCTTCGCGGATGGCCGGGTGTCCCTCGACCATCGAGTCGAGCTCGGCAGGGGAGATCTTCATGCCGCCGCGGATGATGATGTCCTTGGCGCGGCCGATGAACCGGTAGTACGGCGGGACGGCGCCCGGGCCGGCCAGCTCGAAGAGGTCGCCCGAGCGGAAATAGCCCGCTTCGTCAAAGGCGGCGCGCGAGAGCTCGGGTTCGTCCCAGTAGCCGTCGAAGCGCATCGCGCCGTCGACCCGCAGCTCCCCGGGGCGGCCGGCGGTCGTGATCTCCTCGCCCGTGTCGAGGTCGACGAGGCGCGTGCGCACCTTGCGGGCGAAGCGGGTCGCCCACTCGATCCCGGGTACGCCGAAGCGCGGAAAGACCTGCGCGCGCGCGTGCGGGTCGGGGAGGTCCTCGCCCGTGCCAAAGAGCGCACAGCCCTCGTTCGAGCCGAAGATGTTGACGATCGCGATCCCAAAGCGCGTCTGCCAGCCCTCGACCATCCATGGGGCGAGGGGCGCGGAGCCGGAACCGAGCACCCGGAGCGCCGAGATGTCGGTCGACTTCAGGATCTCCTCGTTCTTCAGGAGCTGCGAGAGGATCGCGGGCGGCGCGACGGTGTAGACGATGCGCTCGCCCGCCACCTGCGCGAGGAACACGCCGAGGTCAAACGGGTGGTGTTGCACGAGCCGCGCGCGATTCATGAGCCACGGCATCACCATGCCGCCGATCGAGGCCGTGTTGATCATCGGGAAGGGATTGAGGATGGCCTCGCCCGGGCGCACCTGCCCGATCTCGGAGCACGCCTCGCCGTTCGCGATCCAGTGGTTGTGGTGGCGCGGGACGCCCTTGGGGCGGGCCTCGGTCCCGGACGTCCAGCAGAGCGTCAGCGTGTCGTTCGCATCGACGACGAGGCCCGACAGGTAGTTGCCGAGCGCGGCCGGATCGATCGACGGCATGTCGGACCCGCGCGGCGTGAACGCGATCGCCGTACCGCCGCCGACGACCAGCACGTGCTCGAGTGTCGGAATGGAACGGCGAAGTTCCAGGAAGCGCTCGACGTACGGCGCATCGCGCATGCGTTCGACCGTGATCGCGACGCGCGCGCGCGACTTGGCGAGGAGGTAGCTGAGCTCGTGCGCGCGAAACTGGATCGCGATCGGGCAGAACACGAGCCCGAGGCGTGCGCAGGCGAGGAACACGACGGCCGCCTCGGCGATGTTCGGCAGCTGCACGGCGACGACGTCGTCCTTGCGGCAGCCGAGCGCCAGCAGCAGCGCCGCCAGCCGGTCGACCTCGGCGTCGAGCTCTGCGAACGTGAGCCGCCGCGGCGGGCTGCCGACCAGGGCGTCGCGGTTCGGCGGGTCGACGAGCGCGACCACGGCACCCGACGCCCGCACGGCGTCCCGGAACACCTCGTCAATGGTCCGGCGGCCCCACCAGCCACGATTCATGCAGTCGGCAATGCGTTCGGGGCGGCTCAGGATCATGCGCAGCATGGTGCCGAGGGAACCCGGGCGACGCAAGCGCGTGCGCCAGGCAGTGCGATGCAACATCTCTGGCTTGCTATAGTAGACCGAGGCGCTTTCGGGGGATCGCGTGGCAGAGAAGCGGGACGACGACGGTGCGTGGCCCTCCACGGCGCTCGCGATCTACACCGTGGTCGTGCTGACGCTCGCCTACACCTGCTCTTTCATCGACCGGCAGATCCTGACGCTGCTCGTCGACCCGATCCGCAAGGACCTGCACGTCACCGACACCCAGGTGAGCCTGCTCGGCGGCCTCGCCTTCACGATCTTCTACACGCTCTGCGGCATGCCGATCGCCCGCCTCGCGGACCGACTCAACCGTCGCAACGTCATGGCGGCCGGGGTCGCGATCTGGAGCGCGATGACGGCCGCCTGCGGGCTCGCGCGCGGGTTCTGGCCGCTGTTCGGCGCGCGGGTCGGGGTCGGAGTCGGCGAGGCGGCGCTCTCGCCGGCGGCCTTCTCGGTGCTCGCCGACATCTTCCCGGCGAAGCAGCTCGGCCGCGCGATCAGCGCGTACTCGACCGGCATCTACTTCGGCGCCGGGCTCGCGCTGATCGTCGGTGGCACCGTCATCAAGCGGATCGCGGGCTCCTCGATCCACGAGCTCCCGTTCATCGGCGCGATCCTGCCGTGGCAGCTGGTGTTCTTCGTGGTCGGCGCGCTCGGCATTCCGGTGTTTCTGCTCATGCTGACGCTGCGCGAGCCGCGGCGCCGCCGCGGCAGCGCCGCGCCCGCCGACAACCCGAGCTCATGGCCGGCGCTGCGCGCCTTCATGCTCCGGAACGTCCGCACGCTCGGCGCCCATTTCGGCTCGTTCTCGCTCTACGGGATCGCCATCAACGCCTACCTGTTCTGGGCGCCCGCGATGATGATCCGCAACTTCGGCTGGACGGCGCCGCGCACGGGCTACACGGTCGGCGTGATCCTGCTCGTGTTCGGCACGATCGGCGTCTACACGGGTGGCTGGGTTGCCGACCGGATGGCGGCGCGCGGCCGCAAGGACGCGCTGTTCCGTGCCGCGATGCTCGGCATGGCCTGCGCCCTGCCCGTGCTTATCCTGACCCCGCTCGCGCCGAACGAGACCGTGGCGACGATCGGGCTCGCCGCCTCGATCTTTTTCCTCGCGTACCCGCAGGGCCTGCCGTCGGCGGCGCTGCAGGCGATGACCCCGAACGCGCTCCGCGCGCAGATGACGGCCGTGTACTTCTTCATCGGCAGCCTGATCGCGAGCGGCGTCGGGCCGCTCCTGCCCGCGCTCCTCAACGACTACGTGTTCAAGGATCCGCTCGCGGTCCGCTACTCGCTGTGTGCCGTCGTCGCCGTGGTGGGTCCGCTCAGCGTCGCGATCGTGTATCTGGGGCTCGGCGCATACCGGGCGAGCGTCGAGCGCGCCGGCAACGGCTAGCCACGCCGCGCGGGCTCCGCGCCGATGCGCGTGCGCCGGATCTCGATGCCGGCCGCGACCCGGTCCCAGGTGTCCGGCGTCACGCCCTCGCGGCGCAGCTCCACCTTCTGCACCTTGTTGGTGGGCGTCTTCGGGAGCGCGGGCACGACCCGGATGTAGCGCGGCACCATGAAGTGCGTCATGCGCGCCGCCAGGAACTCGATGAGCTCGGCAGGATCGAGGCTGAGCCCCGGCTTGACCGCGATGACCACCATCACCTCGTCCTCGCCGTCCGGGCTCGGCACCGCGATGGCGGCGACCTCCGCGACCGCGGGATGGTCATCGACCTCGATCTCGACCTCTATCGAGGAGATGTTCTCGCCGCGCCGGCGGATCGCGTCCTTCTGCCGGTCGACGAAGAAGAAGTTGCCGTCGGCATCGCGGTACATGAGGTCGCCCGTGTGGAACCAGCCGTTTCGCCAGGCCGTCGCCGTCGCCTCCGGGAGCCCGTGGTAGCCGCGGTTCAAGGACCACGGCAGGTCGTTGCGGATGATGAGCTCGCCGATCGAACCGGTCGGGACCTCGATGTCGTTCGCATCCACGATCCGGCACTCGACGCCCGTGCGCGGACGGCCGCAACTGCCGAACGCGGTGGAGTTCAGGTTCGTGACGAGCGGGACGGACACCTCGGTCATGTTGAAGCCCGAGAAGAAGTCGAAGCCGTAGCGCTCCGACAACCTGAGCGCCTGCGCGGTCACCGGCGACAGCACCACGCGGCGCAGCGGGTTGTCCGCATCGTCCGGCTGCGGGTCGTTCTTGAGAAGGAAGGAAACCATCGCGCCGATGAGCCCCGAGATCGTCGTCGCGCCGGTGCGCCGGACGTCGCGCCAGAAGGTCTTGGTGCTGAAGGTGTCGAAGAGGGCGATCGAGGCGCCGGTCGCGAGCGCACCGTACACCGCAGTGACGCCGCCGACGTGAAAGAGCGGCAGGTTCACGAGCAGCCGGTCGTCGTGCGTCAAGTAGCCGAAGCAGGCCTGGCCGACGGTGTACTGCTGCAGGTACGTCGTGAGCACGCCCTTGGAGGGACCCGTGGTCCCGGACGTGTAGATGATGGAGGGTGAGTCCCAGCGCTCGACCGCGTGGGGCGCCGCGACCTCCGCCGTCGAGTCGAGGTGCGTGCCGGGCAGCACGTCGACTCCCGCCATGGCGGGTATCGTGCGGCCGCCGCGCACGACCACCCGCTTCAGGACCGTCGTCGCGATGTCGGAGAGCCGGTCAGCGAGGTCCGAGTGCACGACCATGACCGCGCTGTCGCTCTGGTTGACGACGTGCTGGAGCAGCTTGCCGCGGTAGCTCGTGTTGAGCGGGACAGCGGTCGCGCCGAGGTAGTTCGCGCCGAACCAGACGCGCAGCATGTCCGGGCCGTTCGGCAGCCACGCGAGCACGCGATCGCCCGGCTTGACCTCGAGCGCGCGGAGCGCCGCCGCCGCGCGACGCACCTCGGTAAGGGCCTCGGACCACGACCAGCGCTCGCCCGACTCGAACTCGACCGCGAGCGCGGTCGGCCGCTCGCGTGCCCAGCGCTCGAGCAGGCAGGGCAGCACGCAGGCCTCGCGCGTCGGCATCGCCGGCGAGAACCACGGCGGGTGCACGGCGGTCGCGACAGAACTTGACGCAGCGTCGGACAGGTGGGCCACGGGCGCACGATAGTCCGCGCGAGGAGCCGGCCGCAAGCGCCGACGACCGGGACGTCAGCGCGGGTGCGCGAGGAGGTAGTCGCCGAGCGCCGCGTACGCGGGCAGCGACGTCGGATCCAGGTTCGCGTTCGCGGCCATCGGGTGGGAGGCGAAGCGCGCGATCACCATCTCGGCCTTCGGATCGATGTAGATCGCCTGCCCGTGCACGCCGCGCGCCATGAACGCGCCGTGCGCGTTGTTCGAGAACCACCACTGGTCGTGGTAGCTCCAGCCGGGCAGCGTCTTGTAGCCCGCCTTCGCGAAGGCCTCGCGGTCGCCGCCGCGCCGGATCTCGGCCACCGCCGCGGCGGGCACAACCTGCTGGCCGTTGAAGCGGCCGTTGAGCCGCAGCATCTCGCCGAAGCGCGCCATGTCCCGAAGGCGCGCGTTGAAGCCGCCGGCGGCGAGCGGCGTGCCGTTCGCATCGACCTGCATGTCCGCGTCGCCCTCGGCGCCGAGCCGGCTCCAGATCGTCTCCTCGAGCAGGCGATCGAGTGGCACGCCCGAAGCGCGCGCGACGAGCCAGCCGGCGACGTCGGAGTTCACCGAGCGGTAGGTGAAGGCCGCGCCGTGTTCGCCCTGCTTGGGAACTGTCGCCAGGTACGCGTAGACGCCCACGGGACCCGAGTAGCCGGCCGGACGCGGAAACATCCCGACGGCGCGTGCGTAGCCGGGAACGTCCGAGTTGGGATCGCCGTAGATCTCCGAGAACTTGATGCCCGTCGTCATGTCGAGGACCTGGGCGACCGTCGCGTCACCGAAGCCGCCGTCCTTGAGCTCGGGAATGTAGGTCGCGACGTGCGCCTTCGGGTCGAGCTTGCCGCTTGCGATCAGCGTCGCCGCCATCGTGCCGATGTAGGACTTGGTCGCCGAGAAGGCGATGTGCGGGCGTTCGGCCGCGCCCGCGCCGAAGTAACGCTCGTAGACGATCCGGCCCCGGTGGAGCACGACGATGCCGTCGGTGTAGTTGGCGGCGAGCGACTCCCGCCAGGTCATCTCCTGGCTCGTGTCGAGGACGGTGAACCGGATCGCGTCGATGTCCCTGCGCTCGGCGCGCGGCAGCACCGCGACCGGACCCGTGCCGCGCGGGATGTCCGCGGTCGGGAAGATCTCGCGCCAGTGCGAGAACGTCCAGCGCAGCTGCGGAAAGCGGTAGTAGCTGCCGTCCTCGAGGCGGATCTGCTTGTCGGCGGGCGGTGGGGAACCCGTCATCCAGCCGAGTGCGACGGGATCGGAGGCGGTAGCGTCGGGGAAGGTCGGCGCGGCGCCAGCGGCGGGAGCGCCCAGCAGGGCGAGGACGCCGAGGACGCGCCACGAGGAATTCACTCGCATGGCTTCACCGCCTGTGGGACTTGGGTCGCGTCACCCTATCAGATCGGGTAGCGCGCCGGTTGCGTCGCGACGGTGATCCAGCGAAGTTCGGTGAATTCCGCAATGCCGGCCTTGCCCCCGAAGCGCCCGTAGCCGGACGCCTTGGTGCCGCCGAAGGGCATCTGCGCCTCGTCGTGCACGGTCGCGCCGTTGATGTGGCACATGCCGGCATCGAGCTGCTCGGCGACGCGGATCGCGCGGGCGATGTCCTTGCTGTACACGGCGGACGTGAGGCCGTACTCGGTGTCGTTCGCGACCCGGATCGCCTCGGCCTCGTCCTTCACCCGCACGATGGTCGTGACGGGGCCGAAGGACTCCTCGGCGTAGATGCGCATCGCCGGGTTCACGCCGTCGACGACGGAGGCCGAGAGGAGCGTGCCCTTCGCGGGGGCCGCGAGGTGGAGCTTCCCGCCCTTCCTCACGGCATCGTCGATGAGTGCCTGCACCTTGTCGGCGGAGGCCTGGTCGACGACCGAGCCGAGCGGCGTCTTGCCCGCGGCCGGATCGCCCGCGAGCAGCGTCGAGACCTTCGCCTTGAACTTCGCCGTGAACGCATCGGCAACCTTCTCATCGACGATGATCCGCTCCGTCGACATGCAGATCTGCCCCGAGTTCATGTAGGCGCCGAACGCCGCCCCCGCGACTGCCTCGTCGAGGTCGGCATCGTCGAGGACGATCAGCGGCGCCTTGCCGCCGAGCTCGAGGAGGACGGGCTTCAGGTGCTCGGCGGCGAGCTTCGCGATGATCCGGCCGACCTTGGTCGAGCCCGTGAAGTTGATGCGCCGGACCGCCGGGTGCGCGATCAGCGCCGCAACCACCGCGCCCGCGTCGGCGGGGGCATTGGTGATCACGTTGACGACGCCGGGCGGAAGTCCCGCCTCGCGCATCGCATCGCCGATCAGGCGGTGGGTCGCGGGGCAGGTCTCGGAGGCCTTGAGCACGACGGTGTTGCCGCAGGCGAGCGGCGTCGCGATCGCGCGGACGCCGAGGATCACGGGCGCGTTCCAGGGCGCGATGCCGAGCACGACGCCGACCGGCCGGCGCATCGACATGGCGAGGCAGCCCGGCTGGTCGGACGGGATGACCTCGCCCGCGACCTGCGTCGTCAGTGCCGCGGCCTCGCGCAGCATGCCGGCGGCGAGGAAGACGTTGAAGCCCGCCCACGGCGCCGTTGCGCCGATCTCGGTCGCCATCGCGGCGGTGAAGTCGCCGGCGCGCTTCTGGAGCGCATCCGCGGCCGCGAGCAGCAGCGCGCGGCGCGCGTTCGGGCCGAGCGCGGCCCAGGCGGGGAAGGCGGCGCGCGCGGCATCGGCCGCGGCGGCTGCATCCGCCACGCTCGCGGCGGCCGCACGCGTCGCGACCTGGCCGGTCATGGGGTTCTTGCGTTCGAAGCTCGCGCCACCGGTAGCCGGGACGTCGCGGTTGGCGATCAGGAGTGCCGTGTCGGTCATGTGAGTCCCCTCGAAGAGAATCGGTACGTCGTTGAGCTGGGCGCTTCGTGGGGCGGTCAGTCGCCCCACACGTCGCGCGCGACGTCGACGACGAGGCGAAGCTTGTCCGCCTGCTGCGACATCGCCAGGTTGTTGCCGTGCACGGTGCTCGAGAAACCGCACTGCGGCGAGAGTGCAAGCTGTTCGATGGGCGCGTAGCGGCTCGCCTCGTCGATGCGCCGGCGGATCGCGTCCTTGTTCTCGAGCGTGCCGAGCTTGGTCGTGACGAGGCCGAGCACCAGGGTCTTGCCCTTCGGCAGGAAGCGCAGCGGCGTGAAGTCGCCGCTGCGCGCATCGTCGTACTCGAGGAAGTACGCATCGACGTTCATCTCGGAGAGGAGCGCCTCCGCGACCGGCTCGTAGCCGCCCTGCGCCGCCCACGTGCTCTTGAAGTTGCCGCGGCAGAGGTGCACGGCGAGCGTCATGCCGGCCGGCTTCTGCGCGACGACGCGGTTGATGAACGCGGCGTAGCGGTGCGGCAGCTCGTCGGGATCGTCACCGCGGCTGCGCGCCGCCTCGCGCATGCGCTCATCGCAGAGGTACGCGAGGTTGGTGTCGTCCATCTGCACGTACCGGCAGCCCGCCGCCGCGAGCGAGCGGAGCTCGGCGCCGTACGCGTCGGCAACGTCCTGGTAGAAGGGCTCGAGGTCGGGGTAGTGCTCCTTGCTGATCCCCGCGCGCCCGCCGCGAAAGTGCAGCATCGTGGGTGAAGGGATCGACACCTTGGGGGTTCGGGTCGCTTGCGAGGCGAGGTAGCGGAAATCCGCGAGCTGGATGTCCTTCGCGTGCACGACCTTACCGACGACGCGCATCACGGGGGGCGAGAGCTCCTCGGTCCCGTCCGGCTTCCTGACGAGCACCGGCACGTCGGTCTTGACGCCGCCAAGCTGGGCCAGGAAGTCGATGTGGAAGTAGGTGCGGCGGAATTCGCCGTCGGTGATGCTCTCAAGGCCCACCTCCTCCTGCATCCGCACCACCTCGGCGATGGCGCGGTCCTCGACCTCGCGGAGTTCCGTCGCGGAGATCGCGCCGGCCGCTGCTCGCTCGCGCGCATCGAGGAGGTACTTCGGTCTCAGGAAGCTGCCGACGTGGTCGGCGCGGAAGGGCGGCGGCGGGCGGGCGGTGACGGCGTTCATCGGCACTTTTTCCTCGGGGCATCAGTTCGGGGGTGGTGCCTCCGGCGTCGACGTCGTCGTCGGAACGACCGCGAGCACGACGCGGAAGCCGCGGAACGCGCTCGCCTCGTCCGGCGGATTACCGGCGCGACGAGCGCTGCGCTGATCCGCGGCCGGGCTCCCGAAGCTGCCGCCGCGATTGACGCGGAGGCTCCCGCTCAACGGACCCGTCGGATCGCGGCTGGTTCCGCCCGAGTAGGGCCCGTACCAGTCGCGGCACCACTCCCAGACGTTGCCGAGCATGTCATAAAGGCCCCATTTATTCGGCAGCTTCGTGCCGACGCGGCGCGGTCCCGCGAGCTTGCCGTCGATGGGCCAGCCGCGGCCGGCGTAGCCCTCGCCACTGTTCGCCCTGTACCACGCTAAGTCGTTGAGGGAGATCGCACGTTTACCCCCCGGGTCGATCGTGTCGGCATAGCTCGGGCCCTGGCTTCCGGCGCGGCTCGCGTACTCCCACTCGGCTTCCGTCGGCAGGCGGTAGGCGAGGTGTACCGGCAGGCGGCCAGCGGCGCGCTCGCGCGCGGTGAGTCGGCGGCAGAACTCGGTGGCTTCCGTCCAGCTCACGAAGTAGGCCGGCAGGTCGTCGTCCTCGTTCAACAGGTAGCGATCGGGCCCTGCCTCGCGCGACATGCCCATGAAGTCGCGCACGGTCCGGCGACGATCGCCGAATGCGTAGAGAGTGTCGTCGGCGAGGACCTTTGCGAGCTGGCCGCGCGCGTCGACGCCCATGATCGCGCGCCACGCGGCGATCGTGACGGGCGTGCTGCCGATCCAGTACCCGTGGCTCAGCGTGACGTGGACCCGCGGGCCCTCATCGGCGCCGCGCAGGGGTTCGGCGTCGACGCTGCCCATCCAGAAGGAGCCGGGCGGGATCCACGCCATCGCGAGCGTTGCGCAGGCATCGAGCGGCAGCGACCAGGCGCGACCCGCGGTCGGAGCCGCCGCGCGGGCGGAGGATGCGATAACCAGGAGCAGCGCGAGCGAACCGGCGGCGCCGCGCATCCACGCGCTGCGCGGGCTACTCGATGAAGGGCTCGACGACAACGCGCTCACCGCACAGGAACGCATCCGCGACGAGCTGGAGCGGCGCGAGGTCGACGTCGATGCGCCCTGCCGCAACGACGCTCGCGAAGCGCGCGTAGACGTCCGGGTACTCGCCGCCGTTGTCCGGGGTCGCAACCTCGCGGCCCTCGATCGTGAGCACGCTGCCGCCGCGCGAGAGCACGAGCGTGCCCCGGTCGGTCTCGACCTCGATATCCCAGGTCTGCGGACCCGTCTGCCGGAAGTCGAAGTTGGCGACGATCGGTGCGCCGCCGGGTCCGGCGAGTTCGAGGTCCGCCGCGATCGGCGTCTCGCAGTTCTCGGGGTAGGAGAGCCGCGCCCCGCGGAGTGCGGGAACGCCTGGCAGGATCTCGGTGAGGATCGAAAGCGCGTTGATGCCGGGATCGAACACGCCAAGACCGCCGGCCTTCCAGATCCAGGCCTGGCCCGGGTGCCACACGCGCACGTCCTCCTTCCAGGTGATCGTGACGCGCCGAAGCGCGCGGCCGGCGAGCCACGTTCGCGCGGTCTCGACGCCGCGCGCGTGCCGCGAGTGCCAGGAGGCGGCGAGCACGCTGCCGTGCTGCTTCGCGACGTCGACGAGCGCGAGCACCTCGCTCACGGTGACGCCGGGCGGCTTCTCGAGCAGCACGTGCAGGCCGTGCTCGAGCGCGCGCCGTGCCGCCGCGAAGCGCACCTGCGGCGTCGTGCACAGCGCGACCGCGCCGACCTTGACGTCACCCTTGAGGAGCTCGTCGAGGTCCCGGAACCAGGGCACTCCCTCGAGGTGGCTGTGCGGGCTTGCGACGGCGACGAGCTCAAACGCCGTGCTGCCCGCGATGGCCGCGACGTGCTGGTCACGGGCGATCTTCCCGAAGCCAACGATCGCGAGGGGCGTCTTCTTCATCGGCAGTGTCCCGATCGTTGGATCCGAAAGAGTGGGCCGGGCGTCATCGCCGGTGCGCGCGGCGACGGGAGCGCGCAGCGGGTCGAGTCAGCGCGAGGTCGAGCCCGGCGAGCGGCGGCCCGCCGGCCGGTCCTCGCGCGTCAGGATCAGGTCCATCGCTTCCTCGACGAGGCGGCGCATCGCGTCCTCCGCGGCCTGCGGCTTGCCGGCGAGGATGGCGTCCGCGACGCGCTTGTGGTCGGCGACGCTCGCGAGCTGAACGCCCTTGTAGCGGTTGGTCGTGCGGATGCTGAAGCGCAGGGCCGTGGCGATCAGGCCGCTCAGCTGTGCGTAGAAACGATTGCGGCTCGCGCGGAGCACCGCGACGTGGAAGGCGATGTCCGAATCGAGCGGATCATCCTCGCCGCGCTCCGCCGCCTGCATGCGCTCGATCGCGGTGCGGACAGCGGCCTTCTCGGCGGCGCCGGCCGCGCGGGCGGCGAGCGCCGCCGCGCCCGGCTCTACCGCGAGGCGGATCTCGCTGAACTCGATCAGGAGTGCCGGCGAGAACTTCCGCTCGAGCAGCCAGCCGAGGACGTCGGGGTCGAGCAGGTTCCAGCGATCCTCGGGCTGCACCCAGGTACCGCGCCGCGGGCGCGCGCCCAGCAAGCCCTTGGCGGTCAGCATCTTCACGGCCTCGCGCAGCACCGTGCGGCTCGCACCGTACTGGCGGCAGAGCTCCGCCTCGACCGGGAAGGGGTTGTTCTCGGAATAGACGCCCGTGACGATCGCGACGCCGAGGTCGTGGGTAATGCCGTAGGTCAGGTTCTGGCCGCGTGCGCGTGAGTTCATGGTCGGTACTCGGGCTCCGGGAGGCCCTGTGTGCCAACCCGGTAGAGAAAGACATCGCCCGCGTGAGGCTCGGCCGCTAGCGCGGCGGCATCGAGCTCGACGCGCGCGGACGTGACGCAGAGGACATCGAGGTTGGGCCCGCCGAAGCACACGCAGCTCGGCTGGCGGGTCGGCACCGCCACGATGCGGTCGGTCTGCCCGTCCGGCGCGTAGCGCACGACACGGCTGCCGCCCCACTGCGCGCTCCATACACAGCCGTCCGCATCGACCGTGGCGCCGTCCGGCACGACGCCCTTCGGCGTCTCCGCGAACACGCGCCGGTTGCGCAGCTCGCCCGCGGGCTCGACCAGGTCGTAGGCCCAGATGGTTCGCGCCATCGAGTCGGCGAAGTAGAGCACCGCGCCGTCCGGGCTCATGCACAGGCTGTTCGAGATCCGCACGTCGCGCACGTGGCAGCGGAGCCCCTTCGAACGGTCGAACGAGTAGAGTCCCCCGGACGCGGTTCGGGGTTCACTCTCCTTCATGGTGCCGACCCAGAAGCGCCCGGCGCGGTCGATGCGCCCGTCGTTGAAGCGCACACCGGCGGAGACCTCGGCCGGCCGCGCGAGCCACTCGACCTCGCGGGTGACGGGCGAGTAGTAGGCGATCCCGTCCGCAAAGGCCGCGATCAGCCGCTCGCTCCCGGCGACGAGCCCGAACGAGCCGATCCGGTCCGGCGCCGTCAGGACCTCCGGCGTTCCGCCCGACCAGTCGTAGCGGTGCAGCGCCCGGCCGTGGATGTCCGTCCACCAGAGCACGCCACGGCGCGAGTCCCAGAGGATGCCCTCGCCGAGCGACGCGCCCGCGCGGATTACCTCGTACTCGGCGGCCGTGGACATGCGTGCGCTCATGGCTACCAGAACGTCACGTAGAGGACGACCAGGATCACCGTGACGATCGCGGCCGCGACGTTGAAGCCGCCGGAAGTCGAGTAGTCGACACCCTTGAGCTCGACCTTGAGCGCGGTCGAGCGCGGCTTCTCCGCAAGCGAGATCACGATCGCGAGGCCGAAGCACAGCAGGAACACGAGCCCGACGCGGTCCATGAACGGCAGCGCCGGCCAGAACTGCCTGAGGGCCACCGACAGCAGGAACGACCCGACGGCGGCGACGAGCGCCGCGGTCGCGGTGGTGCGCTCCCAGAACATGCCGAGCAGGAAGAACACGCAGATTCCCG
>Ga0335083_10007656_pt1 | contig 13313 bp, 12 predicted proteins | sample Lox_Sample_42_FD_206716 | JGI IMG/M metagenome (GOLD analysis project Ga0335083, IMG submission 206716) | Soil microbial communities from Loxahatchee National Wildlife Refuge, Florida, United States - Lox_Sample_4.2 | ecosystem: Environmental > Terrestrial > Soil > Wetlands | place: USA...
TATCGCTTCACGCCGCTGCAGACGAACTTCAGCGTCAACGCGCTGGCGCTGGACGGCGGCCGGCCGCGGCTGATGACGATCAAGGAGCTGCTGGAGGCGTTCATCCGCTTCCGCGCCGAGGTCCTCTCCCGCCGCACCCGCTTCGAGCTCAATCATGCCCGCGACCGCGCCCATGTGCTGGTCGGTCTCGCGATCGCCGTCGCCAATATCGACGAGGTGATCGAGATGATCCGCCGCGCGCCCGATCCGGTCGTGGCGCGCGAGCGCCTGATGGCCAAGGACTGGCCCGCGTCCGACGTGGCGCCGCTGATCGCGCTGATCGCCGAGCCCGGCCGCACCGTGTCGGAGGAAGGCACTTACAAGCTGTCCGAAGCACAGGCCCGCGCCATCCTCGAATTGCGCCTGCAGCGCCTGACGGGACTGGAGCGCGACAAGATCGCCGAGGAGCTGACCGAGGTCGGCAAGCTGATCGAGGGCTATCTCGAGCTGCTCGGCGATCGCGACAAGCTCTTCGCGCTGATGACCGCCGAGCTGATCAAGATCAAGGAGCAGTTCGCGACGCCGCGCCGCACCGAGATCCTGGACAACGAGTTCGAGCAGGACGTCGAGGACCTGATCCAGCGCGAGGACATGGTCGTGACCGTGACGCACGGCGGCTACGTGAAACGCGTGCCCGTCTCGGCCTATCGTGCGCAGCGCCGCGGCGGCAAGGGCCGCTCGGGCATGGCCACGCGCGAGGACGATTTCGTCTCTTACCTGTTCGTGGCCAACACCCACACGCCGGTGCTGTTCTTCTCGAGCCGCGGCATCGTCTACAAGCTCAAGGTCTGGAAGCTGCCGCTCGGCGCTCCCCAGGCGCGCGGCAAGGCGTTCGTGAACCTGCTGCCGCTCTCCGAGGGCGAGACGATCAGCACGATCATGCCGATGCCGGAGGACGAGGCGAGCTGGTCGAAGCTCAACGTCATGTTCGCCACGGCGCGCGGCGGCGTGCGGCGCAACGAGCTCAGCGACTTCGTGAACGTCAACCAGACCGGCAAGATCGCCATGAAGTTCGAGGGCGAGGATGCCGGTGACCGCCTGATCGGCGTCGGCGTCTGCTCCGAGGATCAGGACGTCCTGCTGGCCACGCGGCTCGGCCGTGCCATGCGCTTCCCGATCGAGAAGGTGCGCGTCTTCGCCAGTCGTAACTCGACGGGTGTGCGCGGCATTGCGCTCGCCGATGGCGACGAGGTGATCTCGATGTCGCTGGTCGACGGCGGCAAGGGCGTCACCAGTGAGGAACGCGACGCCTATCTCCGCCAGTCGCGCGCGCTGCGTCAGCTCGCCAATCTCGATCCGGAGAGCGGCGCCGAAACGGAGGAAGCGGCTCCGGCGGAGGAGGCGGCGGCGCCGGCCGCGAGCCTGTCGCCCGAGCGGTTCGCGGCGCTGCAGGACAAGGAGGAGTTCATCCTCACCGTCGCCTCATCGGGCTTCGGCAAGCGGACCTCGGCCTTCGAGTACCGGGTGACCGGCCGCGGCGGCAAGGGCGTCGAGCTGATGAACCTCGGCAAGGGCGGGCAGGTCGTCGCGGCCTTCCCGGTGCTGCAGAGCGATCAGATCATGCTGGTGACAGATGCCGGCACCTTGATCCGCTGTCCGGTCGATGGCGTCCGCATTGCGGGCCGTGGCACGCGCGGCGTACGCATCGTCAATGTCAGCGAGGGCGAGCGCGTCGTCTCGGCGATCCGCATCGGCGAGGACGATGCGGGCAACGGCAACGGAAATGGCGAGGACCATTCCGAAACAAACGGTGGATAAGGGCCGGCCGTGTCGCTAAGACTTCGCCGCTGCAACGGGCACGCCTTGAAAAGGGGAATACGGGGGGAAGATGGCCGTGGAGCGCACCGGTGTCTATCCAGGCACATTCGATCCCATCACCAGCGGGCACATGGAAGTGGTGCGCCGCTCGCTGCGCCTGGTCGACAAGCTGGTGATCGGGCCCGCGATCAATATCGGCAAGGGCCCGCTCTTCTCGCTCGAGGAGCGGATGGAGATCATCAAGGAGGACATCGAGGACTTCCCCAAGGCCGACAAGGAGCGCATCGAGGTCGTGCCGTTCGAGGGCCTGCTGATCCATTTCGCGCGCGAGGTGAAGGCCGGGGTGATCATCCGCGGCCTGCGCGCGGTCTCGGACTTCGAGTACGAGATCCAGATGGCCAACATGAACGCGCGCATGGAGCCCAACGTCGAGACCATCTTCCTCATGGCCTCCGACCGGCATCAGTTCATCGCCTCCTCGCTGGTGAAGGATATTGCGCGGCTGGGCGGCGACACGTCGCAATTCGTGTCGAAAAAGGTCTTCGAACGGCTGAAACGGAAGTTCGCCAAGTCCTGATCGCCCACCGGGCTGCGTTGACCATGGGGCCGTCACACCTTATACGAGCGCCGCGCGGGGTTCCGGCCTGCGGCGCGACCCGGGAGCGAGCCCATAGCTCAGCGGTAGAGCATCTGACTTTTAATCAGGTGGTCGTAGGTTCGATCCCTACTGGGCTCACCACTGGACCGGACAAGGAGTGTAACGGCTCATGCCGTCGGTGAATGTCGTCAACGGCAAGCAGATCATAGTCGACGATGCTGGCCCCTTTCAGCGGTTCTTCCGCTTCTTCGGTCGGCCGTTCGCGCGGATGTGGCATCACCGCGATCTCCTCCAGGCGATCCTGCGCCGCGAACTGGCCGACCGGTTCAAGGGCTCCGTGGCGGGCTGGGTATGGGCCGTGGTGGCGCCGCTGCTGGCGATCGCGGTCTATACGCTCGCCTTCTCGGGCCGGCTGCAGCTGCCGGAACAGTACATGGTCGCCAAGGACCCCAACCTCAGCTACGCGCTGTTCATCCTGAGCGGCATCATCGTCTTCAATTTCTGGTCCGAGATGGCGTTCCGCGCGCCGATGCTGCTGCACGAGTATGCGCACTTCATCAAACAGACCATCTTCCCCAGCGACATGCTGGCGGTGATCTCGACCGCCCGGGCGACGCTCTACACGCTGATCTCGATCACGGTGCTGCTGATCTTCCAGGTCTGCGTCCTGCGCAGCCTGCCCTGGACGCTGGTGCTGCTGCCGCTGATCTTCCTGCCGTTCGTCGCCTTTCTGATCGGCATGTCGTGGTTCCTGTGCGCGATCGGCGCGTTCACGCGCGACGCCGGCTACCTCATGATCAACATCGTGCCGCTGTTCATGTTCGCGACGCCGGTGTTCTATCACCAGTCGATGTTCGGCCCGCCGTGGGACATCGTCATCTACGCCAACGCGCTCACGGGGTTCGTCGAGGTCATGCGCGACATCATGCTGGTCGGCAAGCTGCCGAACATGGCGGTCTACGGCTGGACGCTGGGCATCTCGGTGTTCAGCTTCTACTTCGGCTACTGGTTCTTCGACAGGTATCGGAATGTCATCGTCGACGTCCTCTGACATCGTCGTCCAGGCCCGACACCTCGGAAAGGCCTACCAGCTCTACGCCCATCGCAACGATTGGCTGAAGCAGGTTATGTTCGGCTGGGCGAAGACCTACTACAAGCCGTTCTGGGTCCTGCGCGACGTCGATCTGCAGGTGAAGCGCGGCGAGAGCATCGGCATCCTGGGGCGCAATGGCTGCGGCAAGTCAACGCTGCTGCAGGTGATCTGCGGCATGACCCTGCCGAGCCACGGCGAGCTGCGCGTGACCGGCCGCATCGCCCCGGTGCTGGCCCTGGGCTCGACCTTCGATCTCGAACTGTCGGGCCGGCAGAACGTCATGATCGGCGGCGCCGTGCTCGGGCTGAAGCGCCGGGACATCCTGCGCAAGTTCGAGTCGATCGCCGACTTCGCCGGCATCGGCGACTACATGGACCAGCCGGTGAAGCACTATTCGATGGGCATGCGCACGCGCCTCGCCTTTTCCATCTGCGCCCATGTCGAGGCCGAGATCCTGGTCGTCGACGAGGCGCTGGCGGTCGGCGACGCCGCCTTCCAGCGCAAGTGCCTCGACTGGATCGACAGCTTCCGCCAGACCGGCACGCTGCTCTTCGTCTCGCACTCGATGGCCGAGGTGCGCAGGCTCTGCTCGCGCGCCATCTGGATCGAGGAAGGCCGTATCCGCGAGCAGGGCGATCCGAACGAGGTCATCCGCTCCTATCATCGTGCCCTGCTGGTGGAGAAGGACGACGTCCAGCGCTTCACCGCACACAGCTGACGGGCCATGCACGCCGGCGCCGCCATCGTCTGGCTGGGCCTCGGCTGGTGGCTGATGAGCCTGATCGTGCATTGCGCGACGGCTGCGTTGGCACGACGTCCGCGGGCCCACGGCGCCAGCGTGAACACGAAGCGCGCGCCGGCCGACTTCAGCATCGTGGCGCCGCTCGCCGGCGCAAGCGACGCTTCGGCGGGCTACATCCATTCGCTCAAGGCCTTGTCGGATGCCGGGGCCGAAGTGCTGATCTGCGTCGCCGACGCCGAAGATGGCGCCGTGGCGCCATTGCGCGCGCTGTGGCCGGAAGCGCCGCTGCTGGTCGGCTCCGACAGCACCTTCAATCCCAAGATGAACAATGTGCGCAAGGGGTTCGAACGGGCGGGCCGGCCGGTCGTGGTCCTGTGCGATGCCGGCACGATCCTCGATGTCGACCTGCTTTGCCGGGCCGCGGCACCGCTCTCGCCGCGGGTCGGGCTGGTGCTCGCGTTGAAGGCGGGCGAGGCGCCGGAGAGCTTCGCGGCCGAACTCGAGCGTGCCTATATCAACGGCCATCAGGCGCGCTTCCTGTTCGCCGCGGATCGCCTGGGCCTTGCCGTCGCCTCGGGCGGCGTCACCTTCCTCGCCAACGACACGCTGCAACGGATCGGCAATTGGCGCGGCTTCAATCGATGGATCGCCGACGACTATTCGGTCACCCGCTCGGTGCGTGAGCTTGGCCTCACAACGCGCCTCGGCACGGTCATGCCGCCCTTGCCGCTTGGCCGGCGCGAGTGGAACGCGGTGTGGCGGCGGCAGGTGCGCTGGGCACGCACGCGCCTGCGCCTGCCCGTCTGGCCGCTGGTGCTGTGGGAGCCGATGATCGGCTGGTTCGTCTCGGGGCTCGCCGGCCTGCTCGGCCTCGCTGCCATGGGCGGTGGTGCGGCGCTGTTGACGGCGGGTCTGCTGTTCCATACCGCGCTGTGGCTCGCCGCCGAGAAATGGTTCATGGCGGGACGGGGCCTTGCTTTCGGGCCGCGCGCGTCCGCCGCCGCGCTGCTGCGCGAGGCGCTGGCACCGGTCCTCATGGTAACCGCGCTCAGCGGTCGCACGATCGATTGGCGGGGCACCGACCTCGGGGGCCAGTGGCGAATGAGGGGGGATGATCCTCCGGAGAGTGTCGTATGACCGGCATGGACGGAAGCACGCCCGCCTCCTTGAGGAACGAAGCCGAGCAGGGCATCGCGACCGTCATGTTGCCGATGCATGTCGATTCGTCGACCGCGCCCGAGGTCGAACGGATAATGGTGCGGGCCCTGCAGCCTTCGGCAAAGGTCATCGTGGATGGCAGTCGTGTGACCTATATGAGCGCCGCCGGCGTGCGTGCGCTCGCGAGCGCCCTGCGCGAGGCCGCGGCCCGGGAGGCGCATATCGTCTTCTGCCGCTTTTCCGGACCTGCGGCCGATTGCCTGATGGTCAGCGGCTTCTCCCAGCTTCTCGACATTGCCCAATCCGTGGAGGAAGCGAGGGCCCGGTTGCGTCCCGGCCTGTCGGCAACCGATGCCGACCGCTTGCACCCCCGCGGTACCGCGGGTTAATTACAAGGTGGCTGAGGCGAGACCTTAAAGGGACGTGGGACGGGCGCAACGTTCCGACCGTTCCGCACGGAGAGCGGGATTTGACAGTATGGACCGGGCTGCGCGCCCTCGCGCGACCTTCCCTGATGGTCCTCGGCCTGACGATCGGCCTCGCGGGCTGCCAAGCCGTGCCGGGCGACGGTCCGTGGATGAACGGCGTCAAGTCGACCGAGACGGAGGCCTTGCCGTTCGACGTGATCGATCTCACGCCGCTCACCGTCATCACCTATCGCCCCATGACGAACGTCGACACGCCGTCGACGACCAGTTCGCTGTCCGCCGGCGGCGGACATGTCGTCGTTTCCCCGGGTGATGTCGTCAAAGTCCGTATCTTCGAGCCCTACGAAGGCAGTATCTTTCCGACCATCCAGCGCCCCGGCGCCGATTTCGGTCCGCAGCGGGTGACGAGCGAGGGCACGATCGAAGTGCCGTTCGTCGGCACGGTGCACGTCGCCGGCATGGACCTGACCCAGATCGAACATCAGATCGCGACCCAGCTCCAGGGCAAGGCCCAGGATCCCCAGGTCATCGTCGAGTTCGTGGCTGATCGGACGAACACCGTCATGGTGTCGGGCGAGGTGAAGCAGCCCGGCCGTATCTCGCTTCTCGAGGGGACCCGCACGGTGGTCGACGCGATCAACCACGCCGGCGGCCCCACCGGGGGCCAGCAGCAGGGGGGCGCCAATCAGCTTGAAGTCGTGCTGCGGCGCCAGGGCCAGGTCCTCCTGAAGGCCCAGTTCTCGGACCTCCTGGCCGGTGCCGATGTCGGCATCCAGAAGGGCGACGAAATCGTGGTGCGGCCCAATTCGCGGATTTTCACGGTCCTCGGGGCGGTCACCAAGTCCGGCAACGTCGAGCTCACCAAGGCCAATATGACGCTGCTGGAAGCCTTGGGGCAGGTCGGGGGCCTGTCCGACGAACGGGCCAACAAAACCGGCGTTTTCGTCTTCCGGATGGGGGATATCGCGGACAATCCCGCGGCAAAAGCACGTGTTTTTAGACTGGACCTCAGCCAGCCCGTGTCTATCTTCGTCGCTCAACAGTTCGGTATGCAGGCTAGGGACGTGGTGTACGTCACGAATGCGCCACTTTACGAGTACAATAAGATCCTGAGCGCTATTTACCGTACCTTCTCGATCGTCGGCATCGCGAAGGGCTCCATTACGCCAACCACGACATTCTGACGATCTGGCACACGGGCTGAAGGAATCTGGGGTACGAGTTCGGATGGCGAAAGAGACGAAGTTCAGATGGGGTGCAACGGGTGTGGTGGCGTTGTTCGTCATCGCGGCCCTCATGCTGTGGATTTTTCCGGGCCGCCAGACCAGCAGCGCCCAGGACGGAATCCGTCCCGTCGGTCCGCTCATTTCGCGTGGCTATACGGATGCGCCCAGCGGCACGGCGGTGATCGCGGGCGATCCCGCGACCGGCGGCGGCCTGCTCCTCAAGCTCCAGATCACCGACGGCCAGAAGGTCAAGCGCGACGAGGTGATCGCGGTCCTGTCGAATTATCCCAAGGCCGACAATCTCGTGCGCACCACCGAGGCCGAGCTCGAAAAGGCCAAGCGCCAGCGTGAGGCGATGGTCTCGGGCTACCGAGTCGCCGAGATCGCCATGCAGGAGTCGGTGGTGAAGTCCTCGGCCGAGGAGAACAAGCTGAAGGCGCTGGAGCTGCAGCGCTCGGGCAAGCCGCCAGATCAGAAGCAGCTCGAGCTCAACATCGCCCAGCAGAACCTCGAGCGCGAGAAGGCCAAGCTCAAGGTGATGAAGGAGACGCTGGAGACCGATCTGGCGCAGATCGACACCGACATCACCATCACCACCTCGAAGCTCGAGGATGCCCGCAACGCGCGCGAGCAGGCGCTGGTGCGCTCGCCGCTCGACGGCATCGTCATCCAGATCTATTCCCGCCAGGGCGAGCGCGTGTCGGCGAGCGGCATCGCCAAGATCGTCGACATGAGCCAGATGCGCGTGCTGGCCGACGTCGACGAGCTGCATATCGGCCGCGTCGCGCCGGGCGGCAAGGTCGAGGTGACCTTCCGCGGCAGTCCGACGATCTTTCACGGCAAGATCTCGCGCGTGGCGCCCACGGTGAAGCGCATGCAGCGCATCGAGCCCGACGGCGGCTCCTCGACCGATGCGCGCGTGGTGCAGGTCGAGATCGAGCTCGACGATCCTTCCAGCATGCCGCAGGTGCTGGGACGCGAGACGCGCGTCACCTTCCTCTGATGGCTCTCACCCTGCCTGCCCTTCCGTCGCCGTGGCTGCGCCGGTGGTGGGCGGGCTTCTCCTTCGACCGCATGCGGGAGGCCGTCAAGACCGCGGCGGCCATGCCGCTCGGCACCCAGCAGCTCCGCCGCCAGCGCACGAGCACGCTGCTGTCGCTGGCCGGCGTCACGGCCAGCCTGCTCGTCGTCTTCGCCCAGCTCGGCATCGAACGCGCCGTCTACGATTCGGCCGTGCGCATCCATCGCGCCGTGCTCGCCGACCTGGTCATCGTGCCCGCCGGCTTCAAGTCGCTGGAGCTCCATGCCGACGTGCCGATCTCGGTGACCGACGCGGTGACGGCCAATCCGTCGGTCTCCGCCGTCCTGCCGTTCTGGTTCGGCGTCATGTCGCTCAATCATGCGGGCATGTCCCAGCCGCGCCGGCTCGCCTGGTACGCCATCGATGTCGAGCATCCCGCGATCGACGTGCCGGGGCTCAAGGAAAACCTCTTCAAGCTCCGGGTCGTGCGCCGCGTCCTGTTCGACCGCGATTCGCGGCCCTATTTCGGCGATCTCGCCGAAGTCGCCGAGCGCGGCGAGGAGGTGCCGGTCACCGGCCCGCGCGACATGCGCCAGCTCCTGCGCGAGATGTTCGTCGTCGGCACGGTCTCCATCGGCCCGAACGTGGTCAACGACGGCGCCGTCGTGATGTCGGAAGCCACCATGGACGAGCTGTTCGGCGAATGGTGGTCGGACCGGCCGGCCTTCATCGCCGTCCAGCTCGCCAAGGGGGCCGATCCCGTCACGGTCCGCAACCAGCTCAACAAGGACCTGGCGGGCCGCGGCGAGGTCCTGACGCGCGACGATTTCGAAAGACGCGAGAAGGCCTATTGGTCGCGCGAGACGCCGGTCGGCTACATCACCGACCTGGGCTTCGTCATGGGCCTGATGATCGGCATGGTGTTCATCTACTACGCCCAGTACCAGATCATCCGCTTCTACCTTCCCGAATACGCGATCCTGAAGAGCCTGGGCTACGACTGGTGGTTCTTCCTGTGCATGATCGGCCAGATCGGCGCGGCCATCATCACGCCCGCCTTCCTTGTCGCCTTCGCGCTCGCGCGGCTGGTCTACGGCGTCGCCGAGCAGACGATTCATCTCGGCATGACCATGGGCTTGCGCGAGATGATCGTGTCGCTGCTCGCCTGCCTGGTCATGACCGCGGTATCGAGCCTGTTCGCGATCCGGCGCCTGTGGAAGGTCGATCCGATCATGTTGTTCGAATAGAACATGTCGGCCGAATCGCTCGTCCTCGGACCGCCGGTCGTCGAAGCCGTCGACGTCCATCACCACTATGGCGAAGGCGCGCAACGCGTCGACGTGCTGTTCGACATCAACATGGAGGTCCGCGAGGGCGAGCTGGTCATCGTCACGGGCCCGTCGGGCTCCGGCAAAACGACGCTGCTCACCATCCTCGGCACCATGCGCAAGCCCTCCGAAGGCAAGCTGCGCCTGCTCGGCACCGATGTCGTGGCGCTGGGCAACCGTGAGCTCGACTCGCTGCGCAATCGCGTGCGCTTCCTGTTCCAGAAGCGCAACCTCTTGTCCTCGCTCACGGCCCTGCAGAACGTGATGGCGGGCGTGGCGACCACCGCGCTCACCCATCCGGACTGGGACGAGAAGCGCGCCCGGCACCTGCTCGGCCTCCTGGGCCTGGCCGACAAGGCGGAGTCCTGGCCCGACGAGCTTTCGGGCGGCCAGCAGCAACGCGTCGCCATCGCCCGCACCATGATCGGCCTGCCCGACCTGATCATCGCCGACGAGCCGACCTCGGCCCTCGATCGCGTCTCCGGCCGGCTGGTGGTCGACCAGCTCAAGGATCTCAGCATGCGCGCCAAGTGCGCCGTGGTCCTGTCGACGCACGACGAGCGCATCTTCGACGTGGCGAGCCGCCGCCTGCACATCGAGGATGGCCGCTGCTTCGAAGTGCCGATCCACTATCACTGACCGGACGTCGAGATGCTGCTCTTCCTGGTCGACCTCGTCGTCGTGCTCTGCCTTGCCGTGCAGTTCGCGATCGCGGGCTACTTCCTCACGCTGCTCTACTGGCTGACCGACGAGCCCCAGGCCGAGTCGCCGCCGCCCGAGCTGCCGCCCGAGGCCGAGCTGCCGCGCGTGCTGGTGCAGATTCCCGTCTTCAACGAGCCGATGGTCGTCGAGCGCGTGGTGACCGCGGCGGGCGCGCTCGACTGGCCGCGCGACCGGCTGAAGATCCAGCTCCTCGACGACAGCACCGATCTCACGTCCGACATCGCGATCCATGCCATCGGCCGGCTGCGCAAGCAGGGCGTCGACGCCGACCATGTGCGCCGCGCCAGCCGCACGGGTTTCAAGGCGGGCGCGCTCGCCGACGGCATGACGCGCGACGATGCCCCCTATGTCGCGGTCTTCGATGCGGACTTCGTGCCGGCGCCCGACTGGCTGCGCCGGACCATGGCCGTGATGCTGGCCAGCCCCAAGGCCGCCTTCGTGCAGACGCGCATCGAATGGGGCAACGGCGATCGCAACTGGCTGACGCGGGCGCAGCGCCTGATGCAGGACGCGCACTTCGCGGTCGAGCAGGACATGCGGGCGCGCCGTGGCGTGCCGTTCCAGTTCAACGGCACCGGCGGCATCTGGCGCCGCGAGGCCGTGGAGGAGGCGGGCGGCTGGTCGCACGACACCTTGTCGGAGGATCTCGACCTGGTGCTGCGCACCCATCTCAAGGGCTGGACCGGCGTGTTCCTGATGGAGCCGCATGTGGTGGGCGAACTGCCCCAGCGACTCGACGATTTCGGCGCCCAGCAGAGCCGCTGGTCGAAGGGCTTCGTCCAGGTGGCGCGCAAGCTCCTGGGCCAGGTCTGGGACTCTGGCTGGTCGGATGCGGCGAAGTTCATGACGACGGTGGCGCTCGGCCAGCAGCTCATCTTCCCGATGATTGTCGTGGGTGTTCTTGCGCTGATCGGCTCGATGATCGGTCACGGCCACCTGATCGGATTGTTCGGATTCCTGCTCTGGATGTGGCTGGTCACCATGGTAGTGGTGCTGATCGGCATGACCTGGGGCGCCTACCATCGCCTGAAACGCGGTGGTTTCCTGAGATACATCGCCACGGCGGCGAGCGTGCCGGCACTGATCGTCTATCTCGCCGTCGCCAATGCCGGCGCCATCGTCGGCGCGAGTCTGGGCCGCAAGACCGCGTTCACGCGCACGCCCAAGACCGGTCGCTGATCCATGGCCGTCCTCGCCGCGCTTGCCCTTCTGTGCGCCGCCGTCTTCGGGATCTGCTGTCTGCTGCTCGCGGCCTTCATCGGCAGCCTGCTCTACATGGTCGTGCTGCATCATCGCCTGAAGCCGGCCGGCCTCGATCGCGAGGAGAACCTGCTGCTGACGCCGCTGCCGCCGGATGCCGGGCTGCCGCATGTCGTTGTCCAGATTCCGTCCTTCAACGAGGGTCCGGTGCTGCGCCGCGGCGTCGAAGCGGCGGCGGCCCTCGATTGGCCGCGCGACAAGCTGCATATCCAGATCCTGGACGACAGCACCGATGAGACGGCGGAGCTCGCGCGCACCGTCGCCGCCGAGCTGAGCGCCAAGGATTTCGACGTCGTGGCGCTGCAGCGCACCGACCGCAGCGGCTACAAGGGCGGCGCGCTGCATGAGGCGATGCAGCGGACGCCGTACGACTATTTCGCCATTTTCGACGTCGACTATGTACCGCCGGTGGATTTCCTGCGCCGCTGCATGCGCGTCTTCGTGGCCGAGCCCAGGACCGCCTTCGTGCAGGCGCGCTTCGACTTCCTCAATCCGCACGAGAACGCACTCACTGAGATGCAGATGGTGACGCTCGACGCCCATCTCGGCATCGAGCAGGCAACGCGCTCCTGGGCCGGCCATCCGCTGCCCTTCAACGGCACCTGCGGCATCTGGCAGCGCGCCGCCATCGAGGCGGGCGGCGGCTGGAAGGGCGACACGGTCACCGAGGATCTCGACCTCACCTATCGCGGCTGGGTGAAAGGGTGGCGCGCGATCTTCCTGACCAGCGTCGCCGTGCCGGGCGAACTGCCGGCCGATACGCAGACCTGGCTGCGCCAGCAGCAGCGCTGGCAGGACGGCTTCCGCCACGTGGGCCTGCGCATGTTTCCGGTGATCCTGAAGAGCCCGGACATCGCGCCGGCGGCCAAGGGCGCCGCGCTGCTGCATCTCTGCATGGCGCTGAACCAGCCGGTCTTGCTGGTCGGCGTGGTCTCCGGGATCGTGGCGGGCCTGCTGGCGCCGGCTTTGGTGCCGCTGCTCAAGGTGTTCTTCGTCACGCTTGCCTGGGTACTGATCTGCGCCACGACCTTCCTGCGGGCAGGCCACAATTTCATCCGCAACGGCGAGATGCCGCCGCTGCAATTCGCCCTCGTGCTGTTGCGCTTCGTCGGCGGCCAGGTGGCGATGGTGGTGCGCAGCCTCGGCGTGCACATCCGCAAGGCCGCGGCGCCGCCCAAGCCGGTCGTGTTCGATCGCACGCCGAAGAAGGGCGGCTAGAGCACGACCGTTTCGACCGTTTTCACCGTTTTTACACCGCGTTCGCGGGGGCGGAGTGGCCGAAGGCGCGGCAGGACGGGCTTTTCCGGGCCATCGGGCGCTTTTCGAAACGGTCGTAAACGGTCGCAAAACGGCGCTTAAACGGTCGGAAAACGGTCCGGTCACTTTCGCAGACCAGTCGTTACCTCCAGCTCCGTGAGGCGCTCCTCGAGGTCGATCGGTTCGATCATGTTGCCGTGCACCTTGATCACGCGCGCGGTGGCCATGCCCTCGGCCGGCGTCACGTCGCCCGCGAGGACGGCGTCGGTGATGGCGGCCGTCGCCGGAATGATGTCGCGAAGCGCGCGGATCTCCGGCGCCGCGATCTCCACCGGCCGGGGCCGCCGCGGTTGCCCTTGGTAAAGCGGCCGTTGGTTTCGCGAGAATCGGCGAAGGAATCGTTGGACATGGGGAACTCCGGTTTCGAACTCGAATGGTCCGGAACCTACCCCCGATGCGTCTTAGCCCCGCATTATGATCAATGGACGTCCCGCAGGAGCGGGTGATGGGCCGAGCGCAGCCCACCGCTGGCGCCGATCGGTACGTCGAAGGGCAGGCGGATCACCTCGATCTTGCGCTGGCTGAGCTCGTGGATGAGGCGCCGATTGTGGGCCGCGACAATGACGCGATCGGCATCGAGGATCAGGCAGTGCGTGACGAATTGTTCGGCCTCCTCGATGGA
>Ga0335083_10007657_pt1 | contig 13312 bp, 10 predicted proteins | sample Lox_Sample_42_FD_206716 | JGI IMG/M metagenome (GOLD analysis project Ga0335083, IMG submission 206716) | Soil microbial communities from Loxahatchee National Wildlife Refuge, Florida, United States - Lox_Sample_4.2 | ecosystem: Environmental > Terrestrial > Soil > Wetlands | place: USA...
TGGCGTGTATCACGAGCTGGCCCGCCGTTGCAGCCGCGTGCGCGTGGTGCATCGTGGCAACGTGCTGCCGTGGCTTCTGGCCAGCCGCGCGCTGGTGCACAATGGCTGTACGACCGCCGTGGAGGGCTATGCAATGGGCGTCCCGTCGGTCGCCTACCTGAAGACCTTCGACGAGAAATACGACATCGAATTCCAGGGACTGCCGAACCGCCTGAGCCAGCAATGCTCCGGTATCGAGGAACTCGTGGCGACGCTGCAGGGGCTGGTGCGCGGCGACGGGGCGGGGCTGGCCACACCCGAACGGGAACAGCTGATGGATCGCTACATCGCGGCACGCCACGGCCCGCTGGCCTCGGAACGCATCCTGGACGTGTTGCAGGCGCAGTATGCCGCAGGACTGCCGGCGGTCCGCTGGTCCACGCGGCTGCGTGCCACCGGGCTGGCGCGATTGAAAGCCGGGCTCACCAGGTTGTACATGAACCGGCCGGGCCGCAACCGTTCCGACTACCACGATCACCGCTTTCCCCGGCTGTCCGCCGCCGACGTGGCGCGTCGTATTGCGCAGCTCGGCGGCACCCTGGGGCGCTTCCGGGCAATATCGGTGCGCGAGCGGGGCGAGCATCTGTTCGAATTGTCTGGCGGGAGGGCCGCGTGACTCTGCAGCCGTCGCTGCTGAAGCTCGTGAACCGGATCTACAAGCGCGAACGCGATCCGCGGCGTGCCCAGTCGGTCTGGGACGAGTTCGACCGCAACCGGCATTACGCGGAATACCTGGCACGTTGCCGCGCCCGCTATCGCCGCGCGCCCGCACCGGTGGGCGACGCGGACCTGCAACAGCGCGGGTTCACCCGCCTGCGCGCGCTGGACGCGGCCGCCGCGGCTGCCTGCATACGGGAGCTCGAGAGCCGTGAGCCGCAGCTGCTGAAGAAGGACAGCAGCGACCTGGAGGGTTTCCGCATCGCCGACCGGCAGTGGCTGGAAACCCTGCTGGGCCGGGTGCTGCAGGGACCGGTGGATACCGCCATCGCCGCCTTCTTCGGCAGTGAATACCTGGTGCACTGGGTCGCGTTCTCGCTCACCCGCAAGGCGCCGCAGCAGGCTTCGGTCTCCTTCAAATGGCACTGCGACAAGGGTCCCAGCGCGCACCTGAAGCTGATCATCTACCTGAATGACACCAACGCCCACGGAGGCAACACGGAATTCATGGATCTGCCCGACACCATGGCGGTGGCGCAGCGCGGCTACCTGTTCGGCTGGTCGAAGACACGCACCGGCGACGTGGCGCAGCTGTCACGCCTTGCCGGTCGAACGCTGGCTACCCATCTGCATGCGCATGCCGCGGGCGAGGCGGTGTTGTTCCAGCCTGGTCGCGTGCTGCACCGGGGCATCAGCCCGACGCGCGGCGATCGCCTCACCGCCACGCTGTGCCTGCTGCCCAGCCCGGTCCACTGGCAGCCTGCCTTCCAGTGCGGAACCCTCTCCGACCTGGCCGTGGACGAGAAATGGCACGACGACGCGCTGGCGTTCCTGGCCGACTTCGAGCGGCGACTGGGGGCGGATGTGGCCCGGGGGCATGCATGAGCACGTTTTCCCCACCGGTGGTGGTCGCCGAGATCGGTTGCAACCACAAGGGCGAAATGGCGATCGCGCGCGAGATGATCGGCATCGCCGCCACCTTCGCCAGGTGCGATTACGTGAAGTTCCAGAAGCGCAACAACCGCGAGTTGCTGACGCCCGAGGAATACGCCGCACCGCATCCCAATCCCATGCACGCGTATGGTCCCACTTATGGCGCGCACCGCGAGTTCCTCGAATTCAATCTCGACCAGCACCGCCAGCTCAGGGGCTGGTGCGCGCAATTCGGCATCGGCTATGCCTGCTCGGTGTGGGATCTGACTTCCGCGCGCGAAATCGCCAGCCTGGAGCCTGACTACATCAAGATTCCCTCGGCCTGCAACCTGCGCTTCGACATGCTGCGCGAGCTGGCGCGCAACTACCGGGGCGACCTGCATATTCCGCTCGGCATGACCACGCCGGAGGAGGTGCTGCAGATCGTCGCGTTGCTGCGCGCCGAGCAGGCCCTCGAGCGCACGGTGCTGTACGCCTGCACCTCCGGTTATCCGGTGCCGTTCGACGAGCTGTGCCTGCTGGAGATCCGCGAGCTGGTGGCGCGCTACGGCGGACAGGTGCGCAGCGTGGGGTTTTCGGGTCATCACCTGGGCATCGCCGCGGACATCGCCGCCTACACGCTCGGCGCGCGGTGGATCGAGCGCCACTTCACGCTGGACCGCACCTGGAAGGGCACCGACCATGCGGCCTCGCTGGAACCCGACGGCCTGCGGCGCCTGGTGAGGGATCTGCGCGCCGTCAGCCAGGCGCTGACGCTGCGCGATCGCCCGATCCTCGATATCGAAGTGGCGCAGCGCAGGAAGCTCAAGCGCTTCCAGCCGCAGGCATGAAATGAGCTGGATTGCCTACATGCCGCTGCGGGGCGGCTCCAGGTCGATTCCGGGCAAGAACATCCGCGCGCTCGCAGGACGTCCGCTGTTCGCCTGGGCGCTGGGCGCCGCGCTCGACAGTGGCTGCTTCAGTGAGGTGTGGGTGGGCACCGATGCCGAGCCCATCCGCCGCGCGGTGCGCGAGCAGTTCGGGGAACGGGTGCGGATATTCGATCGACACGCGGCCACCTGCACCGATGAGGCTTCCACCGAGAGCGCACTGCTGGAGTTCGCGCCGGCGACCTCGTTCGACGTGCTGTGCACCATCCAGGCCACCTCGCCGCTGACACTGGCGGCGGACTTCCAGTCCGCGCGGCAGCTGTTCCTGCAGCAGCAGGCCGATTCACTGCTGACGGCCACGCGCGTCAGGCGTTTCTACTGGAGCGATGGCGGGCAGGCGCTGAACTACGACCCGGCCAGCCGGCCGCGGCGCCAGGACTTCGCCGGCAGCCTGATGGAGAACGGCGCGTTCTACTTCACGCGCCGATCCGTTCTCGAAGCGCAGCGTTGCCGGCTCGGCGGCCGCATCGCCATCCACGAGATGAGCGGCGACAGCGCGGTCGAGCTCGACGAGCTCGCCGACTGGCCGGTGGTGGAGCGGCTGCTGCGGCGTCGCGGCGCGCCGGCCACGCTGGCGCACATCCGCGCGCTGGTGGTGGACGTGGACGGCACGCTCACCGACGGCGGCATGTATTACAACGGTGACGGCGAGGCGCTGAAGAAATTCAACACACGCGATGCGCATGGCATGCAGTTGCTGGAGCGCGCCGGCCTGCACATCGGCGTGGTGACGGCCGAACGCAGCGCCGCGGTCGAGGCGCGCATGCGCAAGCTCGGCATCCGTCATTACCTGCCCGGCACGCAGGACAAGCTCGCCGCGCTGCAGTCGCTCGCGCAGCAATGGGGCTGCGAGGTCGGGGATTTCGCCTACGTGGGCGATGACCTGACCGATGTCGCCGCGCTCGGCGCCGTGGGTTTCGCCTGCTGTCCGGCCGATGCGGTGGCCGCGATCCGCACGCGCGCCGATTACGTGGCCACTGCCGGCGGCGGTGCCGGTGCCGTGCGCGAAGTCTGCGACCTGCTGCTGGCCGCGCGCGGCTGATTCCTCAGCGCATCAGCGGCTGGTTGTGCTCGTCCACCAGCACCACCACCGGCCGATGGCCTGCCAGCTCCGCCTCGCCGTACTGCGCATAGGCGCAGACGATCAAGAGGTCGCCCACCATCGCCTTGCGCGCGGCGGCACCGTTGAGCGAGATGGTGCCGGAACCCGCAGGCGCTTCGATCGCATAGGTGCTGAAGCGTTCGCCATTGGTGATGTTGTACAGCTCGATGTACTGGTTGGGCAGGATGCCCGAAGCCTGCAGCAGCAGCCGGTCGATGCCGCAGGAGCCCTCGTAGTGCAGGTCCGCTTCGCTGACCCGGACGCGGTGCAGCTTGGCCTGCAGCATGGTGCGCAACATCGATTGATCCTCCGCGGCGGAGCCGGTAGCCCCGGCGGGCGGCATTATGGGGCCGCGTCCCCCTGGCGCGCGAGCCAGGCGCGCCAGCTGCCGCAGTCGCTGATGTCACGTGCGCCGTTGATGCCGAGCGGCTCGCACAGGAAGCCGCAGACCTCGCTGCCATCCTGCAGGCACACGCGGCCGATGCCCAGCGGCGCCGGGATGCCGCGCACGAAGGAAGCAACACCTTCCTCCGGCATGCGCCACACCTCGACCTCGATCGCCCGGCCATCGGCCGCCCGCACCATGCCGGGCCGCTGCGGCGGACCACCCGGCAGTGCATACAGTCGATAGGCCGGCGCAGTGCGCGTGGCCGCCACCAGCCAGGCACCGCGTGCGGTGAGCTGGTGGTTCAGCGGCAGGCCGGACATATGCGCGCCGCACACCGCGATGTCCAGGGTATCGCCGGGCGCCGGCGGTAGCGCGGCCGGCTGCGGCCACGGTGCGTTCGTGGCGCCGAGCGCGGATCCGGCAGCCTGGTGCAGGCGTGCGCCCCAGGCCAAAAGGTCCGCGTCGTGCCATGCCGGTGCCAGCAGCGTGACGCCAAATGGCAGGCCTGCTGCAGTAAAGCCCGCCGGCACGGCGATGGCGGCGAGATCCAGCAGGTTCACGAAATTCGTGTACGTGCCCAGCTGGCTGTTGCGCAGCAGGGGCTGCGCCTGTTCCTCCTCGATGCTGAAGTGTGTCGGGGCGGTGGGCAGCAGCAGCGCGTCGGCCACGGACCAGATCTCGCGCGCCGCGGCACGCAGGCCTTGCAGGCGGTACTGTGCCGCGAACGCCTCCGCCGCGCTGGGCGCCGCCCCGGCTTCAACGATGCGGCGCGTGACCGGATGCAGCGCCGCGGGATCGGCCAGCAGCGGCCGCGCGACCAGGTAGCGTTCGGCGATCCACGGGCCTTCGTAGAGCAGCCGCGCCGCGTCCAGCAGCGGCGCGATATCCACCTCCAAGGTGACCGCGCCCAGCCAAGCGCAGCGCGCGCGCGCCGCCTCGAACAGGCGCGCGTAGCCGGCATTGCCGAAGAATTCCAGCCCGACCGGAGCCGGTACCGCGATGCGCGGCGCCGGCCGCTGCGACCAGCCGCGCTGCGCGGCGCGCTGCGCCGGCCGCGCCCACGGATCGGCGGCATCGAAACCGCGCGCCGCCTCCGCCACCAGCGCCGCATCGCCGGCGGTCAGCGCGAAGATCGAGAGCGCATCGAGCGTGCGGCAGGCCGGCACCATGCCGCGCGTGCTGAGCAGGCCCAGCGTCGGCTTGTAACCGACCAGGTTGTTGAACGCCGCCGGCACGCGGCCGGAACCGGCCGTGTCGGTGCCCAGCGCGAAGCTTGCCAGCCCCAGCGCCACCGCGACGGCCGAACCGCTGGAGGAGCCACCAGCCAGGTAGCGCGCATCGAAGCTGTTGCGGACGATGCCATAGGGCGAACGCGTGCCCACCAGCCCGGTGGCGAACTGGTCGAGATTGGTCTTGCCGAGGGCGATGGCGCCGGCGTCGATGAGCCGTTGCACCACGCTCGCCGATGCGGCCGGCTGGTACGTGAAGGCGGGGCAGGCGGCCGTGGTCGGCAGCCCCGCAAGGTCGATGTTGTCCTTGATCGCGAAGGGCACGCCATACAGCGGCAAGGTCGCGGGATCCTGCTGCGCCAGCTGCGCGCAGCGCGCGAACAGCGCATCTTCGGCCACGCGCGCGATCCAGATGGGATTGTCGGCATGCCGCGCCTCGCGGGCCAGCACCTCCTCGATGGTCTGGCGCGGCGATTGCCCACCCGACAGATAGGCCGCGCGCAGGCTCGCAAGGTCCAGCGGCCTCACCGGGTTGCTCCCGCGGGCTGGATCGCCAGCAGCACATCGCCCGCCTGCGCGGGCTTGCCGGGCTCGCAGAACACCGCCGTCACCACGCCCGCGCTGCTGGCGCGCACGCTGATTTCCATCTTCATCGCCTCCATGACCAGCAGCTCCTGGTCCGCCGTGACGAGCTGGCCGCAACAGACATGCAATTGCCACAGGCTGCCCGTGACTGGCGCATGGACCGGCTCGCTGCCGCTCGGCAGTGTGGCCGCTGCGCGGAGCGGCGCGGCTTCATGCAGCGGTGCCTCGGCGACGCCGGCCTCGTGCCAGCGCTTGCGCTCGGCGGCGAAGGCGGCGCGCTGGCGCTCGCGAAAGGTCCCGATCGAAGCGGCATTGTCGGCCAGGAACCTGCGGTAATCGGCCAGGCGCAGCGTCGTCGGCTCGATGCGCAGGCGCAGGCTCCCGTACGGAAAGTCCGCGCGCATGCGCAGCAGCTGCTCGCTGTCCACCGGGTGGAAGCGCAACTGGTCGAAGAAGCGCAGCAGCCAGTGCCGGTCGCCAAAGTCGCCCCCCGGCCGCCAGCGGTTCCACATCTGCAGGGTGCGACCGACGAACTGGTATCCGCCAGGTCCCTCCATGCCGTAGACGCACAGGTACGCACCGCCGATGCCCACCGCATTCTCGGGTGTCCAGGTGCGCGCCGGGTTGTACTTGGTGGTCACCAGCCGATGGCGTGGATCCAGCGGCGTGGCCACCGGCGCGCCGAGGTACACATCGCCCAGGCCCATCACCAGGTAGCTGGCCTCGAACACGATGCGGCGCACCTCGTCCGCCGAACCGAGGCCGTTGATGCGGCGGATGAACTCGATGTTGTCGGGACACCAGGGCGCATCGGCGCGCACGGACTGCATGTAGCGCTGCGTGGCGAGCCGCGTGGCGGGGTCGTCCCACGACAGCGGCAGGTGCACGATGCGGCTCGGGATCTGCATCTGCTCGGCGTCGGGCAACGCCGCCAGCGCCTCGCGCAGCTGCCGCAGCACGGCCGCCTGAGCCAGCAGACGCGGGTCGAAATGCAGCTGCAGCGAGCGGATGCCGGGCGTCAGGTCCAGCATGCCGGGTAGCGCGCGGGCGCGCAGCGTCTCCAGCAGCGCCTGCACCTGGAAGCGCAGTTCCAGGTCGAGCACCGGCGGCCCGAATTCCACCAGCAGGTTGTCTTCGCCGCACTGGCGCACGCAGATCTGCGCATGCCGCGCGCTCGCGGGCAGCCTCTCCAGGACGGCGGGGTTCACGCCGGCCGCGGCGGGCACCAGCGCCACGAAACGCACGCGGTCCCCGGGGCGCAGCTGCCCGACCATCCACAGGTCCTCCAGGCAGATCGTCACCGGGCAGACGAAGCCGCCGAGGCTGGGCCCGTCCGGGCCGAGGATCACCGGCATGTCGCCGGTGAAATCCACGGCGCCCACCGCATAGGCGTTGTCGTGGATGTTGGAGGGATGCAGCCCGGCCTCGCCACCATCCGCCCGTGCCCACTGCGGCTTCGGGCCGATCAGGCGCACGCCGGTGCGGCTGGAGTTGTAGTGCACCTCCCAGTCGGTGGCGAAGAAGGTCGCGATGTCCGCCGCGGTGAAGAAATCCGGCGCGCCATGCGGTCCATGGTGCACGCGCAGGCGCCAGGGCGAGCCGTAGCGGGGCCGCTCCTGTTCCGCCAGCGGCCGCGCACGCGAGGGATCGCAGGCCTGCTGGTTCAATCGCAGTACATCGCCCACGCGCAAGGCGCGGCCGCCGTGGCCGCCGAAGCCGCCCAGCGTGAAGGTGGCGCGGCTGCCCAGGTATTCCGGCAGGTCGAAGCCGCCCTGTACCGCCAGATAGCTGCGCTGCCCGGCGCCCTGGATTGCGCCCAGCTGCAGCACGCTGCCGGCCGCGACCTGCAGTGGCTGCCAGAAGTCCACGGCCCTGCCGTCGACGGCAGCCGGCATCGTGGCGCCCGCCAGCGCGACCAGCGCCTCGCTGGCAAAGCGCAGCGTCGCGCCGGTGGCGGTCATCTCCAGCGCGGCTTCGCCTTCCTGGTTGCCGACGATGCGGTTGGCGAGGCGGAACGCGCGCTCATCCATCGGCCCCGATGGGGGCACCCCCACGTCCCAGTAGCCGGTGCGGCCCGGCCAGTCCTGTACGGTGGTCTGCGTCCCGGCACCCAGCACTTCGATGCCGGGCGTCCTGAAATCGATCCGGCCCAGCAGCCGCGTGGTGGCTCGTCCGGCGAGGAACTCGTCGTTGCCGAGGATGCAGCGCAGGAAGGGCAGGTTGGTTTCGATGCCATGGATGCGCGTGCGGCCCAGCGCGTCGCGCAGCCGCGTGATGGCGGCCTCGCGCGTGGCGCCATGCGCGATGATCTTGGCCAGCATGGGGTCGTACCAGTTGCCCACCTCGGTGCCGGTCTCGATCCAGCCGTCCACGCGGACGTCCTCGGGGAGAGTCACTTCGGTGAGCAGGCCGCTGCCCGGCCGGAAGGCGCGTGCCGCATCCTCGGCGTAGAGCCGCGCCTGCACGGCATGACCGCGCGCCTCGTAGCGGAATGCCGCCAGGTCCGGCGGCTCGTCGGCGGCCACGCGCAGCATCCACTCCACCAGGTCCATGCCGCCGACTTCTTCGGTGACGCCGTGCTCCACCTGCAGGCGGGTGTTGACCTCGAGGAACCAGAATTCACCGCTGTCCGCATCACAGATGAACTCGACCGTGCCTGCGGAGCGGTAGCGCACCGCGCTGCCGAGGCGCACCGCAGCCGCGTGCAGCCGCGCGCGCGTCTGCGCGGCAAGGCCCGGCGCGGGCGTTTCCTCGATGACCTTCTGGTTGCGCCGCTGCATCGAGCAGTCGCGCTCGCCCAGCGCCACCACGTTGCCGCGGCCATCGCCGAACAGCTGCACCTCGATATGGCGGGCGCTGGCTACGTACTTCTCGAGGAACAGTCCGGCATCGCCGAAGTTGCCGGCGGCCAGGCGCTGCACGCCGCCAAAGGCGCGTACCAGCTCATCGGCCGAAGCGCACAGCTGCATGCCGATGCCGCCGCCGCCGGCGGTGCTCTTCAGCATCACGGGGTAGCCGATCACGGCGGCAGCCGCGAGGGCGGCCGCGCTGTCGGGCAGCAGGCCGCTGCCGGGCAGCAGCGGCAGGCCGTTGTCCTCGGCGAGCTGGCGCGCGCGGTGCTTCAGGCCGAAGTCGCGCAGCTGCGCCGGCGTCGGACCGATGAAGGTGATGCCCGCGGCCGCGCAGCCCGCGGCGAATTCCGCTTTCTCCGACAGGAAGCCGTAGCCGGGATGGATGGCTGCGGCACCGCTGCGTCGTGCGATCTCGAGGATGGCTTGCTGGCGCAGGTAGCTCTGCGCTGCCGGCGGCGGTCCGATGCAGTACGCCTCGTCGGCCATGCGCACATGCGGGGCATGCGCATCGGCCTCGGAGTACACGGCCACCGAGCCGATGCCCAGCCGCTTGAGGGTGCGCAGGATGCGGCACGCAATGGCGCCGCGGTTGGCGATCAGTACCTTGTCGAACATCGCGCAGTTCCGCTGCTGCGCCAGGTCGTCCCGGCAGGGGGAAGAGGGCGCGGCGGGTCGTCCCGCCGGCCTGCTGGGCGCTTCAATCCGGTGCCCAGGCCAGCACGCGCACGGGGGTGGGATTGTAGGCGTTGCAGGGATTGTTCAGCTGCGGGCAATTGGAGATCAGCACCAGCACATCCATCGCGGCCGCCAGTTCCACGTGGCGGCCGGCGCCGGAGATGCCGTCGGCGAATTCCAGTCCGCCCGCCGGCGTCACCGGCACATTCATGAAGAAATTGATGTTGCTGGGCAGGTCGCGCTTCTCCAGGGCGCCGGCGTGCTGCGCCAGCGCCAGCAGGAAGCTGTCCCTGCAGTTGTGCATATGGCGCTTCTCCAGCGCGTAACGCACGGTATTGCTCTCGGCGGAACAGGCCCCGCCCAGCGTGTCGTGCCGGCCGCAGGTGTCCGCCGCGATGGTCAGCAGCGGCCGGCCGCGGTTGGAGCGCAGCACCGAACCGGTGGTCAGATAGATGTTGCCCTGCTGCTGGATGGTGTCCTGCGCGCTGTAATGCTCGTGTGTGTCGGCGGCATTGTAGAACAGCGTATCCACGGCCTGGTTGCCCTCCAGGTCCACGATGCGCAACCGGTGGCCGGCCGGCACCACGCCCATGAAAGGCTCGCCGGCCAGCACCACCGTGTCGAATGGCGCGGTGAGGGGGTTCATGCGGCGATGTGGCGCTCGGTGTTCAGGTAGCCGCGCTCGTTCTCCGGGCAGCGATGGCGACAGGCATCCTGCACCGCGACCGGGGCGCTGCGATACACCTCCAGCTGCACGTCGGGCGGGGCATGGCGCGTGCCGGCAGCCAGCGGATGCGGCCCGGCGTGCAGCAGCACGATGCAATCCATCTCGAAGCGCAGGTCCACGGCGTCGCCGTCCTGGCAGTGGCCGGCCACCCACTGCATGCCGCCCGCGGCATCCACCACCACCTTGCTGAAGAAATTGACGTTGGCGACCAGGTCGCGCTCGCCCAGCCCGTACTTGCCCAGTTCCACCAGCATGGCCTCGCGGCCGCTGACATGGCGCGCATTGCGCTGCTGCTGGTAGCTGGTGGCGCCATAGCGCGCATCGATGGCCGCCTTGTCGGTCAGGCCGCACAGCGGATCGTGCCAGCCCAGCGTGTCGGCGGTGATCGCGCACAGTATGCGGCCCATGTCGGAGTAGCACACGCAGCCGGCCGCCAGGTGCGCCGTGTGCTGCGCCTTCAGCGTGTCGGCCATGTTGTAGCGTTCCAGTGGCTGCTCGCGGCTGTAGAACAGCGCCGCGACATTCGCGTCCGCGCCCTGCGCGGTGAGCCGCAGCGACTGCCCGCGCCGCAGTACGCCCGACCAGTGCGTGCCGCCCGGCAGGATCTGGCTCCACAGCGGCGTGATGGCAGGCATTTCGGTACGGCTCAAGAATCATCCTCACCATGGCTGGTCTGGGGACGAAAAATGCAAGGGATGTACCAACCATTCACGGCGCCGCAAGCGGCAGCCCACACCTCGTCGGTGTGGCGCGTGCCCCGGGCTGCACAACACGAGGGCGCCGCCGCCGGCCAGTGCCGTGTATTGGTGCAGGCGCGGGCCTTCGCGCGGGCCGGTGGCGCGTGAAATGCCCGTCCATCGCGCAGGCACGCGCCTTGCAGCCAACGCAGGGCAAATGTGCGTCTAGGGTTCCGGCCGCGCGAGCGGTGCTGGTCCGAGAGAGGCAGTCCTGGCAACGCGGCGAGGCCCGTTGGGGATACACGGCGGGACAAAAGCCCGGGAGGTGTGCCGCAACCAGTCAGATGAGGAGAATCCATGTCGCGCATTTCCCGCAGGGTGATCTCGATCGTTTTCGGTCTGCTGGCACTGGGCGCGGGCCTTGCGCCCGCGCAGGGCGCCGAGCGCAATTCCTTCAAGGTGGCGTGGAGCATCTACGTGGGCTGGATGCCGTGGGATTACGCGCAGTCCAGCGGCATCCTGAAGAAATGGGCCGACAAGTACGGCATCAAGATAGAGCTCACGCAGATCAACGACTACGTCGAGTCCATCAACCAGTACACCGCTGGCAAGTACGACGCCTGCGTGATGACCAACATGGACATGCTGACGATCCCGGCGGCCGGCGGCGTGGATTCCACCGCGCTGATCCTTGGCGACTACTCCAACGGCAACGACGGGGTGGTGCTGAAGGGCAAGGGCAAGAAGCTGGCCGACATCAAGGGCCAGTCGGTGAATCTGGTGGAGCTGTCCGTATCCGAGTACCTGCTGGCGCGCGGACTCACCTCCATCGGCATGTCCGAGAAGGACATCCGCATCGTGAATACCTCGGACGCGGACATCGTGGCCGCCTACGCCACGCCCGCGGTGACCGCCACCGTGACCTGGAAGCCGCAGCTCTCCGCCGTGATGGCCCGGCCGGACAGCGCGCTGGTGTTTGATTCGAGCAGGATTCCCGGCGAGATCATGGACCTGATGGTGGTGAACACCAAGGTGCTGAAGGACAACCCCAAGCTGGGCAAGGCGCTGGTGGGCGCCTGGTACGAGACGCTGAAGCTGATGCAGGGGAAGAACGCGGCCGCGACCAGCGCGCTCAGCGCCATGGCCAAGGCCTCGGGCACTGACCTGGCCACCTTCAACAGCCAGCTCGCCACCACCTACATGTACTGGACCCCGGCGCTGGCCACCGCCGCGGTCACCGCGCCGCAGCTGATGAGCAAGATGGACCTGGTGCGCAAGTTTTCCTTCGACAAGGGGCTGCTCGGCGAAGGCGCCAAGACCGTGGACGCGGTCGGCATCGAGTTCCCCGGCGGCAAGCTGCTGGGCAGCCCGAAGAACGTCACGATGCGCTTTGATTCCAGCTACATGCAGATGGCGGCCGACGGCAAGCTGTGAAGCGCCCGCTGCGCCCGGCAGGGCCGCGTTGCGCCGGCTGATCAACCAGCACCCGGGCCACGCCGCGCGCATCGCGCTCGGCGTGGTGCCGTTCATCGCGCTGCTGCTGGTGTACGTGATGGCCTCGCAGCTGCGCCTCGCCGCCAATCCCGGTGACAAGCTGCTGCCGTCCTTCGGCAGCATGGCGCAGAGCATGCACGAGTACGCCTTCACCGAGGATGCGCGCAGCGGCCAGTACCTGTTCTGGGCCGACACCTGGGCGAGCCTGAAGCGCATCGGCATCGCGCTGGCCATCAGCGCCGGGCTGGGGTTGCTGCTGGCGCTGGCCATCGGCACCGTGCCGCGCGTGCGGGCGCTGCTGGCGCCGCTGCTCGGCACCATCGCGATGATCCCGCCGCTGGCCATCCTGCCCATCCTGTTCATCGTGCTGGGACTGGAAGAGACGGCCAAGATCTCGCTGATCGTGATCGGCATCATGCCGTGCATCGCCCGCGACCTGGCGCTGCATGTGGCCGAGCTGCCCGAGGAACAGCTGGTGAAGGCGCAGACGCTCGGGGCTTCCACCTGGCAGCTGGCGCTGCGCGTGGTGCTGCCGCAGACCCTGCCGCGGCTGATCGACGTGCTGCGGCTCAACATGGGTGCGGCCTGGCTGTTCCTGATCGCCGCCGAGGCCATCGCTTCCACCAGCGGCCTTGGCTACCGCATTTTCCTGGTGCGCCGTTATCTGGCGATGGACGTCATCCTGCCGTACGTGGCGTGGATCACGCTGCTGGCCGTCGCCAGCGATTTCCTGCTGCGCCTGGCGCGCGCGCGCGCCTTTGCCTGGGCCGGCGCGGGACGCTAGGAACAGCCGCGCCGTGGCGACAGTTTCGGTCCGCAATGTGTGGAAGCAGTTCGGCGACCACGTGGTGCTCGAGAACCTGAATCTCGAGGTTCCCGCCAACGAATTCGTCACCATCATCGGGGCTTCCGGCTGCGGCAAGACCACTTTCCTGCGCATGCTGCTGGGCACCGAACAGCCCACGCGCGGGCGGATCCTCATCGATGACGAGCCGATCCGGCCGGAGCCGGATCCCTCGCGCGGG
>Ga0335083_10007658_pt1 | contig 13312 bp, 10 predicted proteins | sample Lox_Sample_42_FD_206716 | JGI IMG/M metagenome (GOLD analysis project Ga0335083, IMG submission 206716) | Soil microbial communities from Loxahatchee National Wildlife Refuge, Florida, United States - Lox_Sample_4.2 | ecosystem: Environmental > Terrestrial > Soil > Wetlands | place: USA...
CAATACGATTCCGTAGTCGGGGTACAATACCTTCCGAAGGGGAGCTTGCCATGCGCACGTGCCGGGTTGCCAGTCAGGTCACCGGATGGTTAAGCGGTCTTGCTTGCCTGCTTCCACTATTGCTCTGCCCTTCGCCGCTCCATGGGCAGGTGGCGATTACACCGCGTCATGGCGTCGCGCCGCCTCTCGATTTCAAACTTCCCACCGCCACCTTGCGAATCGATTCCAATCTGGTGCTGGTTCCGGTGTCTGTCTGCGACCCTATGAACCGCCCGGTCACAGGACTCGAAAAGGAGCACTTCAAAGTCTTCGAAGACAAGGTGGAACAGACCGTGACGCACTTCTCCATGGAGGATGAACCGCTCTCCGTGGGATTGGTTTTCGACACCAGCGGCAGCATGGGCACCAAACTGCGCCGTTCCCGCCTGGCGGCGGCGGAGTTTTTCAAGTCCGCCAACCCCGAGGACGATTTCTTCCTCGTGGAGTTCAGCGAGCAGCCCAAGCTGGTGGTGCCGCTCACGCAGGACTCGCAGGAGATTCAGAATCATCTCGCCTTCGCCCCGTCCAAAGGCCGGACCGCTCTCCTCGACGCGATCCTGCTCGCCATGCACGAAATGAAAAAGTCCACCAAGAACCGCAAAGCCCTGCTGATCATTTCCGACGGCGGCGACAATTGCAGCCGTTACAGCGAAACCGAAGTGCGCGATCTGGTTCGCGAGAGCGACGTCCTCGTTTACGCACTGGGAATCTACGAACCCTATTCCGCGCGCGGCCGCTCGCCGGAGGAACTCGCCGGCCCCGACCTGCTGGCCGAAATGGCGGAACAGACTGGCGGCCGCCACTTCGCCGTGGACGACATCAACGAGTTGCCGGATATCGCCGCCAAGATCGGAATCGAGCTTCGCAACAGCTACGTTCTGGGCTACACGCCCCAGAATGCCGCCCACGACGGCCGCTATCACCGTGTCCAGGTGAAGCTGATTCCGCCGCATGGCTTGCCGGCGCTCAAAGCGTTCTGGCGACTCGGCTACTACGCGCCCGCGCAGTAGGTTTTTGCCGGCATCTTCAAAGCTTCCAAAACCGCCGCGCTGCTCGCGGTGAGCGGCCCTTCACCGGAAACCACCAGGTCGGCGTACTTCTGCGTCGGATACACGAACCATTCCGCGCTCGGCCGGACGGTCCGCTCATACTGCTCGCGAACCGATTCCGGAGTGCGGCCGCGCTCCGCAACGTCGCGGCGCAGTCGCCGCGCGAAGCACACCTCGGGTGCGGTTTCGATAAAAACCTTGGTGTCCAGGCGGGCGCAGAGCTCCGGCCAGTAGAGTACGAAAAGCCCTTCCACGATCACGAACTCGCTGGGCGCCACCGTCCGCGTCTCGGAAGTTCGCGCATACCCGGCGAACGAATAAACAGGCTCTTCGAAACTGCGGCCTTCGCCCAACAATTCCAGGTGTTGGTGGAGCAACTGCCAATCCAGGGCGTCAGGATGGTCGAAGTTCACTTTTTTCCGCTCGCTCAGCGGAATCTCCTCCATACCGCGATAATACGAATCCAGCGAGATGAGCGACGTTCCGGGCAAATGGCGGATCAGTTCCCGCGCAAGTTCCGTCTTCCCGGAGCTCGACGGCCCGGCAATTCCAATAATGTGCGGCTTCATACCGTCGGTGGGGGAGTCACTTGAGTTTCGCATAAAACCGGCCGGCACGGAAAGCGCGGCGTACTGTTCTGAACCACGATCGCGCCGGTTCCTCCGCTTCAGATTACAATTTCCCTTCTCCATGAAAACCAAAAACCACCAGACGACCGAAAGCCCCAATGTCATGGTCGTCCTCGCTTGCTTCGTCGCGGCGCTCGTCATCATGGCCGCCTTTTTCACCAGCCGTAACGGTTGGGTCGACGAGTTGGGTTTTTGGAATCCGCCCTACATGTTGCAGCATTTCGGGAAGCTGACGTTTCCCGCGTTTCTGGGCCCCGCCTATTTCGACCTGCCGGTGATCACCAATCCGCCGCTCCACACGCTCGCGATCGGTCTGCTCTTGCGCCTCGGATTCGGCATGTACTACGCCGAAGCCATGCCCGCGGTTCTTCTGTATCTGCTGGCAGTGATTGTCGCCTTGCGCGCCGCGTTTCCAGCCGCGGTCAAGCTCGGTTTGCTCTTTTCGATCGGGTACCTGATGTCCGCGGGCGACACGCTGGTGCTAACTTTCGGTACGCGTCCCGAAGGCGAGCTGCATGCGGCCTGGCTCTGCGGACTCCTACTCCTGGACGCGGGCCGCCTCGCGAATTGGAACCGCGCCAGTCTGGCCGCCGGCGCGTTTCTCTTGACGTGGGCTTCCGGGCTGCATTACTATGCCGGCACCGCCGCGCTGGGCGTTCTGGTCTATGCCATATTTCTGGTCCGCGCCCTGCCTTGGCGCGAAGCCAGGTCGCGGCTGGCCGCGCTCGCCTTGGGTGGATGTGTCGTCGGAATTCCGTACTGCGTCCTGTATCTGGCGCCGCACTACACCGAGATTTTGTCGGTAATTCGCGAGCAGCAGGGATCGGGCGGAATCACTGCGGCGCTTCATCGGCATTTCGAAATCTATCGGGATTGGGTACGGCTCGGCCGTCCCCCCGCGCTCATCCGCGCCGCCATGGCTACCGGCATTCCGCTGGTGGTCTACACGACGGCGATCCTCGGGGTCATCCGATCCACGCGCGTCATGGCTTTGGCTGCCTTGCCGCTCCAGGCCGGGCTTCTGCTCCTCGCGCGGCATAAACTCGACTACTATCTGATTCACGAAACCGCGCTGTTTGCGGCCGCGGCCGCGATGGGCGCGCTGAGTCTGGCCGAGTGGCTCGCGCGGCGAGCTCCGGGATTCACGCTGCGAATCCTCGGTCCCGTCGCGGCCATTGGGCTGGCTGCGGTCGTGGTGGCTGCCAGCCCGCTTCTGAAGAACGCCGAAATTTCCACGCGACCCCGCATCCACGAGCTGGAGGTCGCCCGCGCCGCGGCGCGTGAGATCCTGGGAGCCGGCGCGCGTGTGGGCAGTTCCTGGGGCGAATGGTATGCCTCCGGCGGCAGTCACTGGTACAACACTCAGCTCGATCTCCAGCTCGGACGCCTGGCCTTTGATCCGCCACGCTACTTCGCGAATTTTGACGCGGTTGTCGATTGCCCCGACTTCTGCGTTGGCTCGGGCGACAGCGCGCCTTCCAAGTGGTTTGCAGACGGCACACTGAAATTGCGCGGCTTCTATTTTGGTGAGTCCAACGACCAGCTTCAGTTCGTGTTGCTCAGCGCACAACCGCCGCAAACTCTCGTGGGATATGCCAGCCGGCGGGGCCATCTTTATCGGTTTCAGCAGGACACAGTTGGCGGCTACGACGTTGTGTCGGCCGTCTGTCCGATCGCCGACGACCTCGGCCAGTGGGGATGGTCCCGCTCGTGGCCCGGGGTCTTTTCCACGGTTCTCCAGATGCCGCGCAACTCGCCCGACGTCGGAAAGTTGTTGATGACCGTCGCCATGCCCCGCTTCTCGGAGGGTCCTGGACTGTGGATCAAAAGCGCTTGCCGGACGCTCTCCACGGTTCCCGTGAGTCTCCTGCCCGCCGATCGCGCCAGCCTGGTCGAGCGCGCGCGCCGGCAGGATCCCGCCATGCGCTTCTACCGGAATATCGACGAGATTCCGGGATACCAGGGAGTGGGCTTGCCGGCCGGCGCCGCCGCTCCCGCGGGATTGGTCCCGGTTGCGAACGTCATCGATCCGGCGAGTCTCCACGCCGAATCGGGGGCTTACCTGGTTTCGGGACGGCTGGTTACGATCCCTAGGATGGGAGGGTTCTCCGGGTCGATAGCGGTCCCTCGCGCTAATTCCATGAATGGCCCCGCGTGGCTTCAGCTCAGTCTGCGCGTGATCCACGGCCGCGTCGGAGTCCTGGCCTGGAATGCCGTTTCCGGTTCCGTGCTCGCCCAGTCGCTGGCAATCGAAGCGGCTTCCGACCCGCAGACCATCGCCGTGCGCGTGCCGGATTTCCACGCTGTCACCCATATCATCCTCACCAACGAGAGCTTCACCAGGGCCCAGTTGGAGGTGCAGTCCGCGGCCGTCCTGGTGGCGCCTGAATGATCCCTTTGCAATCCTGTTACAAAATAGGATTTGGTATGTCTATCGAACACCCGCCCAAGACCGGCCTGCTACCCCCCCATGGGTGGGGGGACGGGCTTGGATCGGAGGCCTATACTGTAATTTCAGACGTGGAGTTACCGGATCTCATATGGCTGAAATGAGTGTCATCTGGTTGCGCGTGGCTGCGGCGCTATACTCCCTCGGCTTATTGCACGCGATCCTCACCCTGGTGCGCCGGCGCGAGAATCTCTTCAAAGTCGCGTTAGCCGCACTCTCGCTTGGCGCCGTCTTTCATTTCGTCTCCATTGTGGAAGAGGGAATAGCCACCAACCTCTGTCCTATCAATAACTTCTACGAAACGCTCTCGATGGGCGCGTTCCTTCTGGTACTGCTTTTTCTGGCCGTTCACTGGCGATACCGGATGGAAAGTCTCAGCGTATTCGTCTTTCCTTTGGTATTCGTCATGGCGATGGTGGCGACGATGGGAAATCCCGTCAGCACCTGGACCAACCAGGTCGTGCGCAAAACCTGGCTAACGGTCCATATCGTGCTGGTGCTGCTGGGAATCGGCGCGCTGCTGCTCACGGCGGGCGCCTCCATCCTGTACCTCTTCCAGGAACGCGAACTGAAGACCAAGAAGCCGCATAAGCTCTATTACCGCTTGCCGCCTCTGGGCACGCTCGACGACCTGATCTCCAAAGCCATGGGAATCGGGTTCGTCCTCATGACCCTGGCCGTGATCGCCGCCAGCACCTGGGCGTTCATCGAGCATGGCACCAAATGGATCGGACAGCCGAGCATCGATATATCCTTCCTCACCTGGGGCGCCTATATGGCGCTGGTCTTTCTGCGCACCACGGTGGGATGGCGCGGCCGTAAAGCCGCCTACATGACCCTCGTTGTTCTCTGCTTCTCCGCTCTGAGCTGGGCGGCGCACGTTCGATTTGGAGCGATCGTGAAGCCATGAAGCTCCTCCTCACAGGGGTCAGCCACAAGACGGCGCCGGTCGAGGTGCGCGAGTCCCTGGCGTTCCGCGAGGAGACGCTCCCGGACGCGCTGGCTGACCTGAAGTCGCGCGAGGGCGTGACCGAAGCCGTGATTCTCTCCACGTGCAACCGCGTGGAAATCACCGTCACCACCGATGACAACGCCGACCCGAACGCCATCGTCGATGGCTTCCTTGCCGATTGTAAACATGTCTCTCCGGACCGCATCTCGCAGCACCTCTTCCGCGCCGAAGGCCGCGACGCCATCCATCACTTGTTCCGCGTCGCCGCCAGCCTCGACTCCATGGTCGTCGGGGAGCCGCAGATTCTTGGCCAGTTAAAGACCGCATACGCCGCCGCCAAGAACGCCGGCTCGCTTTGCGGCTGGCTCGACGGTCTGCTTGCCCGTTCCTTCAGTGTGGCCAAGCGCGTCCGATCCGAGACCGGCATCGGCCAGATGGCGGTTTCGGTGAGCTATGCGGCTGTCGAGCTGGCCCGCAAGATTTTCGGATCGCTGACCGGCCGCACCATCATGATCGTCGGCGCCGGGAAGATGTCGGAGCTGGCCGCGCGCCACCTGCGCCGTTCCGGTGTGTCGCACGTCTTCGTCACCAACCGCACCCACGAGCGGGCGGTCGAAATGGCCACCCTGTTCCAGGGGACCCCGGTCGAATACACCCGTTTTCCATCGATGCTGCCGGAGATGGACATCGTGATCACATCCTCCGGAGCGCCGCATTACGTGCTGCGCAAGGAGGACATGCAGCGCGCCATCGCCGCCCGCCGCAACAAGCCGATGTTCGTCATCGATATCGCGGTGCCGCGCAACGTCGAGCCCTCCGTCAACCAGATTGACAACATCTTCCTCTACGACATCGATGATCTGCAGGAAGTCGTCAACGCCAACCTTCGCGAGCGAATGAAGGAGGCCGAGCACGCCGAACAACTGGTGACCGAGGAAGTCGACCGCATGATGTCGCGGCTGAAGGTGGCCGAAGTAACGCCCCTCATTGTAGGCCTCCAGGACCAGCTCGAGCAGATCCGCAGCGGCGAAATCGAAAAGGTGAAGCGCAAGTACGGACCGTTCACGCCGGAGCAGGAAGAGGCGCTGGAAGTGCTCACCCGCGGCATCATCAACAAGATCGCGCACGGTCCCATCTCCGAGATTCGCAACCACGCCGGGCGGCCCGAAGGCGCCCACGTCATCGCCGCCATCCGCAAGGCCTTTCATCTTCAGGAATAATTCATGCTCGTCATCGCATCGCGCGGTTCGCAGCTCGCACTCTGGCAAGCCCGCCACATCGCCGCAAGCCTGGAGGCGCTGGGCCACGAATGCCGCATCGAAATCATCAAAACCACCGGCGACAAGATCACCGACGTTCCACTGGCCAAAGTCGGCGGCAAAGGCCTGTTCACGAAAGAAATCGAAGAAGCCCTTCTCGATGGCCGCGCCGACCTGGCTGTGCACAGTCTGAAGGATCTGCCGACCGAGCTGCCGGACGGACTGGTGCTCGCCGCCGTCCCCCAGCGGGAAGATCCTCGCGACGCCGTGGTCGGCGCCAAACTCGCCGACCTTCCGCATGGCGCCAAGGTCGGAACCAGCTCGCTGCGGCGCGCGGCGCAACTTCGGCGTCTGCGGCCCGATCTCGAAATCGAAAGCGTTCGCGGCAACCTGGACACGCGGCTGCGCAAGCTGGACGAGGGCCAGCATCGCGCGATTCTACTGGCTGCCGCCGGCCTCAAACGCCTCGGCTGGGGCGATCGCATCGCCGAAATTCTCGACCCCGAGGCGATGTGTCCGGCCGTCGGACAAGGCGCGCTGGCGATCGAAACCAAGATGACGGGCGCGGGCCGTGACGCCGTCCGCGCGCTCGACAGCGCCACGACTCACGCCGCCGTAGCCGCCGAACGAGGCGTCTTGGCCGCGCTGGGCGGCGGATGCCAGGTGCCGATTGGCGCTCATGCCGAAGTCGACGGCGACCGTTTGCATCTGCTTGCCGTTGTCGCCTCGCCCGCCGGAGATGCCCTCATCCGGTCCGAGTCGAATGGCCCGGCCGCGGACGCTTCCCGCATCGGAGCCGATTTGGGACGCAAGCTGCTCGACCAGGGCGCGCGCCAGATTCTCGAATCAGTCTATAAAGAAGTATGAGCAGTCACACCCTGGTAGGGCAGGCGGGCAGCCTGCGGCGGACTGTCAGTCCGCCTGGCCGCCCCCGGCAATCGGTCGCCCCTTCAATGGAGTCCGAAAGCAGATTGATCTCTTGCCATCTTCTATGAGCAAGGTCTACCTGGTCGGCGCCGGTCCCGGCGATCCCGATCTTCTCACCATCAAAGGCCGCAGGATCCTGGAATCCGCCGACGCTGTGCTCTATGACCACCTGGCTCCCGCGGCATTGCTGAACCTTGCGCCCGCGCATGCCGAACGCCTCTACGTCGGCAAGAAGAAAGCCGACCACGAATACTCGCAGGATGAGATCTGCGCCATGCTGATCGAGCGCGCGCGCAGGGGCCTCACCGTTGTCCGGCTCAAAGGTGGCGACCCCATGCTGTTCGGCCGCGGCGGTGAGGAAGCCGAAGCGCTGGCCGACGCCGGCATTCCCTTCGAGATCGTCCCCGGGGTCACCGTTCCCTTGGGAATCGCGGCGTACTCCGGCGTGCCGCTCACCCATCGCGACCACACTTCCGCGGTCACCTTTGTTACCGGTCATTCCGTGGAGCAAATCGATTGGGATCGCGTCGGCATGTCGGAAACGCTCGTGATCTTCATGGGTCTGACGGCGTTCTCCGGGATTTCGCGGGCATTGATCTGCCGCGGACGCCATCCCGACACTCCTGCGATGGCCGTTCGGTGGGGCACCCGCCCCGATCAGGAAACCGTCGTCGGCACTCTGGGTACGCTCCCGGCATTGATCGAAAGCTCCGGGATGAAGCCGCCCGCGACTATCATTCTCGGCGAGGTCGTCCGGCTACGCGAGAAATTGAACTGGTACGAGCGCCTGCCGCTTTTCGGCAAACGCATCGTAGTGACGCGGGCCAAGGGTCAGGCCGAGGCGCTCTCCTCGCGCCTGGAAGCTCTGGGGGCGGATGTCGTCGAAATGCCGACCATCGAAATTCAGCCGGCTTCCGACTATGCCCCGCTCGACCGCGCAATTTCCGAACTGTCGGCCTACGATTGGCTGATCTTCACCAGCGCCAACGGTGTGCGCTTTTTCCTCGATCGCCTCGACCGCTCGCCGAAAGATCTTCGTTCTTTCCGAGGCCGGATTTGCGCCATTGGCCCTGCGACCAGCGTCGCTATCGAAGCGCTGCATCTGAAGGTCGACCTGATGGGAAAAGAGTATGTCGCCGAAGGCTTGCTTCAAGCCTTTTCGACCCACCAGCTCGAAGGCTCGCGGATCCTGCTGCCGCGGGCCGCCGTGGCGCGAGATACCGTCCCTGATGGCCTCCGCGCCCGTCGAGCTCATGTCGATGTGGTGGAGGCCTACCGAACTGTCGTTCCCGATGGCGCCGCCGAACGCGCGCACGCGATTTTCTCAGGAAAGCGCAAGCCCGACTGGATTACATTCACCAGTTCCTCGACTGTGCAGAACTTCGTGTCGATGGCGGGGCCGGAGGTGCTGACGGATGTTCGCGTAGCCTCAATTGGCCCGATCACGACCCACACCGCCCGTGGGTTGGGCATCACAGTTGATGTCGAAGCCCGAAAGTTTACGATCGATGGACTGGTGGAAGCGATCGTGGGCTGATCAGTTCCCCGATGTCGCCGCTGCCGTCTCTTCTCCCCAGATATATTTGCTGAACCACTCGTAATTTTGTTCCATCAGCGCCCGCTGCTGTTTCGGCTTGGTGATGCCGTGTCCAAAGCCTTTGAAGAAGATCAGCTTCACCGGCACTCCCCGATCCTTCAGCGCCTGATAAAGCTCGTAAGAATTCGGCGGCGGGACGCGCCTGTCCTGATCGCCCTGCTGGATCAGCGTCGGAGTCTTGGCGCGATTCACATAGGTAATCGGCGACGTCTTGCGGTAAATCTCCGGATCGTCCCACGGCGTCCCCTTCAGATACTGACGCGTGAACGGATGAATGTCGGTGTTGACGTAGTACGTCATCCAGTCGGAGATACCGGCGCCAACCGACACCGCCTTGAACCTATCGCTGTAACAAGTGATGAATGCCGAGATATAGCCGCCCTCGCTCCAACCCATCGACGCGACCCGGTCCTTGTCGACAATCCCCTTGCCGATCAGGCTGTCGACCCCGGAAATCACATCCTCATAGTCGCCCACACCTAAATTGCGCACGTTCAGCGCGCGGAACTTCGCGCCATATCCCGCCGAGCCGCGGTAATTCGGCTTCAGCACCAGCGCGCCCTTCGCGGCGAATCGTTCGACCGGATAGGTGCGGTCCGCCGACCGTACCGTCGTATCCACGCCGGTCGGCCCGCCATGAATCACCACCAGCAGCGGATATTTCCGCGCCGGATCGTAGTCGGCGGGTTTCATCAGGATACCTTCGATCGTCGCGCCGTCGGAGGATTTCCAGGAGACAACCTCCCGCGTCGCAAGCTGAAATCCCTTCCATTGTGCCGATACGTCGGTGAGGTACTTGGGCACGAAATCCGTGGCCGACGACACATAGACTTCCACAAAATGGTTTGGAGCGGCTCCGGTTCCAGCGAACGTCCTGTGATCTTTGGTGAAGCTTGCGCCCGACGCGTTGAACTGGTCGGGGCCGGTGATCCGCTTGATTGCGCCCGAGGCCGGATCGAGCCGGTAGACATGCGAGTAGGTCTTCTGCAATCCGCCAAAATAGATGCCATCCGGACCCCAATCAATCAGGTTGGCGTCCTCGTCAAATGCTTGCGTCAACACGCGCGGCGCGCCGCCCTCGGCCGGAATCACCGCGATATATCGATTGGCATAGTAGAAGAACTCCTGCCCGTTGCCCGTCACGTACGCGATATTTTTCCCGTCCGGCGACCAGCGCGGCCCCGAGTTCGGACCGCCGGAATCCAGCAGCTTCCGCACGTGCAAGTCGGCCATGTCGAGCACGTAAATCTGCTCGGTGTCCTGCGAACCCAGGTCGGGATCGCGGCTGGCGCTGAAGGCGATTCGCTTGCCGTCCGGCGACCACGCGAATCCGCCGACGCTGAACTGATCGCCCTTGGTGAGCGGCTCCGCTTTGGGCAGCTTCTTCACATCGGACGGGATCTCGGCCGGCACTTTCACCAGCCAGATGTGGTTCATGTGGTAATCGCCGCCGATGATGTCGAACTCGCCGTACTTCTCCTTGCGGTCCTTCATCGCCTTGGTTTCCGGACCGCCGGACGTGAACGCGATTGCGTTTCCATCGGGCGCCCACTCGATGCCGCCCACGCCGTTCTCCTCGTTGGTGAGTTGCACGGCCTCCCCGCCCGTGGGCGAGATAATGTAGATCTGCGATTTGCCATCGCGGGCGGACGTGAATGCCAGCCGTTTCGAATCGGGCGACCATCGCGGGCTCCCGCTCGATTTTTTGCCGGCAGTGAGTTGCAGCCGGGTCCCCGTCGAGGTGTCGGCCAGCCAGATCTGGCTGATGTAATCGTTCTCGTCCCAGTTCGCCTGCGTGACCGTATAGGCGACGTAACGTCCGTCGGGTGAAATCTGCGGTCCGCCCACCGATTTCATGCTCAGCGATTCGTCGATCGTCGGAACCGTGGCGGCGGCAAGAATCCCAACGCACGCCAGGAGAATGCAAAAAAGCTTTCGGCGCATGCCGAATTATAAATCAGACAGCTATTCCAGCCCTAGTGCCTTCGCCTGATTGGTCTTTGTCATCATGTCCGGTTCCGTCCTCGAAACCCCGTGCCGCGGCGTCCTGGGCCGGCCTTACGATGGCCAGACAGTTGACTACGGATACATCGTAATGCCGTTGTCCGCGCGTTCGGGGCGCGCCAGCACTCCCGGCTGCTCCCCGTAACGAGCGCCGTGCAAGTAGCCCTTGCCGTCAAGGCCGGTCAAATCCACGCGCATGAGGGAATCTCCGGCGCATAGTCGAACATCGGTAGCCGAAAGATAGGAGGTCACGCCAGTCCCGCGCGACAGGAATTCGATGTCCCGGGGCGCTTGCCCACGGGTTCGGTTCGAAGCAGGGTAGCTGCGCCGCCCCTGCTTCCGAGAACCGAGAGCCGGGGCGCACGGAATGACGCGATGCATATGACTCACCAGATTGAATTTAGAGCCGCGGACCGGCGGCGGGCGCGGAATGCCGGGCGCTGCTGCGCGGCATACCGTACACCAGACACTCCAGACGCCGTTTTGTCCGCATTTCTTGCGATTTTGGTGAAATCGCCTGCATGGAGCTATAGTGGCGATTTATCAGAGGAGGTTATCCGAAATTATGCGCCGTGCACTGTTCCTGGCACCGTTAGCCGCCACGCTGGCCGTTCCCATTTGTGCCGATGAGGGCATGTGGACCTTCGACAACCCGCCCACCAAGCTCCTTCAGGAGCGCTATCAGTTCACACCCACGCAGCAGTGGCTGGACCATGTCCGGTTGTCCTGCGTCCGTATGAATGACGGCGGATCGGGTTCGTTCGTCAGCGCGAACGGGCTGGTCCTGACCAACCACCATGTCGCGCGCGGCCAGCTGCAAAAAAACTCCACTCGCGAGCATGATTACCTTCGCGACGGGTTCTACGCCGCCACCCCGGACCAGGAAATGAAATCGCCGGATCTGGAAGTGAACGTTCTGGTGAGCCTGGAGAATGTCACCGCGCGCGTCAACGAGGCCGTCGGCAAGGCCAAGTCTCCCAAGGAGGAATTCGCCGCGCGCCGCGCCGTGATCGCGGAGATCGAGCGCGAAAGCCAGCAGAAAACCGGGCTGCGCAGCGACGTCGTCACGCTTTATCAGGGCGGCGAATACTGGCTCTATCGATACCGCAAGTATACGGATGTGCGCCTGGTCTTCGCGCCCGAACAGCAGGCCGCCTTCTTCGGAGGCGATCCCGACAACTTCACCTACCCGCGCTACGACCTCGACATGGCGCTGTTCCGCGTCTACGACAACGGCAAGCCGCTGCAGACGAAGGACTATCTCAAGTGGAACCTGACCGGCGCAGCGGACAAGGAACTGGTGTTCGTAGCCGGCCATCCGGGCTCGACCAAGCGGCTGCAAACCACTTCGCAGCTCGAGCTGGAGCGCGACATCACCGAGCCGGCCATGCTGAATTTGTACAAGGCGCGTATCGCCGTCCTGCGCAGCTATTCCACGCTCGGTCCGGAACAGGCGCGCCAGGCGGGATCTCTGATCTTCAGCCTGGAAAACAGCCAGAAAGCGTATCGCGGCCGGCTGCAAGGCCTGCTCGACAAGAGCGTGATGGACAAGAAGCTGAAAGAAGACGCCGATTTCAAAGCCCGCGTGATAGCTAATGCCGAATGGAAAGCCGCTTACGGCGGCGCATGGGACGCCATCGCCGCGGCCGATTCGAAATTCCGTTCCCGCGCCAAAGAGTTTCGGTATCGCGCGCTGAACTCGGCGTTGGCAAATATCGCCCAGGACATCGTGCAGTACGTGGCGGAGATCAAGAAGCCGGATGGCGAGCGGTTGAACACCTATCACGATGCGCAATTGGATACGCTCAAGCTCTCCATGTTCTCTCCGGCGCGCATCTATCCCGAGCTGGAAATCGCGCGCATGGCAGGCGCTCTCCAGCAGGCTCTCTCGGAACTCGGCCCCAACGATCCGTTCGTGAAGGCGGCCTTGGCCGGCCGCACTCCCCAGGACGCCGCGGCGGCCATAATCAACAACTCCAAGCTGGCCGACCCGGCCGTCCGCAAGCAACTCGTCGATGGCGGCGAACAGGCAGTGGCCGCGAGCACCGATCCACTGATCGTGCAAGCGCGCCAACTCGATCCGCTCCGTCGCGAGTTCACCCACTGGATGGAAGACAACGTCACCAGCGTGGAACAGCGCGCCGGCGAACAGCTCGGCAAAGCCCGCTTCGCCGTATATGGCCGGAACACCTATCCGGACGCAACGTTCACGTTGCGCCTTTCCTACGGAGCTGTCGAAGGCTATCCGATGAATGGAACCGTTGCGCCGCCGAAAACGACCTTCTTCGGGCTGTTCGATCGGGCGGCCAGTTTCAATTTCGAGGCGCCATTCAACCTGCCGGCGCGATATTCCGAAGGGCGCGACAAGCTGAATCTCTCGACCCCGCTCGATTTCGTGACCACCAAC
>Ga0335083_10007659_pt1 | contig 13309 bp, 10 predicted proteins | sample Lox_Sample_42_FD_206716 | JGI IMG/M metagenome (GOLD analysis project Ga0335083, IMG submission 206716) | Soil microbial communities from Loxahatchee National Wildlife Refuge, Florida, United States - Lox_Sample_4.2 | ecosystem: Environmental > Terrestrial > Soil > Wetlands | place: USA...
GACGAGCGAAGCCAGGCCGATGGCCGTCAGGCGGTTCATAGAGGGGGAGTTTCCGCTAGAAACAGCTATTTCGTCAATGATTTCCGGTGCCCGCGCGCCGGGCCCGGGCGAGCCCCTCCGGGGGGGCCGGCGGCTGTGACCTGCGTCACATCAGTGGTGCAGGATTTTCGACAGGAACAGCTGGGCGCGCTCGCTGCGGGGCTTGCCGAAGAAATCGTCCTTCGGGAGATCCTCGATGATCTGGCCACGATCCATGAAGATCACGCGATTTGCGACCTTCCGCGCGAATCCCATCTCGTGGGTGACCACCATCATTGTCATCCCCTCGCGGGCGAGTTCGACCATCACGTCCAGGACCTCGTTGATCATCTCCGGGTCGAGGGCCGAGGTGGGCTCGTCGAAGAGCATCGCGATGGGGTCCATCGAGAGCGCTCGCGCGATGGCCACCCGCTGCTGCTGGCCGCCCGAGAGCTGCCCCGGGAACTTGTCCTTGTGGGCGAGCAGGCCCACGCGGTCGAGAAGCTTGAGGCCCTTGTCGCGCGACTCGGCTTCCCCGCGGCCCAGCACCTTCACCTGGGCGAGGGTGAGGTTCCTCTCGACCGTCATGTGCGGGAAGAGCTCGAAATGCTGGAACACCATGCCCACTCGGGAGCGCAACTTCGAGAGGTTCGTCTTCGGGTCGCCCACGGACACGCCGTCGACGAGGATGTCGCCCTTCTGGAAAGGCTCCAGCCCGTTCACGGTCTTGATGAGCGTGGACTTGCCGCTGCCCGAGGGGCCGCAGACCACGACCACCTCGCCCTTGGTCACCGCGGTCGAGCAGTCCGTGAGCACCTGGAAGCTGTCGTACCACTTGCTGACGTTCTTGATGTCGATCATGGCCACGGGATTCGGCTCCTAGCGGATCACGGCGATCTTCGTCTGCAGCCGCTTCACGAGATACGAGAGGCCGAACGAGATCACGAAATAGACGACTGCGACGAACGAGTACATCTCCACGAGGCGGTAGTCGCGGTTGGCGACCTTGGAAGCGGCGCCCAGGAAGTCCGTGGCGGAGATCACGTACACGAGGGAGGTGTCCTGGAAGAGGATGATGGTCTGCGTGAGCAGCACCGGGATCATGTTGCGGAACGCCTGCGGCAGCACGATGTAGCCCATCGTCTGCCAGTAGTTGAGGCCGAGCGCGTAGCCGCTCCAGACCTGCCCGCGCGGTATCGACTGGATGCCCGCGCGCATGATCTCGCAGTAGTACGTGGCCTCGAACATCGTGAACGTGATCACCGCCGAGGCGAACGCGCCCACCTGGATCGGCGAGGACGAGCGGGTGACCCATCCGCCGATGTAGGGCACGAGGAAGTAGAACCAGAAGATCACGAGCACCAGCGGGATCGAGCGCAGCAGGTTCACGTAGGCGCCCGCTCCCAGCGACAGGACCTTGTAGCTGGATAGCCGCATCATCGCGAGCAGCGTCCCGAAGACGATGCCGCCCGCCATCGCGAGGAGCGTGAGCGTGACCGTGAAGGTCATGCCTTTCTCGAACAGGTACGGCAGCGAGCGCTGGATGACGTCCCAGTCGAAGTTGCCCATCAGTGCGCCCCGGCGTCGGCAGCGATGAGGCCCGGCACGCGAACGCTTCGTTCGAGCCAGCGCATGCCGAGCACGACGACCACGTTCGTGACCAGGTAGATCGTCGTGGCGGCCGCGTACGCTTCGAACGTCTGGAAGCTGAATTCCTGCATGGAGCGCGCGCGCCCGGTGAGCTCCATGAGCCCGATGGTGAGCGCGACCGACGAGTTCTTGATGATGTTCATGAACTCGGAGGTGAGCGGCGGCAGGATGATGCGGAAGGCCTGCGGCAGGATCACGAAGCGGTAGGCCTGGTACTGGGTGAGGCCCATCGCCGTGGCCGCCATGCGCTGCCCGCGCGGCAACGACTGGATGCCCGCGCGCACCTGCTCGGCCACGCGCACCGACGTGAACACCCCGAGGCAGAGCACCGCCGTCATGTACGAGTTGGCGAGCGGGTTCATGTGCTTGATCGCGTCGCCCCACTTCGTGGGCAGCAGCTCGGGAAAGACGAAGAACCAGAGGAACATCTGCACGATGAGCGGGATGTTCCGGAAAATCTCGACGTAGAAGTCGCCCAGGCGCACGACCCAGGCCTTCGTGGTCGTGCGAAGCGTTCCCACGACGGCGCCGACGATGAGCGCGATCAGCCACGCGGCGAGCGAGGTGAGCAGCGTCCAGCCGAGGCCGACGATCAGGTAATGGAGGTACGTGCCCGTCCCGCCCGGTTCCTGGGCGAGGAGGATGCCCCAATTCCAGTGGTAGCCCATGGGCTCGAATGAAAACGGGGGACCGATCGTCCCCCGTTCCCGAGTCCTTTGCTACTTGTAGACCGCCGGGTCGCCCGAATCGGTCGGATGCTCGAGCACCTTCTTGAGCCCCGCCGCCATCGGCACGTTCAGGTTGAGCCCCTTGGGCGGGATCGGCTTCAGGAACCACTTCTCGTAGAGCGCCGTCATCGCGGGCGACTGGTAGAGCTTCGCCGTCGAGGCGTCCACGAGCTTCTTGAAGGCCGGATCGTCCTTGCGAACCATCGCCGCGTACGGCTCCACGGACAGCGCCACGTCCGAGATCTCGTAGTCGCCCGGCGTGCGAGCCTGCGCCGCCAGGCTGTAGAGCAGGATGTCGTCCATCACGAAGGCCACCGCGCGGCCCGTCTCCACCATCTGGAAGGCCTCGGGGTGCCCGTTGGCCGAGATGATGTTCATGTCCAGGTTCTGCGCGGCGTTGATCTCGGTGATCTGCTTGATGTTGGTGGTGCCCGCGGTCGAGACGATCGTCTTGCCTTTCAGGTCGGCGAGCGTCTTGATGTGCGAGGACTTCTTGGCCACCCAGCGGTTGCTCGTGAGGAAGTAGGTGTTGGTGAAGCTCACCTGCTTCTCGCGCTCGAGGTTGTTGGTGGTCGAGCCGCATTCCAGGTCGATGGTGCCGTTGGCCATCAGCGGGATGCGGTTGGCGGAAGTGACCAGCTGGTAGGCGACCTTCAGGTTCGGCAGGTTCAGGTCCTTCTTCAGGTCGTCGACCACGTGCATGCAGATGTCCATCGCGTAGCCGACGGGCTTCTGGTTGTCGTCGTAGTACGAGAACGGAATGGACGCATCGCGGTAGCCGATTGTGATTGTGCCGCTCTGCTTGATCTTCTCGATCGTCTGGGAATACGCCGGCGCCGCCAGGATGGCACAGGCCAGGGCCGCGACTGCGGCCTTCACGGTGCGATGCATTTTTACCCTCCTCGGTTGAGAAAGCCGCCGTCCGGATTGAATTTGCGCTGATGGGCCGGCAGCTTCGAGGGGCTAGGATACCTTGGGCGCGGATTGGAGGACAATAACGGTTTTGGCCCGCCCGAATTTCCCCATGCATTTCCCCACGCACGAGCAGAAGCAGGCGCTCCTCGAGCAGGTGCTGCGCCTGGCCGACCAGCGGCTCGCCGCCGCGGCGGCGAAGGAAGCCCGCGCCTTCATCTCGCACTACTACGACAACGTCGATCCCGAGGACATGGCCGACCGCGCGCCCGAGGACCTCTACGGCGCGGCGATGGCGCACCTGTCGTTCGCACGCTCCTTCGCGAGCGGGCAGCCCAAGCTTCGCGTGTACAACCCGCGATCCGAGGAGCACGGGTGGTCCAGCCCCCACACGGTGATCGAGCTCGTGAACGACGACATGCCCTTCCTCGTCGACTCGGTCACGATGGAAGTGAACCGCCTGGGCTACACGCTGCACCTCTTCAACCACCCGATCTTCTCCACGAAGCGCGATGCCGAAGGCCACCTCCAATCGTTCGGGGCGCCGGCCAAGGACGGCAAGCACGAGTCGCTGATCCACGTCGAGGTCGACCGCGAGACCGATCCGGCGCGGCTTAAGGCGCTGGGGCAGGGCATCCTCGCGTTGCTCGCCGATGTGCGCTCGGCCTTCGAGGACTGGAACGCGATGCGCGCGCGCATGGAAGCGATCGTGAAGACGCTCGATGCGCCGCCCGCGTTCCTCGACAAGGAGGAGACCGCGGAGATCCGCGCGTTCCTCGCCTGGGCCGCGGACCATCACTTCACGTTCCTCGGCAGCCGCGACTACGACCTGGAGACCGTGAACGGCGAAGACCGGCTTCGCATCGTGCCGCGCTCCGGCCTGGGCGTCCTTCGTGAGCCCAGGCTGGGCGGGCTCTCGGCGAGCTTCCAGGAATTGCCGCCGGCGCTTCGCGCGCTCGCGCGCGATCCGAAGCTGCTCGTCCTCACGAAGGCCAACGCGCGGGCCACCGTGCACCGGCCGGGCTATCTCGACTACATCGGGGTGAAGCGCTTCGACGCCGACGGCAAGGTGATCGGCGAGCATCGCTTCGTGGGCCTGTACACGTCGTCGGCCTATCACGCCGATCCGCGCGAGGTGCCGCTCATCCGCCGCAAGGTGGCGAACGTGATCGCGCAGGCGGGCTTCCGCCAGTACAGCCACATGTACAAGAACCTGCTCTCGGTGCTGCAGGCCTATCCGCGCGACGAGCTCTTCCAGGTCGACGAGGAGACGCTGCTGGAGACCGCGCTGGGCATCCTGCGGCTGGGCGACCGGCGCAAGACCCGCGTGTTCATCCGCCGCGACCTCTACGGGCGCTTCTATTCGTGCCTCGTGTACATGCCGCGCGAGAGCTACAACACCGATTCGCGCGTGAAGATCCAGGAGATCCTCAAGCGCCACCTGAACGGCACGTCGGCGGAGTTCACCGTGCAGCTTTCCGAGACGGTGCTCGCGCGCCTGCACATCCTCGTGCGCTCGAGTCCTCGCGACGCGCCGCGCTACGACACGCACGCCATCGAGGCCGAGATCGTCCAGGCCACGCGCCGCTGGGAGGAGGACTTCAAGCTCTCCGCGGTGGAGATGCTGGGCGAGGAGCATGCCGCGCCCATCCTGCGCGCCTACGGCAACGCGTTTCCGGTGGCCTATCGCGACCAGGTCTCCGCGCGCGCCGCCGTGCGCGACGTGGCGGTGATCGAGAAGCTGGGATCGGAGCGCCCCTACGCGGTGAATCTCTACCGCCCCGTGGAAGGCGACGAGCGCACGCTCAGGCTTCGCGTCTTCCGCCTCGGAAGCTCCATGCCGCTTTCGGCGAGCCTTCCCGTGCTCGAGAACATGGGCCTCGAGGTGCTGGACGAGGTCTCGTACGAGATCGCCCCGGAGGCAGGCGAGCCCGTCTTCCTGCACGACTTCGGCCTTCGCAGCGCCCGCGCCATCGCGGACGTGGAGGCGGTCAAGCCGCTCACCGAGGACGCGCTGCTTCGCATCGCGCGCCGCGAGATCGAGAACGACGGCTTCAACCGCTTGACGCCCCTCGTCGCGCTCTCGGCCGACGACGTGATCGTGCTGCGCGCCTACGCGAAATACCTGAAGCAGGCGGGCTTCACGTTCAGCCAGGCCTACCTCGAGCACACGCTCGCCGCGCACCCGCACATCACGCGCAAGCTCGTCGATTACTTCCACGCGCGTTTCGATCCGGCCGCATCGAAGGACCGCGAGGCGGTACAGGCGAAGCTCGAAGAGGAAGTGAAGGAAGCGTTGAACGACGTTCCGGTCGCCGACGAAGACCGGATCCTGCGCCGCTTCCTCGACCTCATGCGCGCCACCCTGCGCACGAACCACTGGGTGCGGTCGAAGGAGGGCACGCGCAAGCCCTTCGTCTCGTTCAAGTTCCGCTCCGGGCAGGTGCCCGAGCTTCCCGATCCGCGCCCGATGTTCGAGATCTGGGTGTACTCGACGCGCTTCGAGTCGATCCACCTGCGCGGCGGCAAGGTCGCGCGCGGCGGCCTGCGCTGGTCCGACCGCCCCGAGGATTTCCGCACCGAGATCCTGGGGCTCATGAAGGCGCAGGTGGTGAAGAACTCCGTGATCGTGCCCACGGGGTCGAAGGGCGGCTTCGTGCTGAAGAACGCGCCGCCCGCGTCCGAGCGCGAGGCGTTCATGAAGGAAGGGGTCGCCTGCTACCAGAATTTCCTGCGGGGCCTGCTCGACGTGACGGACAACCTCGTGCAGGGCAAGGTCGTTGCACCGAAGGACGTGGTGCGCCACGACGCGGACGACCCGTACCTCGTGGTCGCGGCCGACAAGGGCACGGCGACCTTCTCCGACTACGCGAACGGCATCTCGGCCGAGTACGGCTTCTGGCTGGGCGACGCGTTCGCCTCGGGCGGCAGCGCCGGCTACGACCACAAGAAGATGGGCATCACCGCGCGCGGAGCGTGGGAGAGCGTGAAGCGCCATTTCCGCGAGATGGGCATCGACACGCAGAGCCAGGACTTCACCGTCGTGGGCATCGGCGACATGTCGGGCGACGTCTTCGGCAACGGCATGCTGCTCTCGCGCCACATCAAGCTCGTGGCCGCGTTCGACCATCGCCACATCTTCCTCGACCCGTCGCCGGACGTGGAGACGTCGTTCAAGGAGCGCGAGCGCATGTTCGCGCTGCCGCGCTCGTCGTGGGACGACTACGACAGGAAGCTCATCTCGAAGGGCGGCGGCGTCTTCCCGAGGAGCGCCAAGTCGATCGCGGTCCCGAAGGAAGCGGCCGCGGTCCTGGGCATCGCCGCGGGCGACATGACGCCCACGGAGCTCATGAAGGCGATCCTCAAGGCGCCGGTGGACCTCTTCTACAACGGCGGCATCGGCACCTACGTGAAGGCCTCGCACCAGTCCAACGGGGAGGTCGGCGACCGCGCCAACGACGCGATCCGCGTGAACGGCAAGGACCTTCGATGCAAGGTGGTGGGCGAGGGCGGCAACCTCGGCTTCACGCAGCTCGGGCGCGTGGAATACGCCACGGAGAACGCCGGGCGCATCTACAGCGACGCCATCGACAACTCCGCGGGCGTGGACTGCTCGGACCACGAGGTGAACATCAAGATCCTCGTGAACCTGCTCATGGAAGACGGCGAGATGACGCTCAAGCAGAGGAACGTGCTGCTCGCCGAGATGACCGACGACGTGGCGAGGCTCGTCCTCGCGGACAACTACTACCAGACGCAGTCGCTCTCGGTGTCGGGCATCCGCGGCGACAAGCTCCTCGATTCGCAGGCGGCGTTCATGCGCGTGCTGGAGAAGTCGGGGCGACTGAATCGCGCGGTGGAGTTCCTGCCCGCCGACGACGAGATCGCCGAGCGCCACGCGGCCAAGCAGGGCCTCACCGCTTCCGAGCGCGCGGTGCTGCTCGCCTACTCGAAGATGGTGCTTTCCGACGACCTCGTGGCGGCGCAGTCGCTCGTGGACGACGAGTACGTGCGAAGCGCGCTCGTGGGCTACTTCCCCGAGCTGCTGCGCAAGAAGTACGCGGAAGTGATGCCGCGCCACGCGCTTCGCCGCGACATCATCGCCACCGTGGTGGCCAACACGATGATCAACCGCACGGGCAGCGTCTTCGTGCACCGCATGCAGGAGGAGACGGGCGCCGCGCCGGAAGAGGTGACGCGCGCCTTCATCCTCACGCGCGACATCTTCGGCCTCGACCCGCTGTGGCTCGAGATCGACGCGCTCGACAACAAGGTGAGCGCCGAGACCCAGTACGAGATGCTGATCCAGGTGGGCCGCCTGGTGGTGCGTTCCACGCTCTGGTTCCTGCGACGGCGCCGCGAGAAGCTTCCAATCGCGGACGTGATCGCGATCTTCCAGCCGGGGCTCGGGTCGCTCGCCAAGGCCTTGCCCGCGGTCCTGGCGCCCTCGGATCGCGCGGCGTTCGACGCTTCGGTCAAGAACCTCGCCGCGGCCGGAGTCCCGGCCGATCTCGCGCGCCGCTATTCGGCGCTCGAGGGCCTGTACGCGGTGCTCGATTCGACCGAGGTGGCGGTCGAGCAGAAGAAGCCCATCGAGGTGATCGGGGCGCTTTACTTCGCGCTGGTGGGCGACCTGGACCTGCGATGGATCGCCGAGAAGATCACGGCGCTTCCCACGGACACGCCGTGGCAGGCGCTCGCGCGAAACGCCCTTCGCGACGACCTCGCGAGCCAGCAACGCGCTCTGACTTCCACGGTGTCGAAGCTCTCTCCTTCGGGGACAGACCCCGAGCAGATGCTCGCGGCGTGGAAGGAGCGCTACGCCTCGGCGATCGCGCGCTATCGCGCCATGATCGAGGAGCTCAGGCGCGCGCAGAACCTGGACCTCGCGGTGCTTTCGGTGCTGCTGCGCGAGCTTCGCGCCTTGGCCTAGCGCGCCGGGCCGCTAGTCCACGATCAAGGCCGCGACGACGTTGCGGCCTTCGGCGAGCAGGATGTTGTAGGTCCTGCAGGCCGCGGGCGTGTCCATCACCTCGACGCCGATGCCCGCTTTGTAGAGCGGCGCGAGGAGCGCCGCATCGGGAAAGCGAAACGCGCCGCCCGTGCCCAGCAGCACGATCTCGGGGCCGAGCTCCACGATCGCGGCGAGATGATCGGCCGCAAGGGCATCGACGGAAGCCGCGGGCCAGTCCTCGATCACGCGATCGGCGCTCACCACGAGGCTCGCGGCATGGCGCTTTGCGCCCACCTGCACGTATCCCTCGCCGTATCCGGTGAAGGAATTGCGCCCATCGGGTGAGTCGCGCTCGAATTTCACGCTAGAATCATAGCCTTAAATGCAGGCTGGATTCCCGCCGGTGCGGGAATGACGAGCAACATGAACCTGAACGAACCTTCGAAACCCGTGATCCCCGAATTCTCGCGCATCAAGCGCCTGCCGCCGTACGTCTTCAACATCACCAACGAGCTGAAGATGGCCGCGCGGCGAGCCGGCGAGGACGTCATCGACCTGTCCATGGGCAATCCCGACGGGCCCACCCCGCGCCACATCGTGGACAAGCTCGTGGAGGTCGCGCAGCGCGAGGACACGCACGGCTATTCGGTCTCGAAGGGCATCCCGCGCCTGCGCCGCGCCATCTGCCAGTGGTACAAGCGCCGCTGGGACGTGGACTTCGACATGGATCGCGAGGCCATCGTCACGATCGGCTCGAAGGAAGGCCTCGCGCACCTGATGCTCGCGACGCTCGATCGCGGCGACACGGTGCTCGTGCCCAACCCCAGCTACCCGATCCACATCTACGGCGCGATAATCGCCGGCGCCGACATCCGCTCGGTGCGCATGACGCCGGGCGTGGACTTCTTCGAAGAGACGCAACGCGCGATCCGGGAGCTGATTCCCAAGCCCAAGATGATGATCCTGGGCTTCCCGTCGAACCCCACCGCCAAGTGCGTGGAGCTCGATTTCTTCGAGAAGGTGATCGCGCTCGCGCGCCAGCACGGCATCCTCGTCGTGCACGACCTCGCGTACGCCGACATCACGTTCGACGGCTGGAAGGCTCCCTCGATCATGCAGGTGCCCGGCGCGCGCGACGTGGCCGTCGAGTTCTTCACGATGTCGAAGAGCTACAACATGGCGGGCTGGCGCATCGGCTTCATGGTGGGCAACGCCGAGCTCGTGAACGCGCTCGCGCGCATCAAGAGCTACCACGACTACGGCACGTTCACTCCGCTGCAGGTGGCGGCGATCACCGCGCTCGAAGGCCCGCAGGACTGCGTGGAAGAGATCCGCGCCAAGTATGAAAGCCGCCGCGACGTGATGGTGAAGGGCCTGCACGAGGCGGGCTGGATGGTCGAGAACCCGAAGGCCTCGATGTACGTGTGGGCGCAGATCCCCGATCAGTACCGCGCCATGGGCTCCATCGAGTTCGCGAAGAAGCTCCTCAGGGACGCGAAGATCGCGGTGGCGCCCGGCATCGGCTTCGGCGACTACGGCGACGACCACGTGAGGATCGCGCTGATCGAGAACGAGAACCGCATCCGCCAGGCGGTGCGCGGCGTGAAGGAGATGTTCAGGAAGGACGGCATCAAGTGAACGTCGTCCCGGTCGCCGCGGGCGACGAGGCGCTGCTTCGCAAGGCCGAGCGCGTGCACCGGCAGCTGCGCCCGCACCTGAAGGACTACGTGGGGCGGATGAAGGAGGTGCTCGGCGCGGGCGCGGAGATGGCGGTGTGCATGGTCGAAGGCGACGTGGCGGGCGTCACCGTCTTTCGCGTGCTGGAGAAGACGCACTCGGGCCGCGACCTCTACTGCGACGACCTCGTGACCGACGAAACGAAGCGCTCGTCGGGCGTCGGGCACGCGCTCATGCAGTACATGGAGGGCGTCGGCCGCGAGCGGCGCTGCGATACGCTTTCCCTCGATTCGGGAGCCCAGAGGCAGCAGGCCCACAAGTTCTATTTTCGCGAGGGCCTGGTGATCACCTCGTTCCACTTCGACAAGAAGTTCAGGTGAAGCCCATCCAGGTAGGACTGCTCGGCCTCGGCACGGTCGGCAGCGGCACCATCGAGGTGCTGCGCCGCAACCGCGAGGAGATCTCGCGCCGCGCCGGCCGCGACATCGTGATCAAGGCGGCGAGCGCGCGCGACCTCACCAGGCAGCGTCCGGTCTCGCTGGAGGGCATCGAGATCGTCCCCACCGCGGGGCTCATCGTCGAGCGGCCCGACATCGACATCGTGGTGGAGCTGATCGGCGGCGATACCGTGGCGCGCGAGCTCGTGATGAAGGCGATCGCCGCGGGCAAGCACGTCGTCACCGCCAACAAGGCGCTGCTCGCCAAGCACGGCACGGAGATCTTTGCCGCGGCGCAGAAGAAGGGCGTGATGGTGGCCTTCGAGGCCTCGGTGGCGGGCGGCGTGCCCATCATCAAGGCGATCCGCGAGGGGCTCTCGGCCAACCGCATCGAATGGATCGCCGGAATCATCAACGGCACCTGCAACTACATCCTGTCGGAGATGCGCGACAAGGGCCTGCCCTTCGACATGGTGCTGGCCGAAGCGCAGCGCCTGGGCTACGCCGAGGCCGATCCCGCGTTCGACGTGGAAGGCATCGACGCCGCGCACAAGCTCACGATCCTCGCGGCCATCGCCTTCGGCATCCCGATGCAGTACGACAAGGCCTACACCGAGGGCATCTCGAAGCTCACGGCCGTGGACATCAAGTACGCCGAAGGGCTGGGCTATCGCATCAAGCTCCTCGGCATCACGCGGCGCAACGGCCAGGGCATCGAGCTGCGCGTGCACCCGACGCTCGTTCCCTCGCGCCGGCTCATCGCCAACGTGGAAGGCGTGATGAACGCGGTGCTCGTGAAGGGCGACGCGGTGGGTCCCACGATGTACTACGGGCGCGGCGCGGGCGCCGAGGCCACGGCAAGCGCCGTGGTGGCCGACCTCGTGGACGTGACGCGCATGGCGACGTCCGACCCCGAGCAGCGCGTGCCGCACCTCGCGTTCCAGCCCGATCGCCTCTCCAATGCGCCGATCCTTCCCATGGAAGCGATCGAGACCGCGTATTACCTCCGTCTTCGCGCGCTCGATCGCCCCGGCGTGCTGGCCGACGTGACGCGCATCTGCGCGGATCTCGACATCTCCATCGACGCCATCTTCCAGAAGGAGGCGGGCGAGGGCGAAGACCAGGTCGACGTCGTGATCCTCACGCACGTCACGCGCGAGAAGAACATCAACGAGGCGATCCGGAGGATCGAGGCGCTGCCGACAATTCCCGTTCCCGTGGTTCGCATCAGGCTCGAAGAGCTTCTTTGAATCCGCAGATGAACGCAGATAAACGCGGATGAAGTACGTCTCCACGCGGGGCCACGCCGCCTCGAAATCCTTCACCGACATCCTGCTCGAAGGCCTGGCGCCCGACGGCGGCCTCATGGTGCCCGAGCAATGGCCGCGCATCATGCGCGTGAAGCTCGACGCGATGCGGGACATGCCGTATCCGAAGCTCGCCTTCGAGGTGATCCGCTTCTTCGCCGACGACTATCCGGGCGCGGACCTGAAGGCCGCGGTGGACTCGACCTACACCGCCGAGCGCTTCGGCACGCCCGAGATCACGCCGCTTCGCACGCTCGAGCCCAACCTGCACGTCCTCGGGCTTTCCAACGGGCCCACGCTCGCGTTCAAGGACGTGGCGCTGCAGCTGGTGGGCGAGATGTTCGAGCAGGTGCTCGAGCGGCGCGACCGGCAGCTGAACGTGCTGGGCGCCACGAGCGGCGACACGGGCTCCGCGGCCGAGCACGCATTGAAGGGCAAGTCGCGCGTGAACGTCTTCATGCTCTCGCCGCACGGGCGCATGAGCCCCTTCCAGCGCGCGCAGATGTACTCGCTGCAGGACGCGAACATCTTCAACATCGCGATCGAGGGCATGTTCGACGACTGCCAGGACGTGGTGAAGGAGGTCTCCTCGGACCTCGACTTCAAGCAGGCCCACAGCCTCGGCGCCGTGAACTCGATCAACTGGGCGCGGGTCGTGGCGCAGGTCGTGTACTACTTCAAGGGCTACTTCGCCGCGACGCAGTCGAACGACGAGCAGGTGTCCTTCGCGGTGCCCTCGGGCAACTTCGGCAACATCTTCGCGGGCTACGTCGCCAGGCGCATGGGGCTTCCGATCCGCCGCCTCGTGCTCGCGACCAACGAGAACGACGTGCTCGACGAATTCTTCCGCACCGGGCGCTACCGGCCGCGCAAGGCCGCCGATACGCAAGCCACATCGAGCCCCTCGATGGACATCTCCAAGGCGTCCAACTTCGAGCGCTTCATCTGGGACGCGGTCGAAGGCGACGGCGACAAGGTGACGTGGCTCTGGGACAAGGTGGCCGAGGAGGGCGGCTTCGACCTGTCCACGGACCGCGCGTGGGAGAAGATCGAGGACGACTCCGGGTTCGTCTCCGGCCGCAGCACGCACGAGGACCGCATCGCAACCATCCGCCTCGTGAAGCGGAAGTACGGACAGGTGATCGACCCGCACACCGCCGACGGCGTGAAGATCGCGCTGCGGCTTCGCGAGCCGCGCTACCCGATGATCTGCCTCGAGACCGCGCTCGCGGCCAAGTTCGACGAGACAATCGTGGAGGCCCTGGGCGAGCACGCGCCGCGGCCCGCGCGCTTCGAGGGCCTGGAGGGCCTTGCGCAGCGCGTGACGCTGATGAAGCCCGATCCCGAGGCGGTGAAGGCCTTCATCGCGGAACGCGTCTAGCATGCGCCGCTTCGCGATCACGTTCGCGGTCGTGGCGATCGCGCTCTTCGCCGCCGAGCTCACGCCCGTGGGCCAGGCGTGGGTGGTGGAGCCGTGGACCACCTCCATCGCGGAGCTTTCGGTGGCCATCGCGAAGCTTTTCGACCCGAACGTGGCGGCATCGGGCGTCACGCTCTATTCGACGGCGAACGGATTCTCCGTGACAATCCTCGCCGGCTGCAACGGGCTCGAGGCGATGATCGTGC
>Ga0335083_10007660_pt1 | contig 13309 bp, 10 predicted proteins | sample Lox_Sample_42_FD_206716 | JGI IMG/M metagenome (GOLD analysis project Ga0335083, IMG submission 206716) | Soil microbial communities from Loxahatchee National Wildlife Refuge, Florida, United States - Lox_Sample_4.2 | ecosystem: Environmental > Terrestrial > Soil > Wetlands | place: USA...
TTGACCCGATGGCCTTTATAATCGTGTTTGGCCTGGGCCAGCGTCGCGTAAGCGTCATTCAGCAACGCCACGGAGTTGGCGGGTTGGGCTTGCGCGCGGGTGACGAGGCCAAAAGCCAGAAGCGCGACGGTGAACAAAACTGAGCAGCGGAAAAACAAGGAATGGTTGGTCATGGCCGAAAAAATGCCAACAACAGGTGATTTGTCAAGCGGCCAGCGAGCAGTGATGTGGTTCGGTTCGGACCATTCGTTCAGGCCCCGGCCAGTATCTCTTAAAACACTGCGTAAGAGCGGGTAGTTCCGATGGATTGCTAAATTTTCGTACTGGCAATGCAGTTGACTGTGGTCTCCCAACAACTTTTGGCCTGCCATGACCCGTTTTTACTTGAACTTACTGACTGGCAATACTAATATGCGGCCGGAGTCGTTCGTCAGAAAGGAAACCTTAAGAAAATCAGATGTCTGTTTGGCTACGGAGAGAATCTGCCCTTGACCTGTTATGAAACCCAAAAAATTTCCCCATCGCGGCGGTCTGTTCCAGCTTGTGTTAGGCGTATTCGCGGCGTGTTGTCTAACTGCGCCGATGGCGCGCGCCGGTTTAGCGGTGGACATCCACCTGTATCACGACAACTTTGGTTATTACTTTTACCCCTATCTAAGCGCCGATACGAATCTGCCGAATTTTCCGGACGGCATTTATCAAATTGCTTCGCCGCAAAACCCGACCAATGGTTCCCAGCTTCAGTATCAGGCAACCAACGGCACCCTTAATTTCACCGGCGGCGGCGGAAATTACTACGGAGATTTTAATTCCTTTCTGTACGGCATCACCAATGGGCTGTGGACCATCACCGTGATGAATCCCACCACGAACGTTTATTCCTTTTCCGTGACGGTCGCGGGCGTGACGAGCAACAGCTTCGGCGCGCCACCGCAGTCGGTGTTCCCAACCAGCGGCCAGATGAACGTCCCGAACCAGCCGTTGATGCAATGGACGGGACCGACGACCGACTGGGCGGGAACCCTCCTGGTTCAGGATGCGTTTATTGATACGAATGGAGATTACTACGTGGAAGCCTCTGACAGTCTGCCCCCGGGCGCGACTTCCTGGACGCCGGGGGTGGTGCTGCCGGACGGAACCAACCAGTTCACCGTGACCTACCAAAGCAATGTCACCGCGTTCGTCACGGCGAATCAGCCGACGAACACCTCCGGCCATGCGATTTCAGCGTGGGTTTCCACGGCAACGCTTGAGGCGCATTTTGCCTACGGCAACAGCTATGATGTCTCCTTCATAGTTGGTTCGTCGCCGGTTTTCGGCTCCGGTGGCCACACCAATGTCGCTTATTATTCTTTCGAGGACGGGAGCCTTTTTACCCACGATTTTTCCGGTCACGGCAACAACATCGGCAGCTATGGCAATTATTCGACATCACCGTATATCACCAACGACGCGGCCGCCGGGTCGTACGCGTTCGGCGCTCCGGGCGACGGCTGGCTTTACCCGCCGACCAACTTGCTGGCCACCCTGGCCGGCAGCTTTTCGGTTTCATTATGGATCAAGACATCCGAAGTCCATGGGAATGATAACGACAGCATCTATTCGGCCGCCGGGATTGTTTCGGCGTTGAACGGTGGACAAAATACCGTAGTGCCCATGGGCCTGACCGGCAGCAAGCTCGCCTTCTATACCGGCGGCGCTTCTCAGGATACGCTGTATTCCTCGACCAGCATCAATACAGGCCAATACGTACATGTGGTGGTCACCCGCAACCAGCAAACCGGCGAGAAAAAAATCTATGTTAACGGAGGGTTGGATGCTTCCGACTTTGGCGCCACCGATTATCTGGGCGACGCCAGCGAACTCGACATAGGACTTAATGGTGGCCAGCCGTTCGCAGGGGAGTTGGACGACATTGAATTCTATTCCGGTGTGCTCTCTGCGGACGAAGTGACTTATTTATACGGCCATCCCGGAACGACCGTCCCGGATACCCAAGGTCAAGTCGAGTTGGTATCGAATGGCGGGTTTGAAACAGGGGATTTTACTGATTGGCCCGTGACGGGAGGCGGCAATTTTGTGGACGATGGTTCCAATTCAGGCATCACGCCGCACTCGGGAACCTATGAAGCAGCTTTCGGAGCGGTCGGGGAACTTGATTATATTTCTCAAAACCTGCCAACCGCTCCTGGCACAAGCTATTTGCTTTCATTTTGGCTGAACAGCCCGGATGGAGGGACTCCCAATGAGTTTCAGGCGTCGTGGAACGGAACCATCCTGTTTGATGAAACCAATATTCCAGCCCTCGGCTGGACCAATATTCAATTCGTGGTCACGGCAACGGGAACCAACTCCCTTCTCCAATTTGGAGGACAAGACAGCCCGAGCTACCTGGCTCTGGATGACGTCAGCGTGACGCCGACGCAGGGCGGCGTCACCAATGCTCCCTATCCCGTGGACGCCAGCCTCAAGTTCCTTTTCATCCGGTCGCAGGACCCGGATTTGGGTGAAATTTACGGCGGTTCCGTTTCTTTCAATTCCGTGAGTCCGGCGCCCGGCACCACGAACAGCGTGCATTCACCTCACAATTATTTTAACACCGAAGTCTATCCCGGGGGCGGCGACGGCGGCGGTGCGATTCTGTCCTCTTTGAACCAGGTCATCGATGAATTCACCAATGGTTTTTGGACGCTTTACGTCAACCAGGGCAGTCCGACGCAGGAAGTGTACACGTTCCAGGTGGCGGTGGCCGGCCTGGACACCAATATCCTCCCGGCCGTCAAGGTCTTCACGCCGACCAATTGGACGACCGTCATTTCCACCAATCCGGTCTATTACTGGAGCGGCCCTTCGAACTTTTCCACGCTACAGGTTGACCTGTTGAGTGGACCTGTGGCGGCCCTGCCCATCACCGCCACCAACTGGACGTCCGCTCCGGGGCTGGGTTACGGAACCAACCGTTTCGACGTGGGTTACAACTCCAATGGCTTTGGCGGCGCCACGTTCACCACCCCGATGGACGCCTCGTCCAATCCGATCCACTCCTGGGCCACCACCGTGACCCTGGTTTCCCAAGCCTTTGACTACTTTGTAATCGCGCCGCCAGTGGTGATCACCAATCAAGGACGCGTCAGCGGCAATGTCCAATTCACTTTCAAGACCATCGCCGGATACACCCACATCGTCCAGTCGCGAATAAATCTGGCCACTGGCACCTGGATCAATGTCACGAATCTGGTGGGCGACGGTTCGGTAATGCAATTCAAATTCCCGACGACAAATCCGCCGACCCAGTTCTTCCGTGTGAAAACGCAATGAGACAACGAGGGCATCGCCGCACGATGTCCCTGCCGGCATAGCAACCACTGTCGGCGCGCGCGCTTCAGCTGCAAACTGGAGGCCGCAGGAAGGGAAGCGTTTTGTCGCTTCCCGGTTTTGGTCACCAAGGCAGCAGCGCCCCCCCCATTAACACCGTTGCTTTTTGGGACCTCGCGTTGAAACGATTGTCGGAGGATTTTATTTGCTATATTTGAAGCAGGGATGACGTTAAGCTAAGTCTCACACTATGGGGTCGTTATACCAGATGGTCTATACGAGTACTGCCACGGAGCCTTTCAGCAGGAGCGAATTGACAGATTTGCTGAAGGGCAGCGTCCGGCGGAATACCCGGGCCGGCATCACGGGATTGTTGCTCTATCAAAGTGGCGCCTTCATACAGGCGCTGGAAGGCGAGAAGACGGCGCTGACGGAACTTTTCGAAAAAATAAGCCGCGACCCGCGCCATCATCATCTCATCCGGCTGATCCAAGGGCCGCTGGAGAAGCGGAATTTTCCAAATTCGGCCATGGCCTTCCGGGACCTGGACTCGCCGGAACTGCGGCGCCTGCCCGGTTACAGCGAGTTTTTGAACACGCCGCTGAACGGGGAGTTGCTGGCAAAGGATATTCCCACGTGCAAAAAGTTGCTGCTGCTTTTCAAGCAGAACATCCGCTGAATTTCGCGGCCATTCCAGGCCTCTTTCAACCTTCCCACCGCCTCGACGCGACAAGGCGTGACCCGGAATTATTTCTGCGCACATGTTCCGGCGTCCGCCGGTTGACGCCAAATGGGGGGAGCGCTTCGTCACTTCACTGTTTTGGCACCGGTCAGGCGGCGCTTCCCGGGCGATACCCTGCATTTACTTCCGATAGACAAAGGCAATCCCCTCATTGGTCATTGTGAATGTGTTTCCATCAACGTTGCCCATCGTCACACCCGCTCCTTCCCACTGCATGGTGAGTTCCGCTCCCCGGCGCGTGTAGCTGGCTTTCACCTCGCGGCTCAGGTCTCCGCGGTCCGGCAGGGAGAAGGTGATTTGACTGCGGCAATTGCCGTCAGCCGTGATGGTAAAGGTTCCGGATTTGACGGTCGGCGACGCCCCTTCATGGAGCAGACTGCAAGGGAGGCTTTTCCCATCCACGCTGACCAGGGTATAAACCCCCGTGGGCTCGAGGCGGGCGCTGCCGGTAGCTTCCTTCTTGCATCCGGTCCCGGCCAGTATCAGGCAGACGGGAAGCAGGCACAGCCCAACGAAACGGGTCAGGGCACTTTGAAGTTTGGGGTTTGATTGATTGGGTTGTCTCTTCATGGCGTAATGGTATCTGATACTTGAGCCATGCGTTAATTAATTATTTTATTGGCTACATCGGGAAAATCAATCCACGGTGGCGATGCGGGTGATCGGATATGCCGAGAGTTTGCCGCTGTGATTTTCCAATCACATTCGAAGTTCGAATTCCTGTGCGGCTCGCCGGGACGGCAGGCCGCACCTTTCGAATGCTGTAAGTCCGGGTGGCCGGGCATTAAGCGGGAAGTGCAATTTTCTCACAGGATTACGCAGAAATTGCAGGTCAGAATCCGTCGCCAGACTGGTCGTGTTCCGGTATATTAGTATGGAAGCAGCACGATAGACCGGCTTTGAACGAAAGCGCGGCGTGCAAAACCGGGACATCTGATGAAGGCAATCCTTATCCGCTTTCCAGCGTGCGGTCTGGTTGTTGGCACACTGGCACTCGCGCAACTACCCCTGAGTGGCGGCGAATATTACACCAACTGGGCTGCCGCCCGCTTCAGCGATATTCCGGCCCAGAGTGGTCCGCTCAGCGATCCGGATCTGGACGGAGAACCAAACGTCATTGAGTTCGCCTTTGGCACCGATCCACGGGCGCCGGGCGGCATTGTCGGCGCAGTGCAGCCGGTCTCGGGCAGCCCGAATGGAACGAATGGCACATTCGCCGTGGAAATTCTGGAACGGGAAGGGCACCAGCCCGGCGCACAGATTGATCTCTACCTGTCGGCCGACCTGGAAAGCTGGTTTCGCCCGTGGTGGTTGCGGACCGTTACCAATTCCCAATCGTCCGACCCGGCCGGTTCCATCCGGGAAGTGTTCAACACCCAAATGCCGGGCACCAATGCCTGGTTCGTCCGTCCCGGGGTGCAACTGATTGAGGGCGGTGCGGAGACGGCGAAGTATTACGTGGCCACCAACGGCAGCGACAGCAATCCGGGCACCAACATCGCCCAGCCATTGGCCACCCTGGGCAAGGCCGCCGGTCTGGCCGTGGCCGGCAACCTCGTGTACCTGCGGGGCGGCACCTATGCCGTGGCCTCAAAGATTTCGCTGACGAAGATTGCCACCGCCACCCAACCCATTCGCATCCGGGCTTATCCGGGCGAAACGCCGGTGCTGGATTGTTCCGGCGAAGGTACGGGGACCGACGGCATTTCCATCAGCGGCAATTACTATCAACTTCATGGCCTGGTTATCACCAATGCCGGCCATAATTCCATCGTGATCTCCGGCAGCAACAACATTGTGGAACTGTGCGTCAGCCTGGGCGCCCGCAACACCGGCTTTCATATCACCGGCGGCAATGGTGGAACGGCCACGCCCAGCAGCAACCTGTTCCTGAACTGCGATTCCGTCCGCAGTTACGATGCCCCCGTGGGGGGCAACGCCGATGGGTTTACCGCCAAATGGAGTCTCGGCCCCGGCAACGTGTTCAGCGGTTGTCGCGCGTGGGAAAATTCCGACGACAACTGGGATTTATGGATGGGCACCCAACCCGTGCTCATCACCAATTGCTGGGCGTTTCGCGCGGCCACGAACGTCTGGGACCCCAACAATACGCAGTTCAATGGCAATGGCAACGGCTTCAAGCTCGGCGGCAATGGCACGGCCACTCCGCACCGTCTGGTGAATTGCCTGTCCTTTGGCAATTCCGCATGGGGCGTTGACCAGAACAACAACGCCGCAGGCCAGACGGTGGACCAAAACACGGTCTGGAACAACGGCAGCGGCGCCATCAACCTGAACCATCTGGGTTCCCAATACGGAACCCTCCAAAGCAGCCATGTGGTGCGCAACAACGTCGCCATCGGTGCTGTCGCCATCACCGGCACAACCGCCTATCCCGCCATCCAATGGTCCAACACCTGGCAAGTGCTGCCGGATGTGAACACCAACGACTTCCTGAGCACCGATTACACGTGGGCCATGGGACCGCGCCGTGACGACGGCGGTTTGCCGGAAACACCCATGTTGCGCCCGGTCCCCGCGGGCCGGCTGGTGGACAAGGGCGCCAATCTGGGCAACCCGTTCAACGGCCCGGCACCCGACCTTGGTGCTTTCGAGACGACCGTCTGGTAGAAGACCGAAAAATGTCTTTGCGATTTGTCGTGGTTGTGTACGGCAATCTGCTAGGCTGTGCGCCCATGAACATACTCATTGAAAACGGAGACACGCTCGAATATCTGACGGAGGCGGGCCTGTGGACGAAAAATCCGTCCGACGGCAAGACTTTTCCGGCAACAAAAGCGGCCCTTCAGGTTGCCCGGCGCGAGGCCATTGGCAAATTCAACATTGTCTGTCATATCCCCCAGACGGATCAGTTCATCAACCTGGATCACGGACGGGGCAAGGGTCTGCCGGAAATGGGCGACGAAGCGGGCCTGGTCGGCGGACAACCCTGAATGGTTAGAGACCCCGGACACCCACCATGCGCTGGGTCTCCACGCACCACACCTTCAGGCGCAGGCAGCGGAAGATGTCGCGGGGATGCAGGGACGTGGTCTTGGCTTTCTGCAGCTCGGGAATGGCGCGGTAGATTTCGGGCAGGCGGTAGAACGGGATGCGGTGGTTGAGATGGTGGATGTGGTGATAGCCGATGTTGGCGGTGAACCAGCTCATGAGCGGGCCGGTCTTGAGGTGGCTGGAGGATTCGAGCGCAGCCTTTTCAAAAGTCCACCCGGCCTGGTCGTTGAAGGTGACCCCGGGAAAATTGTGTTGCACATAAAACAGGTAGGCGCCCAGGGCACTGGCGATAAACATCGGCAGGACGAGAGTGAGGATCAGCGCAAGCCAGCCAAACATCACCACCAGCATCACGGCGAACGCGAGGTGCAGCAGAAAGGCGAGCAGGCAGTCGTAATGTTTGCGCGGTGACTGGAAAAAGGGGAGTATGACCATGCCGAACAAAAAGACAAAAAAATAGCCGAACAGCATCATGAGCGGATGGCGCATGAAGAGGTAGACGAAACGGATGCCGGTGGAGGATTTTTGGTATTGCTCCCGCGTCATGATGGGAAAAGAACCGATGTTGGCGGTGCGCAGGCGGGAATTGTGCGCGTGGTGATGGTCGTGCGTATGGCGCCAGATGCTGCTGGGAGTCAACGCCCAGATGCCGAAGAGCCGCATGAAAAATTCCGCGAGACGCGACTTGGGCAGGATGGCGCGGTGCTGCTGGTCGTGATAAATCACAAACAGCCGGACCAGCAACAACCCCATCAGCCCGCTGCAAACCAGGCGCACCACCAGCGGCAGGCCCGGATAAGTCCCCGCGCAGGCCGCCGCCAGGAAAAAGGCCGTGGAAACGATACACCACCAGCTTTTCAGCGAATGATCTTTGGCAAACGCCCGGGTACAAGCCTGCAAAGTATGGACCGTGTTCATTTGATCGGCAGTCAAGATTCCGCGATGGCGCGAAGAAGGTCAATAAAGTTTGGCATCATTTTTTCTGATGCATAAAACGGCCGCACCGGTTCACCGGGAACCAACGGGAATTCGAGCGGTGACGCGACCGGACCAGCCGGTCACGTTGATGCTAGCGGACCTTTCCGGCGGAGTTCTTGAAAACCACATCGGTAAACACCGCCGCGTCGGACTTGTCCGGCAGATGCGAACAGAAGCCGATGCCCACGTAGAAAGGTTCGTCGAGGCGCAAATGGATGGGCGGGCCGAACTGGTGCATGGGTTCGCCGGCCAGGCTGACGAAAAGGGCAAAGGCGTCGCCGCGTTTTTCGATGCCCAGACGTTTCGCTTTGGCGGTGACCAGGTCGTCGGGCGTTTTGCCGCCGGGCAGACCACCGCGGCTGCCAATGCGATATTCCATGTCGTTGATGCGGACATCTTTCTCCGGGCGCTGTGCCAGTTGAATCATGCCGGCACCGTGAAGCGCAACAAAAGCCTCTGCCGAATCGTCATCGAGGTCCTGGCGGATGACGAGGATGGCCTTCCGATCGCCGTAACCGTTCGGATCCGGGAAGGTGATGTCGGCCGCGAGGGAAACGTCGCCGGACATCCTTTTCCAAAGAAAACGGAACTCATCGCGCGTGTACCAGACGTTGTAGCCGGCGGAATTGATGGTGTACTGCTTCGTGACGGCGTCGTATCGGGCGCTGCCCGGCATCACCGCACTGCCGATGTCCGACTGGCCGTCAAAGATGCCAACGGGCGTATCGAAGTTCCTGCCGGGCCGGTGAAAGTCCGCCGGTGGTGCGACCTGGACGTGTGCGGCGGACCCCGGCTGCGCCCAGGCCGGCACATTGGTTGACTGCGCCGGGAGCAGAAATGAAACGGCGCACAGCATCAGGGTCAGGAGACAGCGCATGGGTGCAAATGCTACAACGCAACAAACGTCGTTGCCAAGAAAACTGTTCGGTGGGCTCAGTGCGGGGTATCGGCGGCGATTTCGGGCGGGCATCGTTTACCACGCCGGCACCGGCCCGCAAAACGCGTGCGACCATCCAAACCGGTAATCCAACCCCGGCAACACCAGCGCAGAGAGATAAAGCAGCTTCGTCAGCAGCTTGATGATTTTTATGGGGGCTGATGTTCTCCGGGCGCAATATCCGGCGTTCGAGCAATTCCGGGCCGTGTAGGCAGAAATTAAGGGTCAGACCGGGCGAAGGAATGAACGCGATGGCCGGATACGTCCAGGCCTGCCACCTTTGACCGGGGATGACCAGACGCTTCCATTGTTGAACCGGGTGTCGGAAAATATTCAAACACAGGATCCTTCCGAGATGGATTGCGGAATTGACAAAAACCTACGGGCAGACTCGGGTATCACCTCGTATTCCACCCCTCAGTGCGTCCATTTGACCCCAAAAACACACCTAATCATCCCTTATTTACAAAGTTTTAGCTCGTTTATGTTAAATGACTTATATGGCTTGGCCACACAATCGTGTGATTGACGGCATACGATTTTCAGGCTGAAAGGTTATGATTATGGTAAAATTGCGTATGTGGGGATTTGCATACAAACTAATAAAGTGCGACGGGTCATCTCGTCAGCGCGATTACGGGTTCACGACCGCACCGTGAAGCGGCCAAACTTTTTTTAATATGAATACGTTTCCCGAAAGTCTGCATCCGGAATTAACACGCCAGAATCCGCCCAACGCGGAGGGCCGCTCCCAACCCGGGGTGTCATCCGTCAGTCCGGCGGGCGGTGGCCCGGCCCCGCACCCGGTCAATCGTTCATTGCGGTTATTGTGCATTGACGATGACGAGCAGATTCTGGAAACCATGCAAGTTTGTCTCGGTCATCTGGGTCACCAGGTAAAGGGGGCCTCCGGCGGAAAGCGCGGCATAGAAGTTTTCTGCACCGCCATCCTGAAAAGCGAGCCTTACGATGCGGTTATCACCGACCTGAGCATGCCGGACATCAATGGCTATCAGGTGGCTCAGGCAATCAAAACCGAATCTCCGAAAACACCCGTTATTCTGCTCTCCGGCGCAGCCGGGACCCCAAAAGAAACCGAGGTACCCTCCGCATCGGTGGATGCCGTCGTCAACAAGCCGGCTTCCCTGAAGCAATTGAATGAATTGCTTCTCCGGATAACGGCGGGGGGTTAGCGGGAAGATTGGAACCGATTCCCTTCATCCCGGACTGGTGAAGCAGCACCCTCCGGATTCGCCTTTCAGCCCGGCTTCCGCGCCTTCAACTCCCATTTCGCGGGATGGTCGGCAAATTCGCGGTGTTCCCGCCACTTGCGCCGGCCCGGAAACCGGTGTTTAATCCCTTTCCGCCCGGTCTTTCCCTCCACAGCCGCGGGAATGCCGGCTGCATTTGCCTAAGAAATTTTGATGATTACAACCAACCTGCCGCCCGCACCAAGTGAGTTGGCCACCAACACCGTCGTGGGGCGCCTTTACTATTACTACGCGCATCAGGAATCCTCCACGTTAACGCGCATCCTGCTCATTGCCGCTGTGGCCATTCTCGTGCATGTGGTGGTCAAAATCACCCGGCACCTCAGCGAATGGTTCATCAACCAAAGCCAGGCGCAAAAAAATCCGCTCGGCTTCGTAACGCAACAGCCGAAATTTGTCACGCTCACCCGGCTGATTGTCAGCGGCGTCACCTTCGTCATCTACTTTTTCGCGCTGGGATTAATCCTGCAGGAGTTCGGCGTCAACCTGACGATCTATCTGGGCAGCGCGACGGTGCTCGGCCTGGCGATCAGCTTCGGTTCGCAAGGCCTCGTGCAGGACGTGGTAATCGGTCTGACCCTGATTTTTTCCGATGCGATGGACATTGGAGACCTGGTGGAAATCTTCGGCGTGACGTCCGTCATCGGCCGGGTGGAGGAAATCGGCCTGCGCTTTACCGTACTCCGCAATTTCTACAATCAGGTGGTGTTCATCCCCAATCGTACCATAGCCAACGTCAGCCGGTTTCCCCACGGCGGCGTCTTTGCCTATGCCGACATCCAGATTCCTGACGGCGTTGACCGGCCCAAAGCTGTCCAGGCGGTCGAGAACGTCGCCCGGGGAATGTGGCGGCAATTCGGTGCGATTATTTTAAGCGAACCGTCGTGGGGCGGCGTGGAGACAGCAGAAGGCGGCGGCTGGAGCTTCCTGCGGGTCCACTTCAAAATCTGGCCCGGACAGGGGAACCTGATTGAAACCATGTTCCGGCAACAGATGGTCAGCGCGATGAAGGCGTTCCGGCCCGATTACGCCGACTGGCAGGTGGCCGTGACGTACCGCGCCATGACAGCGGTAAAAAATGAATCGGTTTAAAACCGGGAGAGGAAATCACACCCGGCCGGCAACCGCGGCTCGGTGGAAAAAATCAACCGCAATTGTTCCTTGCGGCGGCGCGCCGGCGGTGCGGGGTGGTTATTCGCTCGTATTCCCATTTCCTGCCAGCTAAAGTGATGGGCGTGTTGCTGGTGACATCAAACAAGATCAGGCAGCTGCTGTGTGTCAGCTACATCGGAAGGGTGCGACCGGAGGAATTTCCGCGCAACCGGGAGGACCTGACGGTGCAACTCGAGGAGTTATCGGCGGGCTTTCGTTTGCTGGCGGATTTCAGCCAGTTGGAATCCATGGGCCTGGATTGCGAACCGGAACTGGGCCGGACGATGGAATTGATCGGAAAAGCGGGCGTGGAACTCGTGGTGCGGGTGTTTCCTGATCCCAGCAAGGACATCGGCATGAACATCCTGACGGTCTTCCATTATCCCCATCGCCCCCGGGTGGTCACCTGTGATAATCTGGTCGATGCGGCCATGGCTCTGGGCCTCTAGGTCAATGCCGAACCCGGAAGACGTGGCCGGCGTGGTGCTGACGGCCTGCTGCGCCATCGTCCAGGTCGCGTATCATCGAAGTGCAAATGTGCACGATGGCCGGGCGCTTGGCGCAGGCTCGCCGGCATACGGCAACCTCACCGCACGGTTGACATTGCTTGACCGTCCACAAGACAGCCGCTATTTGTTAGCCCGTGGCTGGCGACACTCGAGCCGTTGAAATGGAGACTTCCGTGAAACCGCCAACCTCGCTGCGGCCCCTGACCTGGGTGTTGTTGATTACGCTCGTTTGTCTGTTGCCGTTCATCAATAAACCCTTTCACATTGACGACCCCTTGTTCCTTCGGGCGGCCGCGCAAATCCAACAGCATCCGGCTGATTTTTACGGCTTCACGATGAACTGGCTCGGCACCCCGCTGCCGATGGTAAAGGATTTCGATAATCCACCCCTGGCCTGTTACTACCTCGCGCTGGCGGCGGCGGCCATTGGCTGGAGTGAACCGGCCTTGCACCTCGCGTTTCTGCTGCCGGCCCTGGCATCGGCCTGGGGCATCTTCGCGCTGGCCCGGCGTTTCTCCCGGCATCCGCTGTTGGCGGCGGTGGCCGCCGTCCTGACACCGGTGTTTCTCATCTCCGCCACCAATTTGATGTGCGACGTGATGTGCCTGGCCTTCTGGGTTTGGGCCGTGGTCACTTTCGAAAGGGGTTTGGAACGTAACGACTGGAAATGGCTGTTGGCCGCCGGGGGACTGGCCGGGCTGGCGACACTGACCAAGTTCACCGGGCTCGCGCTGGTGCCCTTGTTGGCGTTTTATGCATTGGCGCGCCAGCGGAAACCCGGCCGATGGCTGGTAGCACTGTTAATCCCCGTGCTCTTCGCGGTAGTCTATGAATGGATTACGCGCCGGCTGTATGGGCAGGGAATGTTGCTGGCCGCCGGCACTTTTGCTGCGGAAGATCGGTCGGGTGCACAGGGTGGCTTATTGGAAAAGGCACTGATTGGGCTGGGATTTTTGGGTGGTTGCTTCCTGCCGGTGCTGTTTTATCTCCCATGGATTTGGTCGCGGCGCCTGGTGATCCTCGGGCTGGTGGTGCTGGCGCCTTGTGTGGCGGCGCTTTTCTGGCAGCCACACTTCAAACCGTTGCTGGTACAGGACGGACATTTAAATACGGCCACATTCCTGGAAACAGCCGTGTTCCTTGCCGGTGGCATCCTGGTGCTGCTCCTAGCAGGTGAGGACTTCCGTCACCACCGCGACGCCGATTCGCTGTTGTTGGTATTATGGGTCCTGGGTTTGGTGACCTTTGCGGTGGTTCTCAATTGGACCATCAACGGCCGCAGCCTGTTGCCGGCCCTGCCCGCCGTGGGAATCCTCCTGGCGCGGCGACTCGATACACGGGATTCAAAATCACCACCGGCGCGCCGGGTGTGGCTGCTTGGACCGGCTTT
>Ga0335083_10007661_pt1 | contig 13307 bp, 13 predicted proteins | sample Lox_Sample_42_FD_206716 | JGI IMG/M metagenome (GOLD analysis project Ga0335083, IMG submission 206716) | Soil microbial communities from Loxahatchee National Wildlife Refuge, Florida, United States - Lox_Sample_4.2 | ecosystem: Environmental > Terrestrial > Soil > Wetlands | place: USA...
GAGCGTGTTGTGGACCTGATCCATGCTCGTGCGGAACGTCTGGCGGGCGGCCTTGCTCGACGCCACGGCGCTGTCCCACATGCCTTGCTGCGAGGTGTTGAGGTTGAGCTGCGCCTTGAGCGGCGCTAGCACATGCTCGATCTCGATGCCGCCGTGGCCGGGGGCCGGACCGTGCGGCGGCATGCCGGCGGGCTGCGCCATCGCGGCGTGCGATCCAAGGGCGAGGAGCGCCGTGGCGATAACGCCGCTCCAGCGTGCGTTGCGGGATTTCATATGCAAGTCCTTTCGTCTGCCTTCCAAAGTGAAGTGTCGCCCGCGGCGCGGATCGGCTCGCCGGGACTCGAATGTTCGAATGGAATTGTTATCCATCGTTCCACCGGCACCTTACCGCGTTTGCAACGGGACGTTGCCCGTCGCGGCGCCCGTTACAATCGTTTACAGTTGTCGGCGCGAAGGCCGGCGCCGACGCGCTCTAATCGTCAACATGACTGCACGCACCGGTCCCAGCAAGATTCTCGTCGTCGACGACGATGCGCGCCTGCGCGATCTGCTGACGCGCTACCTGGGCGAGCAGGGATTCCAGGTCGCCGCGCTGGCGGATGCGCGCGACCTCGACCGCAAGCTGCAGCGCGATCCGCCGCATCTGGTCGTGCTCGACCTCATGCTGCCTGGCGAGGACGGCCTGTCGGTCTGCCGCAGGCTTCGCGGCGCGGGCGAGACCGTGCCCATCATCATGCTGACCGCCAAAGGCGAGGACGTCGATCGCATCGTCGGCCTCGAGATGGGCGCCGACGACTATCTCGGCAAGCCGTTCAACCCGCGCGAGCTCGTGGCGCGCATCCACGCGGTGCTTCGCCGCCACGGCCAGCACGTGATCCCGGGTGCACCGGCGGAGGAAGGCTCGATCTCCTTCGGCCGCCACACGCTCGACCTCGCCGCGCGCACGCTGTCGTTCGAGGGCAGAAACCAGCCGCTCACGAGCGGCGAGTTCTCGCTGCTGCGCGTCTTCGCTCAGCACCCCCGGCAACCGCTCGCGCGGGAGAAGCTCATGATGCTGGCGCGCGGCCGCGACCACGAAGTGTTCGATCGCGCGATCGACGTGCAAGTGTCGCGGCTGCGCAAGCTCGTGGAGGCCGATCCTTCGAACCCCCGGTATATCCAGACGGTGTGGGGCTTCGGTTACGTCTACGTGCCGGATTCCGCCCCGGCCGACCAGCCCGCCGAAGCCGCGCCGCCCGGTGGCGCGGCGTGACGCTTCTTCCGCGCTCGCTGTTCGGGCGCCTCACCCTCCTGCTGCTCGCGGTCGTCGCGCTCGCGGTGCTCGCGAGCGTGGTGCTGTTCCGCGTGGAGCGGGCAAATCTCCTCAACCGCCAGATCTCCGAAACGAAGCTCGTCCAGCTGCAGGCGATCCGCGCCGCGCTCGCGGGCGCCGACGACCCCGAACGCAGCGAGACGCTCGAAGAGCTGTCGCGCGAGTACGACGTCGGGATCTATCCGGAGCAGGACCGCCCCGTGCGCGGGCAGCCGCCCGCCGGGCCGCTCATGCAGGAGCTCGCGGAGCGATTGCGCGAGCGCCTCGGACCGGAGACGGACATCCGCTTCGCGCCGCGGCTTTCGATGCTGTTCGTGCGCGTGGTGGCAGGCGACACGCCCTATTGGCTCGGCGTTCCCGTGCCGCAGCGGCCGCCGGCGGAAGACGCGTCGACGCGCGCGCTCGTGTGGACGCTTGCCGTGGTCGCACTCCTGCTCGCCGCCGCGTTCCTCTTCGCACGCTACCTCGCGCGACCGCTGCGCGAGCTGACCGCCGCCGCGGCCCGCGTCGGACGCGGCGAGCCCGCGCCGCCGCTTCCCGAGACGGGCCCGTCGGAGATCGCGGCGGTCAACCGGCAGTTCAACGCGATGGCGGCGGGCCTGCGCCGCACGGAGCAGGACCGGGCGCTGCTGCTCGCCGGCGTTTCGCACGACCTGCGCACGCCGCTCGCGCGCCTGCGCCTGGGTGTAGAGATGAACGCGCCCGATGACCCCATGCGCGCCGGCATGGTTGCCGACATCGAGGAAATGGACCGCATCATCGGCCAGTTCCTCGATTTCGCGCGCAGCGAGGACGGGGGCGCGCTCGAACGGGCCGACCTCGATGCGATCGTGGCGGCTTCCATCGAGCGTTATCGCAACGCCGGCAAGCCCGTCGCGTTCGCGCCTGGGCGCGTGCCGCCGCTTCCGCTCAAGACCACGGCGATCTCGCGCGTCATCGCCAACCTCGTCGACAACGCGCTCGCCTACGGCGCGCCGCCGGTCGAAGTCGCGACGTCGCTGGTCGATCGGCAGGTCCGCATCGAGGTGAGCGATCGCGGGCCGGGCATCGCCGCCGAGGATGTCGAGCGGCTGAAGCAGCCCTTCACCCGCGCCACCGAGGCGCGGGCGCGCGCCGACGGCGCGGCCGGCGCGGGACTCGGCCTCGCGATCGTCGAGCGCATCGCGCGGGCGCACGGCGGGAAGTTCGAGCTGCTGCCGCGCGAAGGCGGCGGCACCCTCGCACGCGTCACGATCCCGTGTTGAGTCCGCCCGCTATTGCTGCGGGTTGACGCGCGATTCGAGCAGCACGACTGCCTGCGCGGCGATGCCCTCCTCGCGTCCCACGAATCCCAGCCGCTCCGTGGTCGTCGCCTTGATCGACACCTGCGTGACATCGCAGGCGAGGTCCGCCGCGATCGCCGTGCGCATCGCGGGAATGAACGGCGCGAGCATGGGGACCTGCGCCATGATGGTCGCGTCGACGTTGCCGACTGCGTAGCCGTTTCCCGCGATGCGCGCCATCACGTCGCGAAGCAGCGCGCGGCTGTCGGCGTTCTTGTAGCGAGGATCGCTGTTCGGGAAGTGCCAGCCGATATCGCCCATCGCGAGCGCCCCCAGGATCGCGTCCATGATGGCGTGGATCAGGACGTCGGCGTCGGAATGGCCCGCGAGCCCGCGCGACTGCGGAATCGTGACTCCGCCGATGACGAGGGGCCGGTCGTCCGCGAACGCATGGACGTCGAAGCCGGTGCCGATGCGCATGCTCATGCTCACTCTCCCTGCCCGGCGAGGATCGCCGCGGCGAGCGCCAAGTCGTCGGCGAACGTGATCTTGATGTTGGCGGGGCTGCCGACGACGAGCCGCGGCGCGAGGCCGAGTGCCTCCACCGCCTGCGCCTCGTCGGTGCATTGCGCCGCCTCCGGCGCCCCGCAGGCGCGGCGCAGTACGCCGAAGCGGAACATCTGCGGCGTCTGCGCCTGCCACAATCCGGCGCGCGGCACCGTCGCCTGCACTCGCGGCGCGTCGGCGTACTCGTCGCCGCGCTTGAGCGTGTCGGCCACGGGCATCGCGAGCAGGCCGCCCACGTCGTCGCGCGCAAGCTGCGCGCCGAGGCGCGCCAGCGCGTCGCGCGGAACGCACGGGCGCGCGGCGTCGTGCACGAGGATCCAGTCGCCGTCGTCGACGCGATGCGCGATCGCGTCCAGCGCGCGCGAAACCGTCTGCGCGCGCGTCGGCCCGCCGCAGCGAAGGATCTCCACGCCGGCCGGCATCTGCGGCACGCGTTCGATTTCGCGGTCGTCGGAGGCCACGGCGACGAACGTCGCGAAAGGCGCGAGGCCGCTACGCAGGCGCAGGAGCGTGCGCACGAGCACCGGAACGCCGCCGAGCAGCGCGTACTGCTTCGCGACACTGCCGCCGAAGCGCGTTCCGCCGCCGGCGGCGGGGACGAGGGCGACGATTCGATCCATCTATATCAATAGCGCCAGGCGCTCCTCGCCGAGCGGGGCGTAGCCCAGCCGCTCGTAGAAGCGCCAAGCGCCGGCGTTGTCGCGATGGCATCCGCAGTCGACCCGGGAGATTCCTTCGCGTTCGAGCGCCACGCGCAGGGCCGCGAGCATGCGGCTGCCCACGCCGCGGCCCCGCCACGCAGGATCCACGGTCACGTCGTCGAGCTTCGCCACGAGCGTGCCGCGCGACGTCGAGATGGCGCGGCAGACCACGCAAGCACCGACCGCGCGTTCGCGCCCGCCCGTCGTCGCGTAGGCCAGCCACACGAATCCGATCTCGGGCCGCGCGAGGAAGAGCTCGATCGCCCGGTCGAGCGCCGCCGAGCCGCCGTCGCCGTAAGCGGACGACGACGCGAGGTAGTGCTCGTCGCCGCCCAGGAACGACGCGAGCAGCGCGCGGGCGTCCGCGGCGCTGCGCGCCGACATGCGCTCGCAGCGGATCGTAGCGCCGCTCACGGCCCGGTCACGAGCAGCGGGAGCAGCGCCTCCCGGATGCGCGCCGGGATCTGCGCCGGCGTCTCCGTTTCGCGGTTGACCCACACATGCACGAAGCGGCCGGTCGCCGCCGGCGTGTGGTCGCCCTGGCGGAACAGCGCAATCTCGTACACCACCGAGCTGCGGCCGAGCTTGACGATCCGGAGCGCGGCGTCCACGGACTCCGGGAACGAGATCGGGCGGTGATACGTGCAGATCGTCTCGACCACGTAGCCCACGATCGCGTCGGAGAAGATGTCGAGCCCGCCCGCGCTGATGAGGTGCTCGTTGACGATGGTGTCGAAGTACGAGTAGTAGGTCACGTTGTTGACGTGGCCGTACATGTCGTTGTCCATCCATCGCGTCGCGATGGTGAGGAAGTGACGGTAGTCGGCGCGCGTGTGCTCGCGGGGATTGCGCATGGTCGTCGTAGGAGCGCTCATGCCGGCCGCGGCGCGGCGAACATGCGCGTGTCGAGGAGCTCGATCCAGTGCCGCACGGGCGTCTGCGTCCCCGATTCGAGGTGGGTGAGGCAGCCGATGTTGGCGGTGACGATGACGTCGGGCCGCGACGCCTCGAGCGCGCGCAGCTTGTTGGCCTTGAGCTGCCCGGCCAGCAGCGGCTGCAGCACGGAATACGTGCCGGCCGAGCCGCAGCACACGTGTGTCTCGCCGACCGGCAGCAGCGAATGGCCGATCGCGAGCAGCATCTCCTCCACCTGGCCGCGGATGCGCAAGCCGTGCTGCAGGCTGCAGGGCGAGTGAAACGCGATGCGTTGCGGCCCCTGGTCCATGGCGATCATCGGCGCGATCTTCTTCCACTCCGGCATGACGATCTCGATGGGATCGCGCGCGAGCTCGGAGATCTTCTTCGCCTTCGCGGCGTAGGCCGCGTCGTGGGCGAGGAAGTGCCCGTAATCCCTGACCATCACGCCGCATCCGCTCGCCGTGACTACGATCGCCTCGACACCGCGGTGTACGAGCGGCCACCAGGCGTCGATGTTGCGGCGGACGATCGCGCGCGCCTCGTCGTCGGCAACGAGGTGGTGGGGCATGGCGCCGCAGCAGCCGCCGGCCGGGACGCGCAGCGGGGTGATGCCGATGCGGTCGAGCACGCGCGCGCACGCCGCATCGATGTTCGGCTTGAGCGCAGGCTGCACGCAGCCTTCCATCACCAGGATCTTGCGCGCGTGCCTGGGCGCCGGCCATTCGCCCGCCGAGTCGGACCCTGGAATGTGATCGCCGAGCTCGCGGGGCAGCAGCCCTTTCACGAGGCGCCCCATCGTGAGCGCGCTGCCGAAGAGCTTGCGCGACAGCAGCGCGCGCCGCAGCATCCAGCGCTGCGCCGCGGCCGCGGGCGAGCGGCCCACCTTGTCCTCGACCAAGCGCCGCCCGATGTCCACCAGGCGGCCGTACTGCACGCCCGAAGGGCATGTCGTCTCGCAGTTGCGGCAGGTGAGGCAGCGATCGAGGTGGAGCTGCGTCTTCTCGGTGACGGGCTCGCCTTCGAGCACCTGCTTGATGAGGTAGATGCGCCCGCGTGGGCCGTCGAGCTCGTCGCCCAGGAGCTGGTACGTGGGGCAGGTCGCCGTGCAGAACCCGCAATGCACGCACGAACGCAGGATCGCCTCCGCTTCGCGGCCGTCGTGCGTGTCGCGGTACTCGGGCGCGAGGTTCGTCTGCATCAAAAATCCGGCGCCAGGCGGCCGCGGTTGAACACGCCCTTGGGATCGAACACGGCCTTCAACTTGCGGTGGAGCGCGGTCATCGTCTCGTCGAGCGGCTGGAACACGTTCGCGGCCTTGGCTGTCTCCGGACTGCGAAACTGCGTTGCGTGGCCGCCTTGCGCCACGGCCCACGCGCGAAGCTTCGCGGACTCCACCCGCTCGCCGGCGGCGAGCCAACGCAGCGCGCCGCCCCATTCGATGAGCTGGTCGCCGCCCAAGTCGCTGTAGGGCGCGGTCGATTTCACCGAAAGCCGCCACAGCGGCTTGCCGGCCTTGGCGGCAGCCGTGAAGAACCGGTGCGACTGATCGCGCACACTCGCCCAAAGCGCGTCGCCGTCGGCCACAGGCTCGCCGCCGAGCTTCAGCGCCGCGGCCTGCACCGCCGGCAGCGCGCCGGAGAGGCGAACCGCGAGGCGGCCGTCGTGGAAGCACGTCGCCGACAGCGGCAGCGGCTGCCCGCTCCATTCGTTGCCGCGGCGGATCGCCTCGTCGGCGGAGCACTCGAAAGCCACCGTGGTCTCGTCCCGCGGCAGCGGCAGGCACTTCAACGACACTTCGGTGATCACGCCGAGCGTGCCGAGCGCGCCGGTCATCAGACGCGACACGTCGAAGCCGGCCACGTTCTTCATGACGCGACCGCCGAAGCTCAGATGCTCGCCCGCGCCGTCCAGCACCTTCACGCCGAGCACGAGGTCGCGCACGGCGCCGGCGTACGGGCGGCGCGGTCCGGACAGGCCGGAGGCGACGGCGCCGCCGAGAGTACCACCGGGCGCGTAGTGTGGCGGCTCGAACGCGAGCATCTGGCCGCGAGCGCGCATCGCACTTTCGACCGCCGCGAGCGAGGTGCCCGCCCGCGCCGTGATCACGAGCTCGGTGGGCTCGTAATCGATAATGCCGGCGTAGACCTGCGTGTCGAGCACGTCACCCGTAAGCGGGCCGCCGTAAAAATCCTTCGTGCCGCCGCCGCGGATGCGCAGCGCCGCGCCCGCCGCGGCCGCGACTCGAATGCGGGCGGCGAGCGCGTCGAGCGCAGGGTCCAATTAGCGCTTCCCCGAGAGCTTGTCGCGGTACAAGACGCGCGGTTCGTCCGCTTCGATGATTTCCTTCTCCGCGAGCGCCGCAGCCTCCCATTCGCGCACGAACGGCTGCGCGAGAAGCGCGGCCAAGTACTCTCTGGCCGCCCCCCGCGGCGAAACGGCGTACGTCTGGAAGCGGAACGCAACGGGTGCGTAGAAGACGTCCGCGAGCGAGAACCCGCCCGTGAGATGCGGGCCGCCCTTGCCGAAACGGCGGCGGCTCTCGCTCCAGACCTCCTCGACGCGCGCGATGTTCGCCGCCAGCGCATCGGACCACGGACGCACGTCGAGGCGCTCGCGAATGCACATCGCCATGTCGTCGCGCAGCGTCGCGAAGCCGGAATGCATTTCGCAGGCGATCGAGCGCGCCCACGCCCGCGCCACGGGATCGTCGGGCCACATGCCGCGATGGCGCTCCGCCAGGTACTCGGCAATCGCGAGCGAGTCCCACACCGCGACGTCGCCGTCGTGCAGCGCCGGAACCAGCGCGGTCGGCGAGAACGCGCGGTTGGCGGGGTTGTATTTGCTGGTGAGCTGGATCTTCACCTCTGAAAACGGCGCGCCCGAGAGCTTGGCCGCGAGCCAGCCGCGCAGCGACCAGGACGAATAGTTCTTGTTGCCGATATAGAGCGTGTACGCCATAGCCGACTTACTGGGGAATGGTCTTGCCGGGGTTCATGATGTCGAGCGGGTCGAACGCGCGCTTGATCACCTTCATGAGCTCGACCGCCTCGCCGTGCTCGGCCACCAGCGCGTCGAGCTTGTGCATCCCGATGCCATGCTCGCCCGTGCAGGTGCCGCCCATCGCGATGGCGCGCATCGCCACGCGGCGCGCGATGTCGTCGGCCTTCGCTTTCTCGGCGGCGCTGTTCGGATCGAAGAGGACCAGCACGTGAAAGTTGCCGTCGCCGACGTGGCCCACGATGGGCGCGATCACGCCTTCGCGGTCGAGCTCCTCGCGAGTCTCGAGCAGGCAGTCGGCGAGGCGCGAGATAGGCACGCACGCGTCGGTGGAGTAGGCCTGCCTGCCCGGCGAGAGGGCGAGTGCGGCGTAGTACGCGTTGTGGCGCGCCTTCCACAGGCGCGAGCGGTCTTCCGCTTGCGTCGCCCATTGGAAGGCGCTGCCGCCGTGCTCGTCCGCGATCGATTGCATGAGCTCGGCCTGCTCGCGCACGCCGTTCTGCGTGCCGTGGAATTCGAAGAGCAGCGTGGGGAGCGCCCGGTAGCCCGTCAGCTTCGAGTACTCGATGCAAGCCCGCATCTGCAGCGCGTCGAGGATCTCGATCCTCGCCACCGGAATGCCCATCTGCATGGCCGTGATGACGGTGCGAACGGCCGCCTTGAGGTCGGGGAACTGGCACACCGCGGCGGAGATGGCCTCGGGGATGCCGTAGAGCCGGAGCTGGATCTCGGTGATCACGCCGAGGGTGCCTTCGGAGCCGACGAAAAGATGCGTCAGGTCGTAGCCCGCCGACGACTTGCGCGCACGTCCTCCCGTGCGGACGATGCGTCCGTCGGACGTGACGACCGTGAGGCCGAGCACGTTCTCGCGCATCGTGCCGTAGCGCACGGCGTTGGTTCCCGAAGCGCGCGTCGAGGTCATGCCCCCGAGGGTCGCGTTGGCGCCCGGGTCGATGGGGAAGAAGAGGCCGGTGCCCTTGAGCTCGGCGTTGAGCTGCTCGCGCGTCACACCCGCCTGCACGCGGCAGTCGAGGTCGTCGACATTGACCGCGAGCACACGGTTCATCTCGGACAGGTCGACGCATACACCACCGTAAAGCGCGGCCACGTGGCCCTCGAGCGAAGTGCCGACGCCGAAAGCGATGACCGGCACGCGTGCCGCATGGCAAAGCCGCACGATTCCCGCGACCTCCTCGTTCGTATGCGGATACACGACGACGTCGGGGAGCGTTGCCTCGATGAGCGCCTCGCCGTGGCCGTGCTGCTCGCGCACGGCCTGCGCCGTCTTCGCGCGTTCACCGAAGTCACGCACGAGAGCGTCTACGACGGAGGCGGTCTCGGCGGCGGAAAGGCGCTGGCGGTCGCGTGCGTTCATGTCTTTCCCGATCAGAATCTCGGCAGGTCCGGATGCGGCACCTCGCCGCGGTGCACATGCATGCGCCCCATCTCGGCGCAGCGGTGGAGCGTCGGCACCGCCTTGCCCGGGTTGAGCAGATGGTAGGCGTCGAACGCTTCCTTGACACCGTGGAAGCGCGCGAGCTCGGCGGGCTCGAACTGCATGCACATGGAATTGAGCTTCTCGACGCCGACGCCGTGCTCGCCCGTCACGGTGCCGCCGACCTCGATGCACAGCTCGAGGATGCGGTCGCCGAACGCGACCGTCTTGGCGATCTCGCCCTCCTTGTTCGCGTCGAACAGGATGAGCGGATGCAGGTTGCCGTCGCCGGCGTGGAACACGTTCGCGCACGGGAGCCCGAACTCGTTCGACCACTGCGCTATGGCGCGCAGCACCTTGGGCATCGCCTTGCGCGGGATGGTGCCGTCCATGCAGTAGTAGTCCGGCGAGATGCGTCCCATGGCCGGGAAAGCCGCCTTGCGGCCGGACCAGAACAGCAGACGCTGCGCCTCGTCGCGCGACACGCGGATCTCGGTGGCGCCCGAGTCCGTGAGCAGGCGCTTGATCTCCGCCATCTCGGCCGCGACCTCTTCGCTCGTGCCGTCGGATTCGACCAGCAGCACCGCCGCGGCGTCGAGCGGATAGTTGGCGTGCACGAACTGCTCGACCGCGCGGGTCGCGGGCTGATCCATCATCTCGAGTCCCGCGGGCACGATGCCGGCCCCGATGATCGCGCCCACCGCGGCGCCGGCCTTCTCGACGTCGTCGAACGCGGCGAGCGCGACCTGCGCCGCCTGCGGCCTTGGCAGCAGCTTGACGGTGATCTCCGTGGTGACCGCGAGCAGGCCCTCGCTGCCGTTGACCAGCGCGAGCAGGTCGTAGCCCGCGCTGTCGAGCGACTCGCCGCCGAGCTCGACGATCTCCCCGGTGATGAGCACACCGCGCACACGGCGCACGTTGTGCACGGTGAGGCCGTACTTCAGGCAATGCACGCCGCCCGCGTTCTCCGCGACGTTGCCGCCGATCGAGCAGGCGATCTGCGACGAAGGATCCGGCGCGTAGTACAAGCCGTGCGCGGCGGCGGCCTCGGAGATCGCGAGATTGCGCACGCCCGGCTGCACGACCGCGGTGCGCGCGATGGGGTCGATCGAGAGGATGCGCTTGAACTTGGCGAGCGAGAGCACGACGCCGGCAGGATCGGGCAGTGCGCCGCCGGACAGGCTCGTGCCGGCGCCGCGCGCCACGACGGGCACGCGCGCCGCGTAGCACGATTTGAGGATCGCCACGACCTGCGCTTCGGTCTCGGGCAGCACGACGGCGGCGGGCCGCGCGCGAAACAGCGTGAGGCCGTCGCATTCATACGGCTTCGTTTCTTCCGGTGTGACGAGCAGCGCAGACGGCGGCAGGATCGCCGCCAGTTCCGCTAGGACAGTGCTGTCGAGCATGGACGAAGGTCTTCGCGATTCGGCGAACGTGGGCGGCATTCCCGTTCGTGGCCCGAATTGGAACGATTATTTCACAAAGCCGGGATTGCCACTCAACCGGGCGGACCCTTGAGCTCCACCACGTTCCCGTCGGGATCGCTGATATAGATGGACGGGCCGACGCCTTCGGCGCCCGAGCGCGCCTCGGTAGGGCCGGCGGCCACCCCGTGCCGGGCCAAGTGCGCCCGGACGGCGATTTCGTCGAACGGGTCGACCCGCACGCAGAAGTGGTCGACGTTGCGCCCGCCCTTTCCGGGCGGATCGCCGCCTGCCGCGCCGAGCTTCCCGTCCACGGGAACGAGGTCGATGAGCCCCCGTCCCGCACGCAGCTGCCACAGGCCGACGCCCGGCTGCTGCTTCTCGACGGGACACCCGAGCACGTCGCGATAGAACGCGATCGAGCGCGCGAGGTCGCGCACGCGCAGCACCACGTGGTCGATCTCGCGGACGCGGATCAAACGCAGCGCCCGCCGTCGACCTCGAGGCAGGCCCCCGTGATGAACGACGCTTCGTCGGACGCGAAGAACACGGCCGCGGTCGCGACGTCGGCCGGCTGCGACAAGCGGCCGAGCGGAATCGACGCCACGAACTGCGCGCGCCGCTCCGGCGTGTCCTCGCCCATGAACTGCGCGAGCATCGCGGTCTCGCCGGCAACGGGGTTGACGACGTTGACGCGGATGTTGTCCTTCGCGAGCTCGGCGGCCATCGAGCGCGACGTGACGATCGCCGCGCCCTTGCTGCCGTTGTACCAGGTCAGGCCCGGCCGCGGCCGCACGCCTGCCGTGGAGGCGATGGTGATGAAAACGCCGCTGCGCTTCGCGCGCATGTGCGGCACCGCGTGCTTCGCGGTCAGGAACAGGCTCTTCACGTTGACCCGGTAGATGCGGTCGAACTCCGCCTCGGTCACGTCGAGCATCGGCTGGTTGCGGTGCGTGGTGCCCGCGTTGTTGACGATCACCTCGAGCCCGCCGAACGTCGACAGCGCGAAGTCGACGAGGCGCTTCACGTCGGCGTCGCGCGAGACGTCGCCCTGCAAAAAGCGCGCGTCGCCGCCCGCATCGACGATGTCGCGCGCCGTGCGCTCGCCGTTCTCGGCATCCAGGTCGTTGACGACGATGCGCGCGCCTTCGGCCGCGAAGCGTTGGGCTATACCCCGGCCGAATCCGGACCCTGCTCCGGTGACAATGGCTATCTTGTTGGCGAGCCGCATTGCGTCACCCATGCCTCAGCACGACCGTCTTCAGCGTCGTGAACCCGTACAGCGCCTCGAAGCCCTTCTCGCGGCCGTAGCCGGAATGCTTCACGCCCCCGAACGGAAGCTCGACGCCGCCGCCCGCGCCGTAATTATTGACGAAGACCTGGCCGCTTTCGACGGCACGCGCCATGCGCAGCTGCCGCCCGCCGTCGCGCGTCCACACGCCGGCGACGAGGCCGTAATCGGTGCCGTTGGCGAGGCGCACCGCGTGCGCTTCGTCGGCGAACGGCATCGCCGACAGCACGGGGCCGAACACTTCGTCGCGCGCGAGGCGATGCTCGGGCGACACGTCGCGCAGGAGCGTGGGCGCGACGTAGTAACCGCCCGCCGGCGCATCCTCCGCGATGGAGCCCTGCGCCACGACGGCGACGCCGTCGCGCTTCGCCGTGGCGAGGAAATCATTCACGCGTGCAAGCTGCGAGGCGCGGATGAGCGGCCCGCAATCGAGATCGGCCAGCGCGGGCCCGGCCTCCAGCGCGGCGAAGCGCTCGCCCAGGCGCAACAGCATTTCTTCGTAGAGCGACGCCTCCACGAGGAGCCTGCTGCCCGCCGAGCACGTCTGGCCCGCGTTCTGCACGATGGCGTTGACGAGCGCGGGCAGCGCGGCGTCGAGATCGGCGTCCGCGAACACGATCTGCGGGGACTTGCCGCCGAGCTCGAGCGTCACGGGGCAATGCCGTTGCGCTGCGAGCGCCGCCACCTGCGCGCCGGTGGACGGCGATCCTGTGAAAGACAGATGCGCGATGCCCGGATGCTCGGCGAGTGCCGTGCCCGCTTCGCGTCCGAGGCCCGTGACGATGTTGAGCGCCCCTTCCGCGAGGCCTGCGCTTGCGGCGACTTCGGCAAGGCGCAGCAGCGACAGGCACGCGTCCTCGGCGGGCTTCACGACGCATGCGTTGCCCGCGGCGAGCGCCCCGCCCACGGAGCGCCCGAAGATCTGCAGCGGGTAGTTCCACGGAATGATGTGGCCGGTGACGCCGTGCGGCTCGCGCCACGTGAGCACCGTGAAGCCCTCGGGATAGGGGATCGTCTCCCCGTGCAGCTTGTCGCATGCACCCGCGTAGTACTCGAAGTAGCGTGCGCACGCCGCGACGTCCGCGCGCGCCTGCTTGACGGGCTTGCCGCAATCGCGCGCCTCGATGAGCGCGAGCTCTTCGCCGTGCGCGAGGATCGCGTGCGAAATCGCGGTCATGACGCGGCCGCGCTCGGCCGGCGACAGGCGTCCCCAGGCACCTTCTCGGGCCGCGTGCGCGCATCGCACGGCCGCGTCGACGTCGGCCGCCGTGCCGCGCGCGATGGCGGCGAACGGCGCGCCGTCGGACGGGTCGATCATCGGCAGCTCCCCGCCCCCGGCGGGCCCGCGCCATCGGCAGCCGATGAAATGCGAGGCCGGCGTCCTGATGAGTGCCCCCACG
>Ga0335083_10007662_pt1 | contig 13305 bp, 6 predicted proteins | sample Lox_Sample_42_FD_206716 | JGI IMG/M metagenome (GOLD analysis project Ga0335083, IMG submission 206716) | Soil microbial communities from Loxahatchee National Wildlife Refuge, Florida, United States - Lox_Sample_4.2 | ecosystem: Environmental > Terrestrial > Soil > Wetlands | place: USA: Florida...
AGGGCGAAGGCGCAACCCGAGACGGCATAGACGCGCGGGCCGCCGAGGGGGGCGGCGCGCAGGCAGCGCACCACGTTGCCGCGGCCGAAGCCGAGCTCCCGGAGACGGCGGCTCACCTCCGGACGCACCTCGGACGAGAAGCCATGGACGCGGCCGCTCCTTCCAGGAGGCATGTCACCGAGGGTGGTCACGTCGGCCAACCTACCTGCAAACGATTCGCAAAATCGAGCCTCGTCCCATGCAAGACCGGCACCGGGGCGAATATGAGGAAGAAGGTGGGCACAGGGTGGCAATCCCTGCGCGCCGGACCGGGCGGTCGGCAAGCCGTGCGCGCTGCGCCGGGGCCCGCGCCGAGAGGAGAGACACCCATGCCCGACGCCTCGAGAAAGTGGGGGGAGCGCTAGGCGGCTCCGGGGCGCGCCCCGAGCTCTCGGACGATCTCGGTCCGGACGTCGTGAAGCAGCCGCAGCAGGCTGGCCTCGGCGACCCGATGTCCCAGGGTTGCGTCGATGGCCGTGCCCAGAGTCCCGAGAGGAGGCCGGTAGCGGCCATGGAGATCCAGCTGGGTCTCGTGGGGCGACAGGGGGTAGACGCTCAGCGTGGCCTCCATCGTGGGAAAGAGGCCGGTGCTCCGTGCAGCCTGCCAGGTGAAATCGAGGCGAGTCCGCGGGTCACCGAGCGGGCTGGCCTCGTCGATGGTACCCGTGACCTGGAGCTGGACGTCGACCCCCACTTCCATCGGGCCCACGTTCAGGCGCAGGGTGGCGATGAGCTCGCGTGCGCGGTCGCTCGCCGTGGCCGTGGCCCGGGAGAAGATCCCGGCAGCGTCGGCATGGAGAAGATCGCGCACCCGGGCATAGGGCGCGGTCACGTACTCGTAGCAGCGCACCTCGCGAGATTCCGGCATGACATCGGCGTAGCGCCAACCATCGGGAAAGTCGAGGACGAGCGGAGCGAGCGTCGAGCGCGCCCCCCGCGTCCATGGTCAGGTTGTGGAGCGCGCCGGTCGAGCCGAGGTTGGCGGTCCATGTGTTCGGGCCCGGTTCGCCGGTGAACATTCCCCAGTGGGGGACCTGCGTCCTTCGGCCGCGGTGCGCAGGAGGGCGCGCGTGATTAGCATCGGCACGGCACGGTCCGACATCCCCCCGACGGGCCGGTGCTGCCCGGCCCGCCGCGGCTCTTCTCAGGGAGCACGGCGGGCCGGGTTGTGTCACTGGAGCGTGGCGCTGAGCTGCGCCGCAGTCGTTCGCCGTGGCCCACGGCCTGCACATCCCTGACAAAGCCCAAATCTTGCGCGGAGGGCTCGCATGAGACGCGCGCCCACAGGTCTTCAGGCCGCAACTCTTGCCGCGAGCCCCCGTCCGCCGGTCCTGCGGCGGAGCTGCCTTCCAACGTCCGGTGCAGGGGAGCGTCGGTGCGTGTCGCGCTCGTAACCGTCGGCTCACTCGGCGACGTGCAGCCCATCCTCGCCCTCGCGCTCGGGCTCCGGCGAGCGGGCCACGACGTTCGTGTCGTCACCCACGCCTCTTTCGCCTCACTGGCACGCAGGCTGGAGGTCGATCTGCGGCCGACGACGGTGGATCCCCGGGAGCTGCTCGCCTCGGCGCGGGGGAAGGAGGTGCTGGCGATTCGCAACCCCTTTCGATCCTGGCAAGGCTTTGCCTCGCTTGCCGAAGAGAGCGTCGAGCTCCTCTTTGCCGAGGTGCTCGAGGCCTGCGACGGGGTCGAGGCGGTGGGCTATTCCGGCCTCGGACTGTTCCCGGGGTACGCCGTGGCCGCAACGCTCGGTGTGCCGTACTTCGCAGCGCATCTCATCCCTTCGGGACCGACGCACGAGTTCCCGAGCCCGCTCCTCCCCCAGCGACCGGCGCCGGTGCCTGGTTACAATCGCGCGTCGCATGCCTTCGCCCGGTGGCTGGTCTGGCGCGGCTTCGCCCCGCTCGCGGATCGCGCGATGCGGGAAGGCGGGCGGCAGTCCACCGGCCGATTTCGATCTGCGACGGCGTTGGCGGCCGGAGCGCGGGTGTCGCTCTTCGGCGTGAGCCCCGCCGTGGTCCCGGCCCCGACGGCCTGGAGCGGCTGGGCCCGGTTCACCGGCTACTGGTTTCTCGACGAGTCGATGGGCTGGGCACCTCCGCCGGAGCTGCTGCGCTTCCTCGCACTCGGGCCGCCGCCGGTGGTGGTCGGCTTCGGAAGTATGAGCGGACGAGATCCGGCGCACACCACCGACGTCGTCGTCGAGGCGCTGGAGCGCATCGGCGCACGCGGAATCCTGCTCTCCGGCTGGGGAGGCCTCCAGGCGCGGGCACTCCCTTCGACCGTGCTCTCCCTGGGCTTCGCGCCGCACGCCTGGCTCTTCGCTCGAGCCTCAGCGGTCGTCCATCACGGCGGGGCGGGTACCACCGCAGCCGCGCTCCGGGCTGGCTTGCCGCAGGTGGTGGTTCCCTTCGCCTTCGACCAGCCATTCTGGGCCGACCGGGTCCGGCGCCTGGGCGTCGGTCCGGCGCCGATCTCCGAGCGGCGACTGACGCCGGCGCGGCTCGCGCGCGGGCTCCGGCGAGCGCTGGAGGATGCTCGCATGCGCGAGGCGGCCCGTCTCCTCGGGACCCAGGTCCATGCCGAAACCGGGGTGGCCACGGCGGTGCACGAGATCGAGAAGGCGTTCGGCAGCTCCCGGGGGGCGAGCGGCTGAGCCCCCACGCTAGCTGACCGGCTTGACGCATGCGGGCCGGAACATCTGGCAGCCGCGGGCCCGCAGGCGGTCTCGGAGATCGTCCAGCGACTCCGCCAGACCGCTGCCCATCGCGCCGCGGCAGAAGGGGCAGGCGTGCAGCCCACCATCGGCATCGACGAACAGGTACCGGTCCCCGGCTCCCCAGCACCCGTCGCGACGCTGGCCGCGTCCCGGGTAATCGACGAGCGGCATGTCCAGGCGGTCCTGGTTCATGGACCGGTCGAAGGCCTCGAGCAGGGTCACCTGCTCGTCGGTGAGGGCGACATCGGCCCCCGCCCAGCGGCCGACGGCACGGGGCTCGAGCAACTGGATGAAGCTCACACCCAGGGTCTGCGCCAGCCTGGCGTAGGCCTCGAGGTTCTCGGCGGAGACGAAGTCGCGCCTGGCGGTCAGTGAAAGCCCCACCACCAGACCCGCCTCCGCCGCATGTCCGATTCCCTCCACCGCCCGACTGAAGGTGCCGGAAGCGCCCCGAAAAGCGTCGTGAGCGGCCGGGTCCCAGTGGTCCAGGCTCACCATCACTCCGGTCGCCCCGGCGCTCCGGAGGCACTGCGTGACCTCCGCGGTCAGCGGTGTCCCGGAGGTGAGAATCCACAGGTCACAGGTGTCGCGGCCGTCTCGGCAGAGCGCTTCCACGGCGTCGAGCCGGAGGAGGGGCTCACCCCCGGAGATCTGCAGCTGGGTCGCGCCGCTGGCCCGGAGGCGCCCGGCGATGGCCAGCAGGTCCTCGACCGAGAGGGTGTCGGGCTGGCGCAGCGTGTCCCACTCGGAGCAGTGGGCGCAGTGAAGGTTGCAGCGCTTGGTGACGGCCAGGATGGGCGTCAGCAGTCCCGAGCCGGGGCGGAAGGGAACGACCCGGTTGAGCTCTTCTGCCGCGAAGCGGTCGAACGCCGGCGAAGGGAAGCCCGGGGCGCGCAGCGAGAAGAACGTCCGCCCGCCGACGACGACGTACTTGCGCGGTTGCAGGCCGCCGGCAGCGGTCTCCCGGACCTGCGCCAGCATCCGCAGCGCGGTCAGCGCAGCCTTCGGGCTGGAGTAGAGGCGAGAGGCCTGGAGGGCAAGGTGCTGCCAGATGCCGACCCGGAGCATCTTCATCCGGAGGCCGCTGACGACCGGGATGGCTCGTGCACCGGTGCCGCCGGTCGGTGTCGGGTCGTTGGCCGGGCGTGCCCCTGACCCGGCCTGGAGGGCGTCCGTCTCCGTCATCGCGGCGCTGCCTTGTCTGTCTGAGCGAGCGCGAGCTCGCGGTACCTGCGATAGAGGTCGAGGCTGAACCGGGAAAGGCTGTGCGGCTCGTCGCGCAGCGTCCGGAGGGTGGCGGTGGATTGCGTGCTGTCTGGCGAGGGGTAGACGAGGTAGTAGCCCCTGGTGAAGAGGAAGGCGTCGCGGACGATGCCCGGCGCGGTCTCCGGGAGGTTGAAGGCCAGCTCGACCCGCTCCCCGGGCTTCGCCAGGACCTGGTATCGGCCGTCGGTCGCGGCGAGGAGCGAACGGACGTCCTCGCCGTCGTCCTGTCGCGCCTTGACCGCAGCGAGGTGAATCACTCCCGGCTCGGGGGAACGCAGCTCCGAGAGAGCGACCTGGTCGAAGCGCCAGAAGCCGAGCCCGCCGGTCAGACGGACCCGGAGGGGCCCCGAGGCGTCGACCGCCGGGAGCGGGACCGCCACGCGGCGCGCGGCCACCGGTCCGATGGGCGACACCACGCCGATTCGCTCCCAGCGATCGCCCCGGGAGACCTCGACGGAGAGGTCGACACCCTCGCGCTGCCGCCACGCCAGTGCGCCCGCTGCGGAGGCAGGGTCGTCGCGTGCTGCCAGGTACGCATCGAGCGAGTCTCCGAAGAGGGCGAAGAAGCGGCCGAAGACCAGGTCCATCCACACCGTGTTTCCGCCCTGCAACTCGAGCACGGGAGTCGTTCCGGCCCGAGGCCGCGGGAAGGTGACGACCAGCCCCTCGCGCAGCTGGGGATCCGGAGCGGTGGCCGCGGCGTCGAGGTCGCTCTCCCAGGAGCGCCCGTCCTGGACCGCGACCAAGGTCGTCACATCGGCACCGCCGAGATCGGTCACCTGGGTCGGCGGCGTGGACGGGCCGACCAGGATCGGCCGAGCCTCGGCGGTGGCGAGGGCGCGAATCCCGGCCGGGTGATCGACCAGCTCCAGCTCCAGCTGGTCGGTGTACTGGGCCTCGAGCGCCTCGTTGGCGAGCAGGAGGCGAGCCGTTCCCTTGCCCAGCGCCGGGAGCGGCATGAGGTCGGCCCGCTGCGTGGACTTGGTGATGGCGCCCGAGTAAGCCTCGCCGACCAAACGGGGGCCTTCCGGCGTGACGACGTAGACGAACGGGCAGGACTTCTTGGTCAAGGCCACGATCAGCGTCACCAGCGCGGCGATGAGGATGATGGCGCCCACCACGGCGAGAATCACCAGGCCCGTCTGCGGGTCGTAGACCTCGAGCTGGTCCACCTGGCGGAGGTCGATCTTCACCGGCTGCGGCTCGTCTCCGTCGATGAACCCCTCCACGTACGGGAACTGGACCGACGAAACGTGCACCGTCTGCATCCCGGGGCTCCCGGTCTGCTTCACCCGGATGTTGACGTCGGCCAGCGATTGCTTCCCGGTCTCGACATTGGTGATCGGAACCGCCCGCCACGTGCCGCAGGCATGGAGCCCGAAGGTGATGAGCGTGAGGACCGCGGTGTCGCGCAGCCATCGTGGCCAGGCCCGTCCCGGCGAGGAGCGGCTCATGGGCACCTCGGTGCACCCTCGGCGTGCAAGCGACGGTCCATCTGCGCCGGAGGACGGTGCTTTCCCGAGCCAAGTCGGCTCACCGAGCGCGTTGCCCCTCGATGGCTACTTCCGGGCACTGGCGGCGATGATGCGCTGCGGGAACACGCGCGTTGACGCAACGCTTACGGCCTGGCAGCGCGCCCCAACGCAACTCCTGCGCGAGCGCGCGATACAGGATTCGAACCTGTGGCCTTCGGCTCCGGAGGCCGACGCTCTATCCAGCTGAGCTAATCGCGCGAGGGGCCCCGGGTGTACCGGCAAACCGGCGCCCGCGCAAGCCTCGGCCCGGGTGACGGGAGCCGGTTCCCGCGGCTACGGTGCGTCCGCCCCGAGGAGGCGCCCATGCCCATCATCCAGTGCGACATCCGCGAAGGCCGGACCCGCGCGCAGAAGCTGCGGCTGGCCGCCGAGCTCACCCGCGTCGTGCACGAGACCATCGACGCACCCCTCGAGTACATCTACGTCCTCATCCGCGAAACGCCCGGCTTCCACCACATCAAGCAGGGAAAGCACCTTCCCGACTTCAAGCCCCGGGCGGGGAGAAAGGCCCGGAGGCGCCGGGCGAACGCGTAGCTCGACATTCACCTCTGCTGTGGAGAGAGAGCTCGCTCGCTCCGTTCAGCCGGCCTGAAGGTTTCACCCTCCAGCGTCGGCCACGCCTGGGCATGGAGGTAGACAAGAGAAGCCGATTGAACGGACCGGCGAAGCTGCGAGGATGCCGCGCCTCTGTCCCCGCGAGGTGCGCTGATGAATCCGACCGAGCGGCGTTCCCCCCGTGCTTCGTCGTGGCTCGTCGTCGGGTCGCTGGCCACTCTCTTCGCGGCGTGCACCGGGCAGGCCGGACCGGTCACCTCCAGGCCGGTGGCGAGCGTCACCGTTTCGCTCGCCCAGCGCGACCTGACGGTCGGGCAGACGACTCAGGCGTCCTCCATCCTCCGTGACGCCAACGGCAACGTCCTGAGCGGGCGTGCGGTGAGCTGGTCGTCGAGCAGCACCGCGGTCGCCTCGGTCGACGGTGATGGCGTCGTTCATGCACTGGCCGTCGGGGCGGCGATGATCATCGCCAGCTCCGAGGGAACGAGCGGGTCCGCTTCGCTCGGGGTGACGCTCCCCACCGCGGTTCCGGTGGCCACGGTGACCGTGATTCTCGCGCTGTCCAGCCTCAACGTGGGGCAGACCACCCAGGCGTCCGCGGTGATCCGGGACGCAGCCGGGAACATCCTCGGCGGACGCACGGTGACCTGGAGGTCGAGCAGCAGCGCCGTCGCGTCCGTCGATGCCGGCGGTGTGGTCCATGCCGCGGCTCTGGGAAGCGCGTCGATCACTGCCACCTGCGAGGGCAAGAGCGGCTCGGCGTCCCTCGCGGTGATCACGCCGACGAGCAGCGCAGTGGCCACGGTCACCGTCTCGTTGGGAGCCTCCACTCTGCTCGTCGGGCAGACGACCCAGGCCAATGCCGTCCTCCGTGACGGGTCAGGGAACGTCCTCGGCGGGCGTGCGGTGACGTGGACGTCGAGCAGTGCAGCCGTTGCGTCGGTGGACACCGCGGGTGTGGTCACCGCGGTGGGCGTGGGCTCGGCGATGATCACCGCTGCCAGCGAGGGCAAGAGCGGGTCGGCGCCGCTCGCGGTCGCGGTGCCGTCCGATGCGCCGGTGGCGAGCGTCACCGTCACCCTCGCACCGAGCGGCGTCACCGTCGGACAGAAGAGCCAGGCGTCGGCCGTGCTTCGCGATGCCGGGGGCAACGTCCTGGCCGGCCGGTTGGTTGGCTGGAGCTCGGGGAACACCGCCGTGGCCACGGTGGACGCCAACGGGCTGCTGACGGCGATCGGCGCCGGGTCGGCCGACGTCGTCGCCACCAGCGAGGGCCAGAGCGGCTCGGCGACCCTCACCGTGACCGCACCGTCGAATGCAGTGGCCAGTGTCACCGTCACCCTCGCCCCGAGCAGCGTCATCGTCGGACAGACGAGCCAGGCGTCGGCCGTGCTCCGGGATGGAGGCGGGAACATCGTCACCGGGCGGCTGATCACCTGGAGCTCCGACAACACCACCGTGGCCACGGTGGACGCGAACGGGCTGGCCACCGCGTTGGTTGCGGGACCGGCGACCATCACCGCGACCAGCGAGGGGGTGAGCGGGTCCGCGATGCTGACCGTCAATCCGCGCCCGTTCTTTCCCCTGACCATCTCGGCCAGCAAGAACGGCCTGGTCAACGCCCGCGGCGATCCGTTCATCATGCAGGGAGACGCTGCCTGGTCGGCGATTGCCGAGCTGAGCGAGCCCGATGCCCTGCTCTATCTCGACGACCGGAAGAGCCGCGGCTTCAACACCATCCTCGTCAACCTGGTGGAGCACTCCTTCACGTCCCACCGGCCGAACTGGGCGAACGCGGCCGGAGATGCCCCGTTCACCGGGCGCGTCTCGGGCAGCTGCCCGAGCACGGAGGGGACGACGTACTGCAACGACATGTCCACTCCCAGCGAGGCGTATTTCCAGCACGTCGATTGGTTCCTCCAGCAGGCGCTCGGCCGCGACATGCTGGTGCTGCTCGTGCCGGCATACCTGGGCTTCGCGGGGATGACCGACGGCTGGTACAAGGACATGCAAGCCACCGGGACGAGTGGGCTCGCCGCCTATGGGACCTACCTCGGAACCCGGTACAAGAGCTTTCCGAACATCATGTGGGTCCAGGGCGGTGACTACACGCCTCCCGACATGAGCGTGGTCACCGCCGTCGTGAACGGCATCAAGGATGGCGGCGCCACCCAGCTGCACACCGCGCACTGGGGCGGCGAGCCGAGTTGCTGCCAGGGGCCGGGGAGCTGCTACGGGCCATCGCCGCATCCGACCTGGATCGACGTGGACACGGTGTACGTGGAAAATCCACCCAACAACTCCGCCTACACGCTCGAATGCTGGCAGTGGGACAACGGCATCCGCCCGGTGTTCTTCATCGAGGGCCCGTACGAGAACGAGCACTCCTCGTCGCCGCTCCAGCTTCGCTCCGACATGTACCAGCCGCTGCTCTCCGGCGAGGTGGGGTTCGTCTTCGGGGTCAACCCGGTGTGGAACTTCTGGGACGGCGGCTCCGGGCAGACGAACTTCTACGGTAACGACGGCCACTTCCGGAACTGGCAGTCGGCTCTGCCGAGCGACGGCGGGGCGGATGCGAACCGCGTGGGGCAGCTGATGGTCTCGCTCGGCTCGCCGAGCCTCGTGCCAGACATCAACAACACGTTCATGACCGGCGGCTCCCAGAGCGGCGCTCTCGCGGCCAAGACACAGGACGGCCGGTTGGCGCTGGTGTACGTGATCAGCAACACGGCCATCACCGTGAACATGTCCAAGATGGCGGGCTCCACGACGGCACGGTGGTTCGACCCGTCGAGCGGCACCTCCACGACCGTCACCGGGAGCCCGTTCGCCAACACCGGATCGCGGTCCTTCACCCCGCCCGGGGCGACGGCAGATGGCGAGCCCGACTTCGTGCTCGTTCTCCAGGGTCCTTGATCGAAGGGAGCCTGCGCTCGCGCTCGAGGGTCGGTTCCCGTCGTGCTCCTCCAGCCTGAACGGCGCCGACGGATCCGCCCTCGGGAGCCACTGGCTCGTTCAGGAGAACCCGAGTCGGATGCGACCCAGGGGTTTTCTCTCGAGCCTCGGAGAACCGAGATCGGCGTTTGGGCAGCATCCCCATCGACTCGGCCGCCAGAATGAGACGCGCGTCTTTTCGCGAAGACTTTCCAGCGTCGATGAGTCATTCCACACCCGTTGTAAGACGTTGGCGACTCGTTCAGCGTGCCACCGGCATTTCGAGGGAGAGGTGCGATGCGCGCGCGTAGCTCGAGTGGCGGATTGTTCGTTGCGTTCGTGGTCGGTCTGGTCGGGCTCGCAAACACGAACTGCGGCAGTAGCGGCGGGGGACTGACGGCACCGAGCAACCTCACCTACTCGAGCAACCCCGCCGTGTACACGCTGGGGACGGCGATCGCGCCGAATACGCCGAGCAGCGGTGGCGGGGCGGTGGCCTCCTATTCGGTTTCGCCCGCGCTCCCCGCGGGACTGAGCCTGAACCCCACGACCGGCGTCATCACCGGCACGCCCACGGCCATCACGGCGACGGCCAACTACCGGGTCACGGCGACGAACGCGACAGGCAACACCACCGCCACACTGAGCATCACCGTCAACGACGCAGCCCCGACGAACCTTGCCTACTCGAGCAATCCGGCGGTCTACACCCAGGGAACGCCCATCGTGCCCAACACGCCGAGCAACGGCGGCGGAGCAGTGGTTTCCTACTCGGTGTCGCCGGCGCTTCCCGCCGGGCTGGGCCTGGACCCGGCCACCGGCATCATCACCGGAACGCCCACCGCGCTCTCGGCGGTGACGAGCTACACGGTCACCGCGACCAACGCCGGTGGCAGCACCACCGTCAGTCTGAGCATCACCGTCAATGACCTGGCCCCGGCGAATCTCACCTACTCGACCAATCCGGCGACGTACACCAAGGGCGCAGCCATCACTCCCAACACGCCGAGCCACACCGACGGGGCGCCAGGATCCTACTCGGTGTCACCCGCGCTTCCGGCTGGGCTGAGCCTCAACACGACCACCGGCGTCATCACCGGGACGCCCACCGCCATCACCGCGGCGGCGGACTACACGGTCACCGCGACCAACACCGGAGGAAGCACCACCGTCGTTCTGAACATCACGGTCCGGGATGCAGCGCCGGCGAATCTCACCTACTCGACCAATCCGGCGGCGTACACCAAGGGCGTGGCCATCACCCCGAACATGCCGAGCAACGGCGGCGGCGCGGTGGTCTCCTACTCGGTCGCCCCGGCGTTGCCCGCAGGATTGACGCTCAACACGAGCACAGGGGTCATCTCCGGAACGCCCACCGCGATCACCGCGTCGGCGACTTACACGGTGACCGCGACCAACACCGGGGGGAGCACGACGGCTGGCGTCGTCGTCGCCGTCACCGACGTGGCGCCGGCGAACCTCACCTACTCGGTGAATCCGGCGACGTACACCCGAGGCGCGGCCATCGCGGCGAACAATCCGAGCAGCACTGGTGGAGCGGTGGTCTCGTATTCCGTCTCGCCGGCTCTGCCGGCAGGGTTGACGCTGAACACCAGCACCGGGGTGATCACCGGGACGCCGACGGTGGTGTTGGCCGCCGCGAATTACACGGTGACGGCTACCAATACCGGAGGGAGCACCACCGTCAGCTTGAACATCACCGTCAAGGACATCCCGCCGGCGACCCTGACCTACTCGGTGAATCCGGCGACGTACACCCGAGGGACGGCCATCGCGGCGAACAATCCGAGCAGCACCGGTGGAGCGGTGGTCTCGTATTCCGTCGCCCCGGCCCTGCCGGCAGGGCTGGCGCTGAACACCAGCACCGGGGTGATCGCCGGGACGCCGACGTTGGTGCTGGCCACTGCCACCTACGTGGTGACGGCGACCAACAGCGGGGGGAGCACCACCGTCAATCTGGTCATCACCGTCAACGACGCCGCTCCCACGGCCCTCACCTACTCGAGCAATCCGGCGACCTACACCAAGGGCGTGGCCATCACTGCCAACAATCCAGCCAACAACGGAGGGACGATCACCTCGTACTCGGTGTCCCCGGCGCTTCCGGGGGGGCTGACGCTGAATACCAGCACCGGGGTGATCACCGGGACGCCGACGGTGGTGGCGGCCACGGCCGTGTACGTCGTGACGGGAAGCAACAGCGGTGGGAGCACCACCGCCAACCTCAGCGTCACCGTCAACGACGTGGCGCCGATCAACCTCACCTACTCGGCAAATCCGGCGACCTACACCAAGGGCACCGCCATCGCCGCCAACACGCCGACCAACAGCGGGGGGGCCATCGTCTCCTACTCGGTGTCGCCGGCGCTTCCGGGGGGGCTGACGCTGAATACCAGCACCGGGGTGATCACCGGGACGCCGACGGTGGTGGCGGTCACCGCCACCTACGTCGTCACCGGAACGAACAGCGGAGGGACCGCCACCGCGAACCTGAGCATCACCGTCAAGGACATTCCGCCGACCAACCTCATCTACACCACCAATCCCGCGACCTACACGAAGGGGACGGCCATCCCGGCGAACAACCCGAGCAGCGGCGGGGGAGCGGTGGTGTCCTACAGCGTGGCACCGGCCCTGCCCGCCGGCCTGGCGCTGAACACCAGCACCGGCGTCATCAGCGGGACGCCGACGGCGGTGACCGCGACGGCCACCTACGTGGTCACCGCGACGAACAGCGGGGGCAGCATCACGGCCAACCTGGTCATCACCGTCAATGACGTGCCCCAGGCCCGCTTCGCCTTCGTGGCGAACTTCAACGACAACACCCTCTCCGCGTACACGGTGGACTCGACCACCGGCCGGATGCGCGCCAACGGGTACGTGATCACCGGGACCAACCCGCGCTGGGTGGCCGTGGATCCGTCGGGCAAGTTCGCCTACGTGACCAACATTGGCTCGGGGAACGTCTCCGCCTACACCATCAACGCCAGCACCGGCGTCCTCACCAGCGCCGGCGCTCCGGTCACCGCCGGGGCGAGGCCGTACGCGGTGGCCGTCGACCCCTCGAGCAAGTTCGCCTACGTGACGAACTTCGACTCGAACGACGTGTCGGCCTTCACGATCAACGGCACCACCGGCGCCCTGAGCATCGTCGGAACGAACACCGCTGCCGGCACGGGCCCCGGCGCCCTGGCGGTGCATCCGTCGGGCAGGTTCCTCTACGTGGCGAACCAGACCTCGGGCGACGTCTCGGCCTACTCGATCAACACCACCAACGGGGCGCTGACCAGCGTCGGTCCAGCGACCATTGCCGGAACGGTGCCCTATTCCGTCACCGTCGATCCCACCGGGAAGTTCCTCTACGTGGCAAACCAGAGCTCGAACAACGTCTCGGCCTACACCATCAACGCGACCACCGGGGCGCTGACCAGCGTCGGGACGGCGGTGGCGGCCGGCACCACCCCCAACTCGCTCCGGGTGGAGCCCACCGGCAAGTTCCTCTACGTGGCCAATTTCAGCTCGAACGACGTCTCCGGATTCAGCATCAACGCCACCACCGGGGCGCTGACCAGCCTCGGGACGGCGACCGCGGCAGGGACCAATCCGAGCTCGATCACCATCGACGTCCAGGGCAAGTTTGCCTACGTGGCCAACGCCAACTCCAATGACGTGACGGTGTTCACCATCAACGGCAGCAGCGGTGCGCTGTCCGTCTTCCAGACGATGTCCGCCCGGGCCGATGCGCTGTCCATCGCCGTCGCCCAGGGCGTATTGCCGGTGACCTACGTGCCCAAGTTCGCCTTCGTGGCGAATTCACTCTCCAACAACGTCACGCCCTACACGGTCAACGCGGCCACCGGAGCGCTCACCGTCGGGACGGCCGTGGGTGCTGGAACCGCCCCCGGCGACGTGACGGTCGACCCGTCGGGCCGGTTCGCCTACGCGGCCAACGCCACCTCGGGTGACGTCTCGGCCTACACGATCAACGCGACCACTGGGGCGCTGACCAGCGTCGGGTCGGCGGTCGCCGCCGGGACGAACCCCCTCTCGGTGACGGTCGACCCGTCCGGCCGGTTCGCCTACGTGGCGAATCAGGGCTCGAACACTGTCTCGGGGTACTCGATCAACACCAGCACCGGGGCGCTGACCAGCCTCGGCGCGGCCGTGGCGGCGGGGACGGGTCCGGTCTCGGTCACCATCGATCCCACCGGCCGGTTTGTCTACGTGGCAAATCAGGTG
>Ga0335083_10007663_pt1 | contig 13304 bp, 8 predicted proteins | sample Lox_Sample_42_FD_206716 | JGI IMG/M metagenome (GOLD analysis project Ga0335083, IMG submission 206716) | Soil microbial communities from Loxahatchee National Wildlife Refuge, Florida, United States - Lox_Sample_4.2 | ecosystem: Environmental > Terrestrial > Soil > Wetlands | place: USA: Florida...
GCTGGCCGTACCCTGGCCGGTGGCGGCGGGGGAGGAAACACTCTCCGACAAGGACAAGGCCGCGCCAGCCTTCAACCCCGAACACACCTGGTTCACCTACGCATGATCCTCATCACCGGAGCCTCGGGCCAACTGGGGGACGCGCTGGTGAAGCTGTGCCGCGAGCGGAGCATCGCCCACACCGCCGTGGCGCGGCCGGAGTTCGATTTCGAGCGCCTGGAGACCATCGACGCCTGCTTCAACGCCGCGAAGCCTGATCTGGTGATCAACGCCGCTGCCTATACCGCGGTGGACAAGGCCGAGACGGACCAGGAGGCGGCGAAAGCCGGAAACCACACGGGACCGCTGGCGCTGGCGAAGCTGTGCGAGGGCGCGGGCATCCCGTTCATCCACGTCTCCACCGATTACGTGTTCGACGGCAACAAGGGCGCCCCCTATGTGGAGACGGACCCGACCGGGCCGACCGGCGTGTATGGCTCGACCAAACGGGACGGGGAAGAGGCGATTCTGGCCACCGGGGCCAAGGCGGTGATTCTGCGCACCGCCTGGGTGTACGCGGCCCATGGCAAGAATTTCGCCCGCACCATGCTGAACGCCGGCCGGAAAATGCCGGTACTGCGCGTGGTGGCGGACCAGCACGGCACGCCGACGGCGGCCCCCGACCTCGCCGCCGCGATCTTGGCGATCGTGGAGAAGATCAGCGCCACCGGCTGGGAGCAAAAGTACCGCGGCGTCTTCCACGCTACCGGGTCCGGCGAGACCACTTGGCACGGCTTTGCCACCGCCATCTTCGCCGAGGCTGCCAAGCACGGCTACAAGGCACCGGACGTGCAGGCCATCGCCACCGCCGACTGGCCGACCCCAACCCGCCGCCCGCCAGATTCCAGGCTGGATTGCTCCAAAATGGCGCGGATCTTCGGCGTGACCCTGCCAGATTGGCAGGCGAGCCTGCCGGGGATCGTTACCGCGCTGCTGATCCTGGACGCCGCTGGCTGACACCCAGCCACGTTGACGGCGTGTTAGCGCAAAAATCTTCCGGATTTTTGCGCCTTTCAGCATAAATGCCGCGCCATCCGTTGCGCCGCTTCCAGCGCCGTTTTAATACGGAACGTAACACTTTCTTAAAACAGGGCGTGCTACAACGTATGGTTATGGCTGGTTGTCTTGTGTCCAAGCGCTACGGGACTGCTCGGCTGTGACCCCCCCGCAGGCTGCCCGCAAGGGCAAAGTTGCCATCCTTCTGTCCACCTATAACGGCGCGCGGTTCCTGCGGGCGCAACTGAACAGCTTCCTGGCCCAGACACATGAGAACTGGGTGCTGCACTGGCGCGATGACGGTTCGACGGACGAGACCGTGGAGATCATGCGCGGTTTTGCCGCCAAGGTCGGGCCGGAACGCTGTGTCGAATCCCCCTCCTCCGGCCCGCATCTCGGCGCCTCGCCCAGCTTCCTGACCCTGCTGCAGGAGAACATGGCCGCCGATGCCGTGGCCTTTGCCGACCAGGACGATGTGTGGCTGCCGGAGAAACTCGACGCCGCGCTGGAAATGCTGGAGGACGCCGCAGACACCCCGGCCCTGTACTGCTCCCGGCAATATCTGGTGGACGAGGCGCTGCGCGGCGCCCGGCTTTCCGCCCAGCACGGCAGGGCCCTGGGGTTTCCGGCCTGCCTGACCCAGAATATCGCCAACGGCAATACATTGGTGATGAACACCGCCGCGGCCGCGCTGGTGGCCACCGCCGGCTACCCGGCCGATACGGTGCATGACTGGTGGAGCTATATCGTGGTTTCCGCCTGCGGCGGCAAAATCCTGTTCGATGAGCGGCCGCAAGTGCTGTACCGGCTGCACAAGACCAACCTGATCGGCCGGGCGCGCCCGCTGCACGCCCGTGCGATGGCGGCGCTGCGGCGCGGGCCGGCTGTGTATATGACGATGATGCGCCGCCACGCCGACGCGCTGGCGGCCCAGGCAGCAAGACTGCCCCCACAGGCGCAGCGGGATTTGCGACGGGTGAGGACCGGGCTGCGCGGCGGCCTGACGGATCGCGCCACGGCGCTCCTTTGCCGGCGGTTCCGGCGCTGCACCCTGCTGGAGAACCTGCTCTTCACCTACTGGTTCCTGAGCAGCCCGGCGGCCAATCCGGCAACCGCTCCCCTGCCCGGCTGGCCGGCGGCGGAACAGCCAGCCCCGACGAAGCTCAGGGCCCGCTAAAGCGGCAATAAAAACCCGGCCACCGCAATGGCCAGGTTTTTATTGTTCCTAGACCGGTTAGAGGCTGTTTCAGAAGTCGCTCTGGCGAGCTGGATAGTGCCCAGGCAGGCGCCAGAGTAGACTTATGGAACAGCCTCTTAGGGCGAGACCTCCTCTCGGATGTCCTGCCATTCCTCGGTGAAGGGCTTCTTGCGGAAGGTCGCCCAGAAGAAATTCATGGTGTAGCGCAGGCCGATGGTGAACACGCCCTCGCCCACCAGGCGGCGGCCGGAGGACTGGGCCGGCAGGCGGAAGGTGAACTTGACCCGCCCCACCTTCGAGAGACGGTTGGCCATGTCGGTATCCTCGCCATAGAAGGAGAAGCGGTGATCCGGGTTGCCAAGCTTCAGCATCGCCTCGCGCTTGACGATGAAATTGCCGCCCTGGAGCATCGCGCCCACGTTCAGGATGTAGTGGTTGAACACATAGGCAAGCCAGGCGAGCCGGTAATAGAAGGCGACGACCATGTTCACCTTCCGGGGCACGCCGTAGTAGATATACGGGCCAGAGAGGGCGACGAGGTCCTTGCCACGCTCGAACTGGCGCAGCACCTCGGTGAGCCAGCCGGAGGGGATGACCGTGTCGGCATCGATATTGGCGATCAGCTCGCCGGTGGAATGCTCGAAGCCGCACCAGCGGGCCTGCACCAGCCCCTTGCGCGGCTCATCGACCACCCGCACGCCTTCCACGGCCTCCGCCACCTCGCGGGTGCGGTCCGTGCTGGCATTGTTGACGACGATGATCTCCGCATCCTGGCCGAGTACCTTGCCGGCGCGGACGATCTCCTCACGTATGGCCGTCAGCGAGCGCGTCAGCAGCGCTTGCTCGTTATAGGCAGGGACGACAAAACTGATCTTCATACGCAATGCTCCAGGCGACTCGGCGGCATTAACCGGTTGAATGGGTTATCAACAGGGGAACCGCCAATAAATCGAATGACCTTTTTATGACAGAAACATTAGCGCGCCGGAAGTAAATTGGCGACCCATCCCCCCGCCACCCCAGGCCAAGGTTGACATCGGCGCGTACTCCCGGCATAGGGCGCCTCCAATTGTTCCTCTTTCTTCCCGAGAGCCACCATGAAGATCCGTAACTCCTTGAAGTCCGCGAAAATTCGCGACAAGAACTGCCGCGTTGTCCGCCGTCATGGCCGGGTCTACGTGATCAACAAGAAGAACCCGCGCATGAAGGCGCGCCAGGGCTAAGCTTCTTTATCTCACCTCAGGTGGCAGGCAACCCGGCCTTTGGCCGGGTTTTTTGTTTTACCCCTGGGGAAGTGGACGCCGGGCCCAGGGGGGCAGTACCGCCCCCCTGGGGTCCCGCCCCTGGCGGTTAGCCGGCCAGCAGCGCCAGCGGGCGCGGCCAGAACATGCCGGCGCGGGCACGGTAGGCGGCATAGGCGGCCGACAGCTCGGAGGTGGCGAACTTGCGCTCCTCGCGGGTGGCGGCATCAGCGTACAGGGCTGTCATCAGCACGGGAGCAATCCAGCCGGCCAGGCTGTGCACGGCGATGGCGGTGCCGAACCAGAACAGCACATAGGCCAGGTAGAACGGGTGACGCACATAGCGGTACGGCCCGTGGTTGAGCAGGAAGCTCGGGCTGTCATTGTCGTAGGCCAGGGTCGGCGGGCTACGGCGGCTGGCGAGAATCGCCGTGGCAAACACGCCGAGCGATGCGGTGAACAACACTATGGAAAGGAACCAGGCGCCGCCGAGTCCGTGCGCGAGGTTCCAGAGAAAGCCAGCGAACAGCGCCATGCTGAGAGCGCTGGTGATCTTCATGCCCAGCGGCATGGCGCCGGTGGAACGGAAATGCCCTTGCACGCCCCAAGAGAAGGCGGAAAAGCAGACAGCAGCGTCGATACCGGTGATGACGGAGAAAACATTGTGCATTTTAGTGGACCTTTCTTGAGAATCAGGGATTAGAAGACGTTGACGGTTTCGCCGCGGAGCAGGCCGGCATAGGTGCTTTGCGGACCACTGCCGGTGTCGACCATGGGGATGTCGCGCAGAACCGAGTCGTAACGGGAGTTGCGGCAGGTCATCAGGTTCGTCTCGAACTTGACGCCCGCATAGCGGCGCGGACCGGCGACATATTCGAAATGCAGGCGCTTGTAGAACGGCGTGTGATTGCGCCGGACGCAGGAGAGCGTCATGTCCGAACGCTCCTCTGCCACGAAGAAGCCAACGAACCGGTAAAGAACGAAGACCAGCTCATAATCCGTGGCGAAATCTGGATGCCGCACGAGACGGTTGATCTCAGTCAGCTTCGGCGGCCGGCCATGGTCGACGCTGGCGGCGAGGTCAGCAACTTCCTCGGGGAAGATTCGCGATGCCGGGATTTCATTCCAGCCTTCGAGTCCCGTTGTGTAGTCGAGCACGCACATGCGTACTGAGGCCACCGGCTGTCCCCACTTGTAGATGACCACCGACTTGCTGTTCGGCTTCAGGTCGTCCGCATCCGAGAACATCCCGCCCGGCATTGGGTCGATATAGCCACCAGAGAGGTAGCTCTCATGCCTGATTCTGTAGGCGTCGGCCTTCGTTGCATTGTCGAGCGCCAGACGCGCAGTCAGCCCCTTGTCTGAATTCTTGACCGGGGCAGCACCACGCACCAGATTAGCGGAAAAAGATAGTAAACCACTCATTAAAAGCCTCCTTTTTACAACCAAAACAAGAGGCATTAGTAATCATTTCCTCTTAAGGTGTAAGCGGAGTGTCGTTTTTGCTACATAACGAACTGATATAGCGGCGAGGCTATAACGTCCCGCAAAGCGCAGGTATCTTCTTAAGAAAATCAATTAAGCAACTGAACGGACATAGAATGGCTTGTCCCGTTGGTACGGCATCCGGACAGGCATCGAAAAAGCTGTGGTTCGGCACTAATTATTTGTTAAGAATAGCCGCCACACGACGGCAAAACCTCTAATTAAATATGGCGCTCAGTTACGAAAAAAGTTACGTAAGGTTGTACCGCACGGCGGCGAAATTTAGGGTCTACACAGTGGAATGATGCTTCAATGGCGCGACTCGACGCCCGGCCGTAAGCGGAGATCCGGCGCCGCGCGGCTGTGGCTTGCTCTGCGGACAATATTTCAGCCGGCGTTGCTGCGTCGGGTCCTGCGCGGCATTCAGGTGCCGAGGGATCTGCTGGAGCGCCTTTATCTCGATCAAGCACGCGACTTCAGTTATATCATGCGCGCCATTTCGATGGTCGGCGTTACCACGTTGGGGCTGCTGTTCGTCGACTTCCGGAACACCCCCGGCATGTTGGCGCGCATTTTGGTAATGGCGCTGACCCTGCTGACATATTTCATCATCGTCGCGGAGGGGCGGGTCTGGCTGCACAAGGATGATCCTTCGGGGAGCGATGCGAAGAAATATTTCCGTAAAGTTAACGTGGCGCTGTTCGGACTCGGCATTCTATGGGGGCTGCTGATCACGCTGCTGATGATCCACGGCTCCCCGAATCAGCGCGCGCTGATCTACGGCGTTGCCATCGGCTGTATCGCCACGCCGGTGCTGGTCTCACCCTCCTCCAGCGCCGTCTGCTACTGGCTGCCAACCTCGCTCGGCGTTTGCGCCAGCCTGTATTTCAACCCCGACTTATACGCACTGGCTGACCTTCTATCGTTCATCATGCTGACCGGGTTCTGCATCCTCTATATCAACCGCCGGCTGATCGAACGCGCGATCGGCGCCATCCGGCTGGAGGAGAACGCGGAAGTCATCAAGCTGCTGCTGCGCGATTTCGAGGAAAGCGCGTCCGACTGGCTGTGGGAGACCAACGCGGCGCTGGAACTGCAGCCGGCCAGCCAGCGCCTGGCGCAAGTGGCGCGCCGCCCGGCGGAGCAACTGCGCGGCAAGTTCCCCGGCGTGCTGCTGGGCGAGTCGGCGGCCAAGGAGCAACGGCCGGGCTCGGCGCTCGAGCGGCTGAACCGGGCCATTGCCGAGCGTTCGCCCTTCCGCGACTTGGCGGTGCCGGTCACGATCAATGGCGAAGAGCGGTATTGGTCCCTCAGCGGCAAGCCGATCCTGGACAAGCACGGGCGCTTCGCCGGGTATCACGGCGTCGGCTCGGACATCACCGGCCAGCGCCGGCAGCAGGAGCATATCGCCTTCCTGGCACGGCATGACAGCCTGACCAAGCTGCCCAACCGCGTGCTGTTCTCCGAGACGCTGCATGAGGCCTGCGAACATTGCGACAAGACGGGCATCGCCCTGCTCTGCATCGACCTTGATAATTTCAAGATCGTCAACGACACGCTCGGCCACGCCACCGGCGACGCCCTGCTGGTGGCCGTGGCCGAGCGCCTGCGCGGGTGCATCCGTGAATTCGACATGGCGACGCGCCTGGGCGGTGACGAATTCGCCGCCATCCTCGTAACCGACAAGCCCGATGAAGCGCAGGCGGTGGCAAAGCGCATCATCGAGCGCATGGCGCGGCCATTCCATTTCGACGGCCAGACTGTGCAGATCGGCGCCAGCATCGGCGTGGCCATGGCCCCGCGCGATGGCAAAGACACGGGCAGGCTGATGAAGAACGCCGATCTGGCGCTGTACCGCGCCAAGGCCGAGGGGCGCGGCGTTGTCACCTTCTACGACCCGAAGATGGATGAGCGTGTGCGCGAGCGCCGCTCGCTGCAGTCGGCGCTGCACCACGCCTTGGCGAACGGGGAATTCCGCCTGGAATACCAGCCGGTGATCGACCTCGCCACACGGCGCATCGCTGGGGCCGAGGCGCTGATCCGCTGGCAGCACCCGGAGCACGGGCTGCTGCCCCCCTCCGCGTTCATTCCGTTGGCCGAGGATGGCAAGCTGATCTGTGAGATCGGCGAATGGGTACTGCATGAGGCCTGCGCCACCGCAGCCAACTGGCCGGAGCCCGTGGCTGTTGCGGTCAATCTCTCCCCCCTGCAGTTCCGCGCCCCCAATCTGGTCGCCAGTGTCAGCAACGCGCTCGCCAGATCGGGGCTGGAGCCCAGGCGGCTGGAGCTGGAGATCGTCGAATCCGTGATGCTGGGGAAAGCCCCGGCGGTCGAGCACACGCTGCGGGGGCTGCGCGCGCAGGGCGTGCGCATTGCACTCGACGATTTCGGCACGGGCTATTCCTCGCTCTCCTATCTGCGCCGCTTTCCGGTCGACAAGATCAAGATCGACCAGTCCTTCATCCGCGATCTCGGCCAGTCGCAGGACTGCACCGCCATCATCCTCGCCATTATCGGGCTGGCGCAGCGCATGAACATGGTGGTGACCGCGGAGGGTGTGGAAAGCTCCGAGCAGGCCGCGCTGCTTGCCTCTTTCGGCTGCGCCCAGGCGCAAGGGTTTCTGTTCCACCGCCCACTGCCGCCCGAAGACTTCAGGCGCCTGCTGGCGGAAAACGCCCCTCACCCGGCCTGCCCGCTCGCGGTACGGCACGGCATAGCTCTCTAAAAGCCCCTCTCGGAGGCTGTTTCAGAAGTCGCTCTGGCGAGGTGGATGGCCGTGTTTTTCGAGCACTGGAGCGGCGCGGCCACGAAGTACGTGAGCACCGGAGAGCAGAAATGCGCGGCCAGACAGCCGCCGGAGTAGACTTATGAAACAGCCTCTTGGCCTTGTTGCCGCGCGGCAATGGCTTAATGAGCGGCTTATGAGTGATACTGCTACAGGTGCTTCCCCGGCGATGGCTCAATGGTTCGCCATCAAGGCGAGACACGAAGACGCGCTGCTGTTCTTCCGCATGGGCGATTTCTACGAGCTGTTCTTCGCTGACGCGCAGGCGGCGAGTGCCGCGCTGGACATCGCGCTGACCGCGCGCGGCCAGCACCAGGGCCAGCCCATCCCCATGTGCGGCGTGCCGGTAAGCCAGGCGGAGATGTATCTGGCCCGGTTGATAAGGCGCGGCTTCCGCGTCGCCATTGTCGAACAGCTGGAGGACCCGGCGGCGGCCAAGGCCCGCGGCGCGAAAGGCCCGCTGAAGCGTGACGTGGTGCGCCTCGTCACCCCCGGCACGCTCACCGAGGAAGCGCTGCTGGAGGCCGGGCGGGCGAATTTCCTCGCCGCCATCGCGCCGCACGGGGCGCAGCTTGGCATTGCCTGGGCGGATATCTCGACGGGGCTGTTCGAGACCGAAGCGACCGACGCGGCGGGGCTGCCGGCCATTCTCGGGCGGCTGGACCCGGCCGAGATCATCGCCGATGCGGGCATCGAGCTGGGGCCGTTCGAGACAAGGCGGGTGGGCACGCAGCGCCTAGGCATTTCCGTCCCCGCCACGCCGGAGGCAGCCAAGCGCGAGCTGGCGCAGAAATTCGGCGCCGCCAGCCTGGACGCGTTCGGGGATTTCTCACCGGCCGAGGCGCTCGCCGCCGCGACGGTGCTGGCCTACATCACCGCCACACAGATGGGGGCGATGCCGCGCCTCTCCCACCCTGCAAGCGCCGGGGTGGCCGGGCAACTGGCCATGGATGCCGCCACCCGTGCCAGCCTGGAACTGCTCGCCGCCCGCGGCGGCAATGAGGCAGGCAGTCTGCTCGGCGCGGTGAAGCGTACCGTCAGCCCCGCCGGGGCACGGCTGCTGGCAGGCTGGATCAGCGCCCCGCTCAACCGGCTGGAATTGCTGCTGGAGCGCCAGACGGCCTGGCTCGCCTTGCGCGACACCGGAATGGCCGAGCCGGTGCGGACGGCTTTGCGCGGCGCGCCGGACATGGCCCGCGCTTTGGGGCGCATCGCTCTGGGCCGGGCCTCGCCGCGCGACCTCGCTGCCATCCGCGCCGGGCTGGACGTGGCCGCCCGGCTCGCCCCGCTGCTCCCCCGCGGCCCAAAATTGCTGGATGCCGCCGCCATGGCGCTGAACCCGGCGCCGGACCTGCTGGAAACGCTGCAACACGCTCTGGCCGAACCGGCACCGCTGAAGCTGGAAGATGGCGGGGCGATCGCCCAGGGTTACGATGGCGAGCTGGACGCGGAGCGCGCCCTGCGCGACGACACGCGCCGGATCATCGCCGAATTCCAGACCGAGCTGGCGCAGCGTTACGGTGTGGCGAGCCTGAAGATCCGCCACCACGCGCAGCTTGGTTATGTGCTGGAAGCACCCGCCGTGGCGGTGGAGAAGCTGCGGGAGAACCCGGAACTGCTGCTGCGCCAGGGCATGGCGAATGGCGCGCGCTTCACCCATCCGGAACTCTCGGCGCTGGACCAGCGTATCACCGAGGCCGCCTTCCGCGCCGCGGCGCGCGAGAAGCTGGTGTTCAACTGGCTGATCAAGCAGGTGCTGTCAGCGGTCCAGAGCCTTGCGGCCTGCGCCGAGGCGCTGGCCCTGGCCGATGTGCTGCAATCCGCCGCGCAGCTGGCGCTGACCGGGCGGTTCTGCTGCCCGGAACTCTCCGAGGACACGGCATTCCACATCGAGGGCGGGCGGCACCCGGTGGTGGAGGCGGCGCTGCCGCCGGGGGTGAGCTTCATCCCCAATGGCTGCGACCTCTCCCCCGGGCAGCGGCTGATGCTGCTCACCGGCCCCAACATGGCCGGTAAATCGACCTTCCTGCGGCAGAACGCGCTACTGGTCGTGCTGGCCCAGGCCGGGCTGCCGGTGCCGGCGGAGGCGATGCGGCTCGGCCTCGTGGACCGACTGTTCTCCCGTGTGGGCGCGGCGGACGACCTCGCCTCCGGGCGCTCTACCTTCATGGTGGAGATGATCGAGACCGCCGCCATATTGCACCAGGCCGGGCCGAAGAGCTTCGTCATCGTCGATGAGATCGGGCGCGGCACCGGCACGCGGGACGGCTTGGCCATCGCCCAGGCGGTTTTGGAGTGTCTCCACAACAATAACCGCAGCCGCGCCATATTTGCCACACATTTCCATGAATTATACATGCTGGCCGAGGCTTTGCCCCGGCTGAAACCGCACACGATGCGGGTCAAGGAATTCCGGGGCGAGGTGGTATTCATGCACGAGGTGGTCGAGGGGGCGGCGCAGAAGAGCTGGGGCGTACATGTCGCGCGGCTGGCCGGCGTGCCGGAACCCATGGCCAAACGCGCGGAAATGCTGCTGAAATCCGCCGAAAAAGCCACTCTGGCCACCGCGCCGCTGCCGCTCTTCGCCGGTCTGGCGGCGCAAGCGCCGGTGGAGGAAAAGCCGGAGCAGGGCCTGGATGACGCCCTGGCGGCGGCTCTGGCGGAACTGGACCCGGACGCAATGACCCCGCGTCAGGCACTCGAGGCCTTGTACAAATTGCGGGCCGAGGCGCTGAAAACGCGCCCCGGCCACGCGGAAAATTGAGGGGCTCGCGGTGCGTTATGAATTCCCTCATCTGATGGATTGATCTACCGTGTTCGACATGCCCGCATCCAGAAAACAACCCGATATCACCGCCGCCCTTGCCGAGCTGTTCTCGCCGGCTGAGACGCCTTCCCGCGAGGTGGCCATGGGGTTGTTCCGCCGCCAGCTGGGGCGGGTGCAGGGCTTCGTGCAGCAACGCTTCGAGCAGGAGGGGCTGAACGGCCTGACCGCCGCAAGGCTGCATGCCGGGCTGATGGACGAGCTGGTCAGCGCGCTGTTCGCCTATGCGCTGAAAGCGCACGCGCTGGGGCCGAAAGACCGGCTGGCCATGGCGGCCACCGGCGGCTATGGCCGCGCCACCCTCGCCCCGTTCTCCGATATCGACCTGCTGTTCCTCTCGCATGGCCGCGCCTCGCCAGCGGTGGAGAAGACGGTGGAGTTCATCCTGTATTTCCTGTGGGACCTTGGCCTGAAGGTCGGGCACGCCACCCGCTCCATTGATGACTGCCTGACCGAGGCCAAGGGCGACGTGACCATCCGCACCTCGCTGCTGGATGCCCGCTGCCTGTGCGGCGACCGCGCCTTGTTCGCCGATTTCCAGAAGGCCTTCCGCGGGGATTGCACCGCCGACGGCCCGGGCGAGTATATCGCCGCCAAGCAGGCCGAGCGCGCGGCGCGGCACCGGCGCTTCGGCGAGACGCCCTTCATGGTGGAGCCTAACGTGAAGGAAGGCCGCGGCGGCCTGCGCGATTTACAGACGCTGTACTGGCTGTCGCGCTACGTGTTCAACACCTTCGCCATGACCGAGCTGGTGGGCAAGGACGCGCCAGGCGGCGGCATCCTTACCGCCGCCGAGGCCCGGGCCTGCAAGCGCGCCTGGGAATATCTGTGGACCGTGCGCTTCCACCTGCACTACGTGGCCGGGCGCGCCGAGGAGCGGCTGACCTTCGACCTGCAGCCGGTGATCGGCGGGCGCATGGGCTATACGCGCCATGGGCGGCAGAACGGGGTGGAACGCTTCATGCGCCACTACTTCCTGATCGTGCGCGAGGTGGCGCGCGTGACCGCCGTGCTGGAGCCGGCGCTGGTGCGCGCGGCCCTCGGCCCGCCGGCCCTCGCCGCGGAAACCGACGCGGCGCTAATCGAGCAGGGCTTCGTGCTGGCTGACGGCAAGATCCTGTTCGCGCCCGGGCATGACCCGGCTACCGATCCCGCCAGCGTGTTCCGCATTCTCATCTGCGCGCGGGACCGCGATCTGGAGCTGCACCCGCTGGCCCGGCGCACGCTGATCCGCTCGGCGCCGCTGGGGGCTGAGCTGCGCGGCGACAAGCAGGCCGCCGCGCTGTTCCTCAACCTGCTCTGCGGCCCGCACGAATCCGGGCACGACCCGGATTGCGAATCCGCCACCTGGATGGGGATCCTCAATGAATCCGGCATCCTCGGCCGCTATCTGCCGGACTGGCGGCGCATTGTCGGGCAGATGCAGTTCGACACCTACCATGTCTACACCGTGGACGTGCACACGGTGCAGTGCATCCGCAACCTCAACAGCATCGAGGCCGGGACACTGAAGGAGGTAGCACCCGTCGCCTCCGACCTGACCGGGCAGATCCAGTCCCGCCGGGCGCTGTACGTGGCGATGCTGCTGCATGACATCGCCAAGGGCCGCGGCGGCGACCATTCGGTGCTGGGCGCCGAGATCGCCCTGAATGTCGGCCCGGCGCTGGGGCTCTCCGCCGAAGAAACGGAAATGGCCTCCTGGCTGGTGCTGCACCACCTGATGCTGAGCCAGACCGCCTTCTCGCGCGATATCGACGACCCGAAGACGATCCTCGACCTCGCGGATACCATCCAGTCGCCCGAGCGGCTGCGCCTGCTGCTGATCCTCACCGTCGCCGATATCCGCGCCGTGAGTCCCAAGGTCTGGAACGGCTGGAAGGCGACGCTGCTGCGCGAGCTCTACACCCGCGTGGCGGAAGTGCTGGAGGGCGGACTTTCCACCACCGAGCGCGACACGCGCATCGCCCGGGTGAAGGACGTCGTGTCCTCGCTGCTGGCGGACTGGCCGGCGGCGGAGCGCGAGGATTTCCTCTCGCTCGGCTATCCCAGCTACTGGCTCGGCTTCGACCCCGAGAGCATCGAGCGCCATGGGCGCATGATCCGCGACGCCAAGGCCCGCAACGCGCCGCTTACCGTATTCACCGAGCCCCTGCCCGCCCGCGCCGTGACCGAGGTGGTGGTGTACACCGCCGACCATGCCGGGCTGTTCAGCCGCATCGCCGGCGCGCTGGCGATTGCCGGCGCCTCCATTGTGGACGCGCGTATCCATACGCTGACCGACGGCATGGCGCTGGATACGTTCTGGATCCAGGACGCCAATGGCGGACCGTTCGACACGCCGCACCGCCTCGCGCGGCTCGCCACGCTGGTGGAACAGGCGCTTTCCGGCAGGCTGAAGCTGGCGGCGGAAATCCGCAACGCGACGCGCAGCGTGGTGGCACAGCGCATGCGCGCCATCCATGTGCCGCCGCGCGTGGTGGTGGATAACCGCGCCTCCAACCGGCACACGGTTGTCGAAGTGAACGGGCGCGACCGCCCCGGCCTGCTGCATGACGTAACGGCCGCGATTTCGGCGGAAGGGCTGCAGATCGCCTCCGCCCACGTAACCACCTACGGCGTGCGCGCCGTGGACGTGTTCTACGTGAAGGACGTGTTCGGCATGAAGGTGGAGAATGAGCGCAAGCTCTACCAGCTGCGCAAGGCGCTGCTGGAGGCCCTGAACCCGGCGCTGGACGA
>Ga0335083_10007664_pt1 | contig 13303 bp, 13 predicted proteins | sample Lox_Sample_42_FD_206716 | JGI IMG/M metagenome (GOLD analysis project Ga0335083, IMG submission 206716) | Soil microbial communities from Loxahatchee National Wildlife Refuge, Florida, United States - Lox_Sample_4.2 | ecosystem: Environmental > Terrestrial > Soil > Wetlands | place: USA...
ACCGGACAGAGACCTGGAACGGCGTCCACATCCAGCGCGTGTTTCGCCCGGCCTGGACCCAGAAACGCCCGGTCCCGCGCCTGGGCAACAGCGCCTGGACCCTGGCGGCCTGGTTCGCCCGCGCGGTCCAGCTGGGCCCGTTCGACACCGTCGTGGTCGGGTCCGATCCGTCATTCGCGGCGTCGCTGGCGATCCCGTTGCGCGCGGCCTGGCCGCGAACGCCCATCATCCACTGGTGCCTGGACGTCTTCCCGGACGCGGGCGAGGCCGAATGGAAGGGGGCGACGCGCCTGCTGTCGCCGCCCGCGCGCGCGCTGATGAGCGCCGCCTACCGGTGCTGTGACGTGGTCGTCGACCTGGGGCCGTGCATGCGCCGCCGGCTCGAACGCTACGGCGGCTCGCCCCAGCGCGAGACGCTGACACCCTGGGCGCTGGTCGAACCGGACCTGCCCGCGGCCCCCGATCCGGCGGTCCGGCGCGAGCTGTTTGGCGACGCCAAGCTCGGGCTGCTGTACGCGGGCAGCATGTCCCGCTCGCATGACTTCGAGAGTCTCCTCGCGCTGGCCCGCGCCTGCCGCGCGCGGGCGGGGGACGACGTCGCCGTCTGCTTCGCCTGCACCGGGACCAACCTCCCCGCGCTCAAGGCCGCCGTCCGCCCCGACGACACCAACGTCCGCTTCGCGCCGTTCGCCGACGAGGCGGTGATCCAGCGCCGCTTCGAGGCCGCCGACTTCCACCTGGGCAGCCTGCGGCCCGACTTCACCGGCATCGTCGTGCCCTCGAAGTTCTTCGCGGCGCTCGCGGTCGGGCGGCCCTTCATCTTCGCCGGCGCCGCCGACGCGGCGATCGCGCAGTGGATCCGCGAGCTGGACGTCGGCTTCGTGCTCGAGCCCAGCGCGGTCGACGACGTGGCGTCCCAGCTGACCCGGCTCGCGCGCGACCCGGCCGGGATGCAAGCCTCACGCGATCGCGCCCTGGCCGCCTACCGCACGCGATTCTCGAAGCAGCTCATCAACGAGCGCTGGGCGAGGTTGCTCGAGCGCATGCGCCAGGGCCGGCCCGCAACCAGCGCTCATCCTGGCTGAAGCTACACGGTCAGAGTCACGAAGAAGTCGCGGGCGATTGGCTCGATGCTGCTCGACTTGACGCCGAGGGCCGAGACCAGAGACCGGATTTGCGGCTCGGTGTACATGTAGAGCGCGCAGCGGCTCTTGTAGCGCAGGCGGCGCTGCCAGGCGAGTGGGCCGCCGTCGGCCGGGAAGCTGAAGAACGCCTTGCCGCGGCAGACGCTGAGCACCTTGCGCATCAACGCGCCGGCGTCCTCGATGTAGTCCATGAAGCCCATGACGATCGCGTAGTCGAACTTCTCGTCGCCCGACACGGCCAGGAAATCGCCCAGCTCGAACTTGCACCGGTCCGAGACGCCCGCGGCCTCGGCGCGCTTGCGCGAGATGTCGATCATGCCGGGGGCGAAGTCGACGCCCAGAACGCGCGCCGCGCCCTGCGCCGCCAGCGCCACCGAGTAGTGCCCGGGCCCGCTGCCGATGTCGATCACGGTCTTGCCCTGGACCGGCTGGCAGCCGGCCAGGCTCTTCTCGTAGCGGAGCATCATGCTCTTGCGGAACACCTTGTTGACGACGCCATTGACCAGGGTGTTCTCGTTCCCGTAGATGGCGTTGAAGTCTTTGGCGTAAGCGTCGAAGAACGACGCGGTTCGGCTAGCAGTTTCCATTCAACAAACCTCGAGGCGCGCGCGGTTGTCAGCGATGTAGTCGCGGAACGTGGTGACCGGGAATTCAGCCAGGATGTTGCGAATTTTTCGCTCCGTGGTTCGCAGGTTGACGTAGGTCTTGAACCGCCGCGACATGCCCATGGGCAGCCGCGGGTGATCGGGATCGATCTCGCGCGGGTGAACGTAGAAGATGACCGGCCGTCCCTGCCCGAGCACGACCCGCGACATCCTTTGCACCAGCGGATAGGGGAAGAGCCGCAGGTAGCCGCCGCCGAAGAAGCACATCCGCTTGCCCATCACCTCGGCCACGGTGACCGGCAGCTCGACCAGCTCGCCGGCCTGCGTCTGCAGGCGGTACGGCTGGAGGCGGCCCGACTTCAGCCCGCCGTGGCCGCGCGACGCGGGAAACGTCGATGAGTCGTAGCTGTAGCCGGCCTCGACCAGCTTCTCGAAGAACCAGGGCGTCTGCTCGGTCACGGAGAAGCCCGACGCGCGGAAGCCCGACACGGGCGCGCCCGCGATGTCCTCCAGGAGCTTGCGCGATCGGCTGGCGTCCTCGAGGAACTCGGCCGGCGTCATGGTGTAGACCAGCCGGTGCTCGTAGCTGTGCGAGGCGATCTCGTGCCCGCGGCGGGCCGCTTCCCGCACGAGATGGGGGAACCGCTTGGCCACGTGCCCGATGAAGAAGCAGGTTGCGTGGACCTGGCGCTCGGACAGGATGTCCATCAACCGCTGGAAGTTCCTGTCGACCCGGACCGGCAGCTCGTCCCAGCGTGAGATCGCGGGGGCCGAATCGACGTCGAGGATGTGGTACCAGTCCTCCACGTCTATCGAGAAGATGCTCGGCGTCACGGCGCGTGTCCTTCTACCACACCGGTGCTTGGGCCGCTGGTCGCCGCCGGAGTGGCCTGCTCGAGCGCGGCGAGCCGGCGCGCCAGCACCAGCAGCAGCGCAGCCAGGACGCCCAGCAGGGCCAGCACCGCGATCAGGGCGGCGATGAGGACCGGCCGGGTCCCGGCCGAGATGCGGAGCGGTCCCAGGGGCGTCAGGGGCACGCCACCCGGCTCTTGCGGCTCGGCCGCCGGCGTCACCACCACCCCGACCGCCGTCGGCTCGAGCCCCGCGACGCTTCCGGCCACCAGCTTCTGGACATCGCGCTCGGCGATCGGGGCCGAGCCGGGCCGCGCCTTCAGCAGCACGGCCGCCCGCGACTCTTCCCGCGGTTTGCCGTCCAGCGACAGCGGGTCCTGTTCCTCGAGCGCCAGATGGACGCGGGCGCTCACCACCCCGTCGATGGTCTCCAGCGTCTTCTCGATCTCGCCCGCGGTGGCGTTCAGGTACCGGGCGCGCTCTTCGGACGGCGTGGGGATCAGGCTCGGCTGGCCGTAGGTCTCGGCGAACCCGCGCCGGGGCTGTCGCGGCAGCCCCAGCGCGTGGAGCAGGTCGACCGCCCGGCTCGCATCGCCGCTGGTCACCCGCACCGTGAACGTGGCGCCCGCGGGGCCTCCCGCCAGCGCGTCGTCGGCCACCTTCTCGGCGCCGATTCCCGCGCGTTCCAGGGCGGCGGTCGCTTCGTTGGCGGCCCGCTCGTCGATCCCGTGCAGCACGCTGGTCGAGCAGCCCGCGACCACCCACGCCAGGACCGCAATGCCCCAGACCCGACCGCGACGTCCCGGCACCATCGACGCCCTCATATCAGATCTGCGTGCCGATGGTCTGCTTGATCGCGCCCACCAGGCGGTCGGTCGCTCGGGACACCACCTCGACCGTCTGAGCGTATCGCGCAACCGTCGCCTGGGCCGCCAGCAGCTGCCCCGGCGTGAAGGTCCGCCCGCGCGCGGCCGCCCGGACCAGGCCGTCGACCGCTCGCTCCGAATCGGTGGTGCGCGCCAGGATGGCGCTGAACGGGCTGGCGCCGCGCCCGCCGGTCGGCGCCGCCGGCGCGGGAGGTAGATCAAGGGACAGCGGGAGGGGGTCGATGCGCATGACCGATCATCGGCGCCGGCCGCTGTCCGGTTGCGCGTCGTCCGCGTCTTCGATCGCGGCGCGCAGCAGCTCGACCGCGCGGGCGTGCAGCCGGCAGGCCCAGGACTTGGACAGCCCCAGCTCGGCGCCCGCCTCCTCGAGGTTCTTGTCGGCGAAGTAGTAGAGCTCCATCAGCCGCCGCTCCTTCTCGGGCAGCTGGGCGACCGCCGCCCGTACGCGCGCCGCCATGCGCTGCCCCTCGACGGCCGCGTCAGGGGCAGGGCGCCGCTCGTCCGGCACCGCGGCGGCTGCCTCGAGCGACGTGATGTGGACGGTGGCGACCCCGGCCAGGATCTCCTTCACCTCGGTCAGCAGCGCCTCCTGATCGGCCGGCGGCGGCGCCCCCTCGGCGCGCGCGGCCCCTTCGCGATCGGCGCGGCTGCGCAGGTATTCGTTGGCGCGCTCCTCGGCGCGATAGCGCGCGTAGTCGGCGCGCGAGTACCAGCCCATGCTGCGCAGCCCGTCGTACATCGCCCCGCGGATCCGGTAGTAGGCGAAGGTCGAGAAGGCCACGCCGTGGCGCGGATCGAACCGCTCGGCCGCCTCGACCAGCCCCTTGGACCCGTAGCCCACCAGGTCGTCGAGCTCGATCGTGGCGCCGACCGACTTCTTGACCTTGCGCGCGATCGCCTGGACCAGCGGCAGGTGCTTCTCGATCAAGTCCTGTACGTCCGACGCCGCCATCCGCGAGGCAATAGAGCAAGGGTTGCGTTGCGCCGTCAAGTCCGCATAGTCTCGACGGCGATGCGCAGCTACGTCGAAGCCGCCGAACGTCACGACAACGTGAAGCGGACGGTGCGCCTGCTGGAACAGATCGTCCCCGACGCTCGGTTGCACCCGCGATTCGTCAACACGCTGGCCCGCATGGAGTACGTCGGCGTGCGCAAGATGCTGAAGAGCCGGCGGGCGGAGCGGCTGGATCTGGACGGCATCCAGCACATCCTGGACGAGGCGGTCCACACGCTGCGCTTGAAGAAGGCCGCGGTCGCGCTGGGCTCGACGGCGGGCGAGGGCGTGCGGACCTTTGCCAGCAGCGACACGCTGGCGGGCGACGCCGGCGAGAGCTACCTGCAGGCGCTCGATCACCGCGCCGAGGAGATGCTCGCGGATCTGCCCGCCGGCATCCGCGCAGAGGCGAACTACCTGCTCACCAGCGCCGCCGTCGAGGTGCGCGCGCAGGTGTTCTACCCGCTCTACGATCGGGCCCTGAAGGAACGGCAGGCCGGCTTCTCGGTGGCGGCGATCATGAAGGACGAGGACCGCCACCTGGACGAGATGGCCGCCGGCCTGGAGGCCGTCCTGACGGAGTGGAAGCCGCGCCTCGAGCAGCTGCTGGCCGCCGAGGAGGCGCTGTTCGCGCGCTTCCTGGGCGCGGTCGAGCAGGCCGTGGCAGCCGCGGCCGCGCATGGCTGAGTGGCGACGCCTCACGTCCGCCGACGTCACGGAGATCCTCGAGGCGTTCGGCGTCGGGGGCTACCAGGCGCACCAGCCGATCGCCGCCGGCACCATCAACACGAACGTGCGGGTGACGACCGCGGGCGGTCCGCTGTTCCTGCGGATCAACGAGGGCAAGACCCGCGACGACGTCCAGCTCGAGGCCGACATCGTGTCCTGGATGGCGGCGCGCGGCGTGCCGACGCCCGAGCCGTACCGCACGCCCGCCGGCGCGCCGTTCGCCGCCTGGAGCGGCGAGCTGGCGTCGCTGTTCCCCTGGGTCCCCGGGCGGACGCTGGCGCGCGGCGAGCTGACGCCCGGTCACGGCGCCGCGGTCGGTCGGGCGCTGGCCCAGCTTCACAAGGCGGGCGCCGACAACCCGGACCGCCGCGAGGGGCGCTACACCCCTGACGAGATCGATCGCCGGCTGGAGGCGATCGCGGCCCTCGGCCGCCCCGAGCTGGCCGAAGCGGTGGCCACGCTCGCGCCCGAGCTGAAGGCGCTGGCCGCCGAGCGGAACCCGGCGCTGCCGTGCGGCATCATCCACGGCGATCTGTTCGTCGACAACGTCCTCTTCCACGAGGACGGCCGGCTGTCGGCGCTGCTCGACTTCGAGCAGGCGTCGTATGGGCGGCTGGCCTACGACGTCGCGGTCACCTTGCTGGCCTTCGGCTTCGGCGCCGATGACTTTCGTCCCGACGTGACCCGCGCCTTCCTCGAGGCGTACGCGGCCGTGCGGCGGCCGACGCGCGAGGAGCGGGCCGGGTTCGGCGCCGAGCTGCGCTTCGCCGCGTGCCGCTTCGCGGTCACGCGCATCACCGACGTCCACCTGAAACGCGGGACGGGCGCCCCGGGCGGCAAGCGGTTCCAGCGCTATCTCGCCCGGCTGGCGCGCGTCCGCCAGCACGCCGGTCAGGACCTGCTGGCCCTTCCGGCTACTTCCGGACCATGTTGATGTACTTCCGGAGCGTGTCCTTGCGCTCTTCGTCGAGGTCGACGTAGCGGATCCCCATGTCCATCGGGGGCTCCCGGTTGGCCCAGACCACCTCGCCGGTCAGCGCGATTGACGCATCGAGGTCGGGGAAGTTGAGGACCAGGTCGACCATCGTGCCGACCTCTTCGACGCCCGACGTCTGGATGCACACCCCGCCCAGGGAGATGTTCTGGATGCGGTGGAACAGCAGGACTTCGTTGCCGGTGTAATCGACGTAGGCGTTGACCTCGAACCGGGGGAACTCACGCGCTCGCTCGGGGAAATCGCCCATGGCCACGACTGGTGACTATCGCAGATTCGGAGGTCAGGGCAAAGCGGTACTGCCGGGGTTGTCAAAGTGGCACGCCCAGCCGTCACGCCGCGACGAAGCGGCAGCGGAGGGCGGCCCGGGACGCCGAAAAATCGCGCCGAACCGGCGTGGAACGGTTCGTGCACCAAGGTGCCGCCACATGGGCTTCCGTCTGGCCTTGGCGCTGACTGTCTGCCTCGCGGTGGGGGCCGTCGGCTGCGCGCACCACGACTACTTTCCCGGGACGACGATCGTCCGCAACGAAGAGAACCGGAAGATCATCCAGACCATCGAGGAGTACCGGCAGCGCCTGATGCAACGGAATGTCCCCGGCCTGCTGGCGCTGGCGTCTCCGCGCTACTTCGAGGACTCCGGGACGCCCCGTTCCGACGACGACTACGGGTACGACGGGCTGCGGAAGGTCCTCGAACGGCAGCTCCCCCGGGTGAAGTCGCTTCGCTACGACATCGAGTACCGCAACATCCGGGTCAGCGGCAAAGAGGCCGAGGTCGAGGTTTTTCTCGACGGCTCGTTCGAGATCGCGGCGCCCGAGGCGGGCGACCGCTACCGGCGGGTGAACGACTACCACCGCTTCCTGCTCGACAAGGAAGGGGAAGAGTGGAAGTTCCTGGCCGGGATGTGAGGGCCGAAACGGCCTCTCAGGAGCAGTAGCGCCCGATCGCCTCGAACAGCCGGCTCAGGTCCAGTGGCTTCATCACCAGCTCGGCGGCGTCGACCAGCACCGGGCGCTTGCCGGTGGCGGTGATGACCACCAGCGGGATGTCGGCGATCGAGGGGTCCTGCTTCTGTTCCTTGCGGAACTGCCAGCCGTCCATGACCGGCATCATCAGGTCCAGCAGGATGACGCAGGGTCGGGGCGAGGCCGCCTTCAGGTGGTCCAGCGCCTCGCGGCCGTTGCCGACGCAGGAGACCTGGTAACCCTCGTCCTCGAGGACCTCGCGCAGCGACTCGCGGATGTCCGGATCGTCATCTACAACCAGCACGCCCCCGCAGGGTGCCTCGCCTGACATACGCAGATCTTCTGGGTCCGGTCAGTCGCTTGTCAAACGGTTTGGTTGAACCCACCATGTCCCGACTCATGGATGGTCGTCGCGCGGCGCTCCTGGCCGCCCCGTTGCTGGCGCTGGTCGTCGCCGCCCCGGCCCGCGCCGAGGTGCGGGCCTCGGGGCCCCTCGACATCTCGGTGCTGATCGCCACCCATTACCGCGTCGTGCCGAACCAGCCATACCTGATGGCCGGGGGGTGGACGGGGCATCTGGACCTGTACCTACCCCGCCACCCGCCGGCCGGGCCCATGCCCGTCGCGCTGCTGTTTCACGGCGGGGGCTGGGAGACCGGCAGCAAGGACGAGATCGCGCTGGACGCCGTCCCCTACCTGGTCATGGGGATCGCCGTGGCGAACGTCGAGTACCGGCTGGCCAGGACGGCCCCGGCCCCGGCGGCGGTCCAGGACGCCCGCTGCGCGCTGCGCTGGGTGGTCCGACACGCCGACCAGTACGGGCTGGACACGCACCGGGTGGTCACGGTCGGGAGCTCGGCGGGCGCGCACCTGGCGCTGATGGCGGGGCTGGCGCCCCAGTCGGCCGGCTTCGACGACCTGTGCCCGGGGAACGAGCCGATGCGGGTGGCCGCGGTGGTGAACTTCTTCGGCATCTCGGACGTCGCCAAGCTGCTGCAGCCCGAGAGCCTGCGCGACTTCGCCGTCGGTTGGATCGGCCCCCGGCCGGATCGCGAGGACCTGGCCCGGCGGTTGTCGCCCCTCACGTACGTGGCCAAGGACAACCCCCCCGTCTTCACGGTGCATGGCGACACCGACCCGATCGTGCCGTTCGAGCAGGCCACCCGGCTGCACGCGGCGCTGGCGGCGGCCGGCGTCCCCAACCGCCTCTACGTCGTGCCCCACGGCGGTCACGGCGAGTTCACCGGCGCGGAGGTGCTGCTGATCAATCGCGCCGTGCACGACTTCCTGATCAAGCACGGCGTGATCCACGCGGGTCGCTCGCCGCTGCTGCAGTAGTGCCGCTGTGTTACGCTGGAAACCGGTGGACGCCGAAGCCCCAGCGCCGCCCGACCCTCGCGTAGGCCACGTTCTGCAGGGCCGGTACCGGATCCTCAGCAAGATCGCGTCCGGCGCGATGGGCGTCGTGTACCGCGGCGAGCGGGTGCAGCTGGGGCGTCCGGTGGCGGTGAAGTTCCTGCACCCCTGGATCGCCGCGCAGAAGGCGTTCCTGGGCCGATTCGAGAACGAGGCCAAGGCGATGAGCCGGCTGGCCCACCCGCACTGCGTGTCGGTCATCGATTTCGGCGTGGACGGCTCGCCCTACCTGGTGATGGACTTCGTCACCGGGCGGACGCTGCGCGACGTGATGGAGGGGGGACCGCTGCCGGTCGCCCGGGTGATGCGCATCGCCCAGCAGCTTCTGGCGGGGTTGGCCCACGCGCACGCGCAGGGGATCGTCCACCGCGACCTCAAGCCGGAGAACCTGATCCTGACCGACGAGGACGGCCTGCAGGATCACCTGCGCATTCTGGACTTCGGGCTGGCCAAGCTGCGCGACGGGCCGGCCATGACGGCCGGCCTGGCGGTCGGGACGCCCAGCTACATGTCGCCCGAGCAGTCGGGCGGGCCCGGCACCGTCGACGCGCGCAGCGACCTGTACGCGGTCGGCGTGCTGCTGTTCGAGATCCTGGCCGGCCGGAAGCCGTTCCAGTCGGAGAACGTCGGCGAGCTGATCTTCATGCATCGCGAGACCCCGCCGCCGCGGCTGCGCGACATCGCGCCGGCGGCTGGTTTCTCGGCCGCGCTGGAGTCGACCATCGATCGGACGCTGGCGAAGATGCCCGAAGATCGCTTCGCCTCCGCGAGCGAGCTGGCGGCTGCGCTGGCGGCCACGCCCGAGGGGCAGGGGCGCGCCGAGCCGCGGCCGGCCCCGCGAGCGGCGGCGCCCGCCAAGACGACGGTCGACACCGTATCGGCCGTGCGGCGGCGGCTGGGGGCCGAGACACCGCCGCAGGCGCCGGCTGGCGAGGCGGCTTCGCCGCGGCAGTTGCCGCTGCTCTGGATCGGCTGCGGGTTCCTGTTGATCGTGCTGATCGGCCTGAGCATCGGTCGCGGGCTACGCCACGGAAGCAGTCCGGCCGTCGAGTCGGCGCCGGCGCCCGCGCCCGCCCGCCCCGCGCCGGCCGCGGCTCGCCCGGAGCCGCCGCCGCCAGCGCCGGCGGCTCCTTCCTCGCCCGCGCCCGCCGCCGAGGATCCGCGCATCGAGCAGGCCCGCCAGATGGTCGCCAGCGGCCAGGCCACCGACGCCGTCGCGCTGCTCGACCGCGTGCGGGCGGAGCGGCCGGACGACGCCGACGCCCCCTATCTGCTGGCGATGATGGCCTTCGACGGCCGCCACTGGGCGGAGGGGCTGGCCGAGGCCCAGACGGCGGTGCGGAAGAACCCCTCCTTCCGCAGCGACGGGGACCTCATCCGTGGCGTCATACGGTCTCTGGTCGCCGACCGCGGGTACGAGCGATCGCAGTCTTTCTTGCGGGGTCTGGGCCCGGCGGCCGTCCCCTACCTGAAAGAGGCCGCTCGCCGGGACCCGAACGCCAAGGTGCGCGAGCGGGCTGCGGCGCTCCTGCCTGCCCCGCGGGGCGGGCCAACCTCGCGTTCGGGCGGCGGAATGTTCAAACGGTAAAAAAAGTAACTTCCGTTGCAGTGTTAGCGACTGATATTCTACGTGCGTGACTGAGCTAGGACGTTGCGCCGGGAGGTCCGGGTGGCGACGGTGAGGGCGGCCGACGTCATCGTCTCGCGGCTCGAGGACCAGGTCCGCGAGCTGCGAGCCGCGCTCGAGGGCGCCGCGGAGGCGATCTGCCGCATCGACCTGGATGGGCGGATCCTCAGCGTGAACCGCGCGTTCTGCCGGCTGTTCGTCCTGTCGGCGGACCAGGCGGCCGGGCGCCGCTGGGAGGAGCTGCTGGTCGCGGAGAACCGGGCTGCGGCGCGGGGCGACCTGGTGGCCGCCATGGATCGGGTCGAGCGCGAGCGAACGGCCGTGCGCCCCGACGGGACGACCTTCCCCATCCAGCTCGCCATGGTGCCGGTCCAGGAGCCGGGCGGCGGGCGCCCCAAGGGGCACTACCTGTTCATTCACGACCTGTCCGAGCGGCGGCGGATGGAGAACCAGCTCATCTTCGCCGGCCGGATGGCGGCGGTCGGCACGCTGGCCGCCGGCGTCGCGCACGAGATCAACAACCCGCTGGCCTACATCGTCGCGAACATCGACTTCGTCCGCCATCAGATGAACACCGTCGCCTCGCGCCTGTCGCGCGGCTCGGCCGCCACGTCGGCGCACATGCTGGAGGAGACGACCGAAGCCCTGACCGAGGCCCGCCAGGGGGCCGAGCGGGTCCGCAACATCGTCCGCGACCTGCGCGTGTTCGCGCGCGGCGACGACGATCAGACCGGCCCGGTCGCGGTGCGGCGGGTGCTCGACTCGTCGATCAACATCGCCTGGAACGAGATCCGCCACCGGGCCCGCCTGGTGAAGGACTACGGCGAGACGCCGCTGGTCGAGGGGAACGAGTCCCGGCTGGGGCAGGTGTTCCTGAACCTGTTGCTCAACGCCGCCCACGCCATCCCCGAGGGGGGAACCGATCGCAACGAGATCCGCGTCAGGACGCGCACCGACGCGAACGGACGGGCGGTCATCGAGGTGCGCGACAGCGGGACGGGCATCCCGCTGGAGATCCGCGACCGCATCTTCGACCCGTTCTTCACGACCAAGCCGGTGGGCGAGGGGACCGGGCTGGGCCTCTGGATCTGCCACGGCATCGTCAGCGCGCTGGGCGGCCAGGTCACCCTGGACAGCGAGATCGGGCGGGGCAGCACCTTCCGGGTCACGCTGCCGGCGGCGGCGATGGACGCGCCGGCCACCTTCTCGACGCCCAGCACGCCCGAGGTGGACGCCAAGGGCGGACGGCTGCTGGTCATCGACGACGAGCCGATGATCCTGGGCGCGCTGCGGCGGTCACTGTCCAGCGACTACGCGGTGACCTGCGTGGCCGACGGCCGGCGCGCGCTCGAGCGGCTGCGCGCCGGCGAGCGGTACGAGGTGATCCTGTGCGACCTCATGATGCCGGACCTGACCGGCATGGACCTCTTCGCCGAGCTGGAGAAGCTGGCGCCCGAGCAGGCGGCGCGCATGGTGTTCGTGAGCGGCGGCGCCTTCACGCCGCGCGCCCGCGAGTTCCTGGAGCGGGTGCCGAACGCCCGGGTCGAGAAGCCGATCGACTTCCAGAACCTCCGCGTCCTGCTCCGCAACCTCTCGCACTGACGCCTTGGAGCTAGAGGCAGGTGCCGTCGGTCTGGCAGGTGCCGACCGCGCAGTCGCTGTCGGACATGCATGACTGCAGGCAGCTGACGTCGCCGTCGCACATGAGCGGCGAGCACTCGGTGTTGTTGGTCAGGGTGCAGCCGCCCATGCCGTCGCACAGGGTCTCGAGGATCTGGTGGGTCCCGGCCGCGCAGGACGGTCCGAAACAGACAGTGTTCATCGGCGTGATCTGGCAGCCGCCCATGCCGTCGCACATCCCGTCGTTGCCGCAGATGCCCAGCGTGTTGTTGGCCAGGCAGGCGCCGGTCGCGTCGACGGTGTTGACGGGGAGCGGCGTGCATGTCCCCTCGCTTCCGGCGACCAGGCAGCTCGAGCAGGTGCCGCAGCTGGAATGGTCGCAGCAGACGTGCTCGGTCGTGCTGCAGGCGCCCGTGGCGCACTGGTCGTCGGTGAGGCAAGCGGTGCCGCCGCTCTCGCGCGGGAGGCAGCTGCCGCCCAGCCCGGTGCAGTAGTCGCCCGTGATGCAGTCGCCGTCGCTGTTGCAGGTGTGCGGGCAACCGGTCGACTTGCACAGGTACGGGGTGCAGTCGGTGGTGGTCGTGCTGCCGCAGTTGCCGCCGCTGCAGGTCGCCGCCGAGGTGTAGATGGTCGACCCGGCGTTGCACACGACGTCGATGCAGACCGAGCCGTTCGCCGGGGCGGCGCAGGCGCCCGCGCCGTCGCACTTCCCGGTGTTGCCGCAGGAGCCCCCCGCCGGACACTGGCCGGCCGGAGCCGACTGGCCGGAGGCGATGTTCGCGCAGGTTCCGGCGCCGTTGAGGTTGCAGGCCTGGCAGGTGCCGCACGAGGAGGTGGAGCAGCAGATCCCGTCGACGCAGTTGCCGTTGCTGCACTCGTGACCGGTCGAGCAGGTCGCTCCCTGCGCCTTCTTGCCCTGGCAGGTCCCGCTGGTGCCGGTGCAGTAGTCGCCCATCACGCAGTCGCTGTCCATGTTGCAGCCGCCGTTGCAGGTGGTGCTGCCGCAGATGTAGGGCGAGCAGGGGTTCGTCACCGCCATCGCGCAGCCCCCGCTGCCCGTGCAGAACGCCGCCGACGTCGCGACGCCGCCCGTGCACGACGGCATCACGCACATGACGGAGGTCGAGGCCTGCGTGCAGGCGCCCATGCCGTTGCAGGCGCCGGTGTTGCCGCAGGTGCCGTTGGCGGCGCAACGGGTGTGCGGATCGGTCACGCCGTTGCCGACGTTCGCGCAGGTTCCGGCGCCGTTGAGGTTGCAGGCCTGGCAGGTGCCGCACGAGGAGGTGGAGCAGCAGACGCCGTCGACGCAGTTGCCCGTGCTGCACTCGTGAAGGGCGCCGCAGGCGACGCCGTTGCCCTTGAGCGCTGCGCAGGTGCCGCTGCCCGTGCAGTAGTTGCCCGTCGCGCAATCGGTGTCGACGGTGCAGCTGGTCTTGCAAGTGTTGCTGGTGGTGCAGGCGAAGCTG
>Ga0335083_10007665_pt1 | contig 13303 bp, 11 predicted proteins | sample Lox_Sample_42_FD_206716 | JGI IMG/M metagenome (GOLD analysis project Ga0335083, IMG submission 206716) | Soil microbial communities from Loxahatchee National Wildlife Refuge, Florida, United States - Lox_Sample_4.2 | ecosystem: Environmental > Terrestrial > Soil > Wetlands | place: USA...
GCCTCAAGCATCAGTACCCGCACAGCTGGCGCTCGAAGAAGCCGGTGATCTTCCGCAACACGCCGCAATGGTTCCTGGCCATGGACCGCCCGTTCGCCAACGCGCCGAACGGGCAGACGCTGCGGCAGGTGGCGGTCGAGGCGATCGAGCGCACGCGCTGGGTGCCGAAGAGCGGCGAGAACCGCATCAAGGGCATGATCATGAGCAAGCCCGACTGGGTGCTGTCCCGCCAGCGCGCCTGGGGCGTGCCGCTCGCCATCTTCGTCAAGAAAGGCGGCAACGAGATCCTCTACGACGAGGAGGTCAACGCGCGCATCGCCGACGCCTTCGAGGCGGAGGGAGCCGACGCATGGTTCGCACAAGGGGCGAAGGCGCGTTTCCTCGGGCCGCGGCACAATCCCGACGACTTCGACAAGGTCGACAATCTCGTGGAGGTCTGGTTCGATTCGGGCTCGACGCACGCCTTCGTGCTCGATGATCCCGTGCATTTTCCGGGGCTCGCCGGCGTTCGGCGCGTCGTCGACGGCGGGCCGGACGAAGTCATGTATCTCGAAGGCTCCGACCAGCATCGCGGCTGGTTCCAGTCGTCCCTGCTCGAGAGTTGCGGCACGCGCGGCCGGGCGCCCTTCGATATCGTGCTGACGCACGGCTTCACGCTCGACGAGAAGGGCCGCAAGATGTCCAAGTCCCTGGGGAATCAGACGTTCCCCCAGGACGTGATCCGCCAGTCGGGCGCGGACATCCTGCGCCTGTGGGTCGCCAGCGTCGACTACGCCGACGATCAGCGCATCGGGCCGGAAATCCTCAAAGCCGTCGGAGACAACTACCGCAAGCTTCGCAACACGATCCGCTGGATGCTCGGGACGCTCGCCCACTACCGCCCGGAGGACGCCGTCGGCTTCGCGGCGATCAGCGAGCTCGACCGGCTTATGCTGCACAAGCTCGCCGAGCTCGACAATGGGATCCGGGGAGCTTACGAGGCCTTCGACTATGCGCGCGTCGTCTCGGCGCTGTCGGCCTTTATGAACGCCGACCTTTCCGCCTTTTACTTCGACGTCCGCAAGGACGCGCTCTATTGCGATCCCCCTTCGAGCGTCAAAAGACGCGGCTCTCTGAAAACGATCGAGCATATATTCCGCGCCGTCACGATCTGGCTCGCGCCGGTGCTCGTCTTCACGGCCGAAGAGGCGTGGGCGTCACGCGACCCCTCGCAGACATCGGTTCATCTTGAGCAGTTTCCGGCGATCCCGGCCGAGTGGCGCGACGACGCGCTGGCCGAAAAATGGGAAACCGTTCGCAAGCTGCGCTCCGCCGTGACCGGGGCGCTCGAAATCACCCGCGCGGGCAAGGAGATCGGCTCCTCACTCGAGGCGGCGCCGCGCGTTTTCCTCAGCAATCCGGAGCACATTGCGGCGCTCGCGGGCGTCGATTTCGCCGAGGTCTGCATCACCTCCGGCGTCGAAATCGAAACCGATGCGCTTCCGCCTTCGAGCGCCTTCCGGCTGCCCGAGCTGCCGGACGTCGCGGTCGTCGTCGAGCGGGCGCAAGGCGTGAAATGCGCCCGCTCCTGGCGCTACTTCGATCCCGCCGCGGCGGACCCGGAATTCCCCGACGTGACGCCACGCGATGCGGAGGCGCTGCGGGAGCTCATGGCGATGGGCCAGCTGCCGTGAACCCGCGCGCGCTCGGCGTCGCAATTGCCGTCGCGACGCTTGTTGCGGACCAGGCGATCAAGGCGGCGGTGCTTTTGCGCCTGCCCGAGGGGCCGTCGACGGCGCTCGCCCCGTTCCTCAATCTGACACTGAGATGGAACCAGGGCGTCTCCTTCAGCCTGTTCACCCAGGATTCTGCGTCCGGAAAAGCGACCCTTCTCGCACTGACGCTCGCGGCGACGGCGCTTCTTGCATGGTGGTTGTCGCGCGCCCGCTCGTATCTCGTGGCCACGGGCCTCGGGGCGATCATCGGGGGCGCACTAGGCAACGCCGCCGACCGGGCGACTCACGGCGCGGTGGTCGATTTCTTAGACTTGCACGCGTTCGGCAAACACTTTTTCGTATTCAACCTAGCCGACGCCGCGATCAATGTCGGCGTCGCCCTTTTGCTCATCGATCTCATCTTTGGGGTCCACCACTCGGACGAGAAAAAACGGCCAATTTCGCAGAACGGCCGCGGCTGAGCCCGCCAAATCGGACCCGAGCGAGGCGTCGGCGTCGGCTATCGCCACGGAATCGCCCGAATCTGCGGCGATCCCAGTCTGAGCGTAGCTCCGCCGGCAAGGGGGAAGGCGGCGCGGCAGGAAGGACGGGCTCATGAATTGCAGCTTCCGCAAGCTTGGGGTTGCGCTTCCGATCGCGATGGCTTGCCTCAGCGGGAAGGCGGCCATGGCCGGCGACGACGGCGCGGCGCCAATTTGGGTCGGCGTCGGCTCGATTTTTTCGCCCTTGCTCGGCTTCGGCTCGCCCAAGGAAGAAAAGGAGCCGATCGAGTACCGCGAACATGGCAAGATTGTCGTCCCGCCTAAGATGGAGCTGCCGCCGCCGGGTTCAACGACGCCCGAAAACGCCTCGGCGTGGCCCGTCGACCAGGAAACTGTGCGGAAGAGGGTCGCCAAAGAGGCGGCCAAGAAGGAGATCGCGGGCCAGGGAGACGCGCGCCTCCGATATACGCATCCGTTCCCGAACGCCCCGGTCACGGTTCGGCCGCAGGACCAACCGGACCCTTCGGTCTGCTCGGGCGGTAAGTGCGAGGTGTCGTCTTCCTCGTCATCCCTCCTCGGCACGCTCAATCCTCTCTCTTGGATCGGGATGGGGAAGAGCGCTGCAGCGCTCGGGCCTGAACCGGACCGGGAATGGCTAACCGACCCGCCAAAAGGTTATCGCGCTCCCGCAGGGGCAACCGCAACAAAGTGAAGGGAGACGAACGGTTCCTGCAATTTTGTTGTTGTCTGCCGCTTGGCGAAGAGGGAAAAAGTCGCTATCTTTGTACCTGAGGTTCGTCGCGGCATATAGGCGGCGAAAAGGCGAAGGGCGCAATGTCGTCCGACGCGAATCGCTAGCTTCTTTCGTTTTGGCCCCGATGCAGCGGAACTCGCGGATGCGGGTAGGTTGCGGGTAGGGTCATGGGACGCCTGACGTGAGGCGATTTTCGCGATTGTTGACAGAATCATCCCCATAATGGGCTTAGGATTCCTGTTGGGTTGATGCTGGCGGCGCGGAGTGGCGCGCGGCGAATCCTGAAACGCATTCCTTCGCGTCCGAAGGCGTGGCCGGCAGCGGCGCGGCCTGGAACAATAGCACAACGCGAGTTTCGGGCGTGTTCAGGTAAAGAGTTGGACAAGGAAATGAGACCAGGTCAAAACAAGCGTATGCGCGGTCGGCCGACGAATAACCGCCGCGGACCCAATCCGCTCACGCGTTCTTACGAGTCGAATGGGCCGGACGTAAAGATCCGGGGCAACGCCCATCACGTTGCGGAGAAATATCTGCAACTCGCGCGCGACGCCCACACGGGCGGCGATCCGGTCGCGGCGGAGAATTACCTGCAGCACGCGGAGCATTATTTTCGCCTGATCGCGGCTGCGCAGGCCGCTCAGGCGATGGCGCAAAGCGGCCAGCGCAACGAAGGAGAGGGCGAGGAGATCGAGGACGACGACGATTTCGGTGGCCTTTCCGACCGATTCGCGTCCCCATCCGAGCGAGCCGTCTACCAGCCGAATCAGGGAGGCTTTCAGCCGCAGCCGAACGCAGCGGCTAACGCGCCGCAGCCCTACGTGGAGAGGCAGCCGTTCGAGGGCGACCGCCCGAATCAGGGCGAACGGCCTCCTTTCACGCCTCGTCAAGACCGGCAGCAGGGCCGCTTTGCCGATCGCAATGCTCGCCCTGACCGGCCGTTTGGCGAGCGAGGAGAAGGATTCCGCGACAACCGGCAAAATCGCGACGGCCCCCGGCGCGATTTCCGTCCGTTTCGGGACCATTCGGCTGCCCAGAGAGAAGGCGGTCCGGAGGGTCCAGTTCCCGCTCCAAGCCTGCCTTCCTTCATAACTGCGGGGCCAAGATCGAGTGTCCCGGAAGGCGAAGCCGCGCCCCCGCCATCCGACGTCCCGCCGGTTGCCGCCGAAGCGCCCGAGGCCGGGCCGGCGCTTGCCGAATCATCTCCGGCCGAAGGCCGCTTCCCGGGCCGCGGACGCCGCCGGCGCCTGCGTTCGCCTTACGGATTCAACGTCGCCCATGCCGACGGCGACGTCCAGGAGCGGAGCCCGAGCGTCGGGGACGATACGCCCGTCGCCGATTGATGCGGCGATCAGCTCGAGCAAATCCACTCGAACCGGGACCGCATTAGGTCCTCGTCGAAGGGTTTGAACATGACTTCGTTTGCGCCGGCGTGCGTCGCGCGGGCAATTTGCGAGACATTGATCTCGCACAGCCAGAAAACGACTTTTGCCTGATCGCCGTGCGGCATGCGGCGCAGCCGCCTCACGAATTCGAATCCGTTGAGGTCGGGCATGTTGCCGTCAACAAGGATGGCTTGCGGCATCACGAGTGAGCAAACGGCGAGAGCTTGATTTCCGTCCGTTGCTTCGGAGGTCTTCACATTCATGTCTTCAAGAATCCGACGGGCGACCTTTCTGACAACGGGAGAATCATCGACAATCAAAACGTCGGTCATTCTAAGGGTTCCACTCAGTAGCCAAGCGGACAATTGCCCGGGCGTCCCGCATATCCATGTCCAAAGCTTCGTACGTTACGAGAAGAATATTCGTCGGAGGTCGCCTATAACAACAGCAAGCTGTTAAAGAATGAAGAACATTTCTCGAAGGAAATGCATCTAAAAAAAGCGTCAGGCACCTTCTGCGGGCCAACGGCGTCCGTCCGCATCTCAGGACGATCGACGCCCGGAGAAGGCGCGGCGTTCGATGCCCTCCTAGGGGTCAGTGAAAGCGCCAAAAGTGCCACTTTTCGGCATTCAACGCATTGAAAGGATTGAAGCGACAACCGGCCCGGCTTCGTGACACTTATTTCCTGAACCGCTCGGCAATCGCCTTGGCGAGCAACGGGATTAAGGTCTCGGATTCCCGGGGAAAGCCCGCCTCCAGCCAAAGTTCTTGGAACCGGCGCAGGATCTCTCCAATTTCGGGGCCGGCGGCGACGCCCTGAGCGACGACATCCGCGCCGCTGATCGGCAGCTTCGGCTCCTCGGTTTCCGCGAGAAAGGCGTCGGCCGTCGAGAAAGCCGGGTCGTCAGGGGCAGCGGCGGATTCCGCCTGCGCAAGCGCAAGGGCGTCACGCGCCGCCTGACGCTTTGCCGAAAACAAGAGCTTAAGCAGACCCTTCAGCGCGGGCGGCGCCTCGATCCCATGCAGCGGTTCAAGAGCTGCGGCGGCTGCCTCAATCCGCCGGTGCTCGGCGTTGGAGAGCCGCAGGCGGTCGGAGACGCGTTCGGCGTCCTCCCTGACGAGCGCCGTAAGGGAGGTCAGTCGCATGATGGCGTCCTTCGCGGCCCCTCTGGCGCTTTCGATCGCGACCAGACGCTGAAGGCGCGCTGGGTAGGCCATGCCGCCGACCGCTAGGTGCAACAGGCCGCTATGGCCCATTGCCCGCGTGACTTCGCCGGCAAACGGCTCCAGAAGCAGCTTGAGGAGCTCGGCGCGCACCCGCTCGCGCGACAGCGACGCGAGGCCAGCCCGACAACGGATCGCGGCGGCCAGTCCCGGCGGGTCAATTGCGCCGCCAAAGTGGGCGGAGAACCGAAAGAAGCGCAGGATCCGGAGATAATCCTCCCTTATCCGAGATTCGGGGTCGCCGATAAACCGGACCCGGCGGCGAGAAAGGTCCTCAAGTCCTCCGACGGGATCGTAGACCTTCCCGTCGGCGCCGACGGAGAGCGCATTGATGGTGAAGTCGCGCCGGAGCGCGTCGGAAACGAAGTCCCGCTCGAAAGCCACCCTGGCGCGTCGCCCATAGGTTTCGACGTCCGTCCGGAGCGTCGTGGTCTCGATCGGGCGCCCGTTCACGATCACAGTCACGGTGCCGTGCGAAACGCCGGTCAGCGCAACCTTGAAGCCCGCCGACCGCGCTCGCCGCACGACTTCTTCGGGCTCCGCCGTGGTCGCGAGGTCGTAATCCTCTGTGGGCGCGCCAAGCGCGAGGTCGCGCACCGCGCCGCCGACCAGCCGCGTTTCCTCCCCGCCGCCGTTGAGAGCCGCAAGAGCTTCCGCCAGCGGGCCTCGTTGCAGGAGCGTCTGGTCGCGGAGTTTGCCGTCCTTCAGGCCCGGCAAATCCGTCATTCGAAACGTCCCGGGATTAGCACGCCGTTCTCGACATGCGCGGGCACGTAAACGCCGCGTCCACGCGGGGCGCTAAGGTTCACGGCGACGAGGCTCGCGACCGCCGCAGCCAAACCGATCAGCGTCATGATTGAAACGCGGCCGGTCGTCCAATGTTCGACCTCGAGGGGATATCGCGCTCTCAGCAAGAGATAGACCGCGTAAATCGCAAACGGACTGAGGAACAGCGCGAGCGGCTCAAGAACAGCTCGCCCCATCAGGAAAACAGCCTCTCGTACATGTTGCGCAGGATGCCCGCGGTCGCGCCCCAGATATACCGGCCCTCGTGCGGGATCGCGTAGAACTTTCGCAATCGGCCTTGCCACTCGCGCTGGTCGAGCTTGTGGTTGACCGGGTCCATGAGAAACGCGAACGGCGTTTCAAAAACCTCGTCGACCTCAAGCCGATTTACGTTCAGGGTGAACGATGGATCGACGAGCGCAACCAGGGGCGCCACCCGAAACCCGGTCCCGGTCAGATAAGGGTCCAGCCAGCCGAGGGGCTCGACGTACCTCTCGTCAAGCCCGACTTCTTCCCGCGCCTCCCGCAACGCCGCCTGCTGTGGGGTTTCTCCCGAATCGATCTTCCCGCCCGGAAACGCGACCTGCCCTGAATGCGCGCGCAGGTGCGACGCCCGCAGGGTCAAGAGCAACGTGAGCCCTTGGGGACGCGCCACAATCGGCGCTAGCACCGCTGCCGCCCGCGGCGTAACAACGATTTCCGGCCGCGGCTCGGGCGCGTTCAATGCGAAATCGCCGACCTTGGGCGGGACCGCCGCCTCCAGGTCGGTCGCCGAGAGAGCCGGCGAAAGCCTTGCACGCGCCAGTTCTCGCAGCCCCTCGGGCTCCAGGCCTATTGGAGATAGCGCGTTCAAAGTCCGTTGATCTCGCTTGCCGGGCACATAGGGAAAAAGCGTCTGCGAGAGCGCACTCCGAACCACTGCCGATCCCCGAATTGCTCTGTCGTTCCGAGCGCGGCCAGATCGTAGAACAGCGCGCGCTTCACGAGCGCCCAAAGATCGCCCCGGACCCGCACGTACGGCTTCAGGCCCTCCGCCGCGCCGGGCTCGAACCGGAGCGGGTGGTCTTGATCGACGATGACGAGGTCGTCGACGTTTGTCCGAAACGTCAGCGTTTGCTCGTTGGCCTCCCTCTCAACGGCCATCTCGACGGCCAGAAACGGCGCGTCGTCGATTTTGATTCCCACCTTCTCGACCGGCGTCACGAGGACAAACCGATCCCCGTCCTTCCGTAGAATTGATGAGAAAAGCTTGACGAGCGGCGTCCGCCCGATGGGGGAGCCGCAATAATACCATGTTCCGTCGGCAGCGATGCGCATGTCGATATCGCCGCAGTCCGGCGGGTTCCAAAGATGCACCGGAGCCGGGCCGTGCGTCGGCTTCGCAGCGAGTTGGCTTAAGCCCGCCAGGGCCGCGTCGGGGGATCGGATTGCAGTCTCCGCCACATTCTGGCGCTTGTTTGTGGGCGAACTGGGCGTTGGCATGGTACGGTTTCGCCGGAAGGGACAGCCTCAAATCTAGTTCGGCCCGGCCCGAAAACAAAACCGGCGCGGCTTTCGCTGCGCTTGAGGAGAGTTGATGAACGCCACTGACGCCATTGACGCAAGCTCGTTGAGCCGCGAGGTCGAAACCTGTTTGGAGCTGATCGCCTCGGCCCGCGCCGAAATCGGCTCGGTCATCTTCGGACAGGACCGCGTCGTCGATCTTGCCCTCACCGTCCTTCTGGCCGGAGGACACGGCCTTCTGATCGGGGTACCTGGCCTTGCAAAGACGAAACTGGTCGAGACGCTTGGGGTGGTCATTGGGCTTGACGCCTTGAGGGTGCAATTCACGCCCGACCTCATGCCGTCCGACATTCTCGGGTCCGAGGTGATGGAGGAGGGGTCGGATGGGAAACGAGCCTTTCGCTTCATTCGAGGCCCTATCTTCGCGCAGCTCTTGATGGCGGACGAAATCAACCGGGCCAGTCCACGCACCCAATCCGCTCTCCTTCAAGCCATGCAGGAACATCATGTCACTGTCGCCGGGGTCAGGCACGACCTGCCGCGGCCGTTCCACGTTCTCGCGACCCAAAATCCTCTGGAGCAGGAAGGCGCCTACCCTCTGCCGGAGGCGCAGCTGGACCGCTTTCTTCTGCAAATCGACGTCGGCTATCCCGATCGGGCCGCAGAGAGGCGAATCCTTATCGAGACGACGGGGGACCGCGATGCCCAGCCACGTCCCACGATGACCGCCAAGGACCTCCTTGTGGCGCAGCGTCTCGTCCGGCGCGCGCCGATCGGCGAGCGCATCGTCGAGACGATCCTCGATCTGGTGCGCGCGGCCCGCCCCGGCGAGGGCGACGCCGAGCTCACCAAAGGCATCGGCTGGGGACCTGGACCGCGCGCGGCGCAGGCTCTGATGCTGGCCGCCAAGGCGAGCGCGCTGGTGCAGGGACGGCTATCGCCAGGAATTGAGGACGTTGCGGCGCTTGCCGAGCCGGCCTTGAAGCACCGAATGGCGCTGACATTCGCAGCCCGGGCCGAAGGCGAGACGATCTCGGCCGTCATTGGTCGTCTTTTGTCGAAGACGGTGCAATGACTGCATCTTATCTGTTGTTTCGCCCTCAGAGACACGATAGCCGTGCGCCCCGAGGCGCTTGCATCCTCCGATGACGATATCTCCAACGATCCGCAAGGAAGCGTCCTCTCTTTCCGCGCGGTTGCCAAGCCTTGTCGTGACGGCTCGTCACGTCGCCCAAACCGTTCGCCACGGCGTCCACGGCAGGCGGCGGGCGGGCTCCGGCGAAACCTTCTGGCAATTCCGGCCTTTCGTATCGGGAGAGCCGTCGTCGCGTGTCGATTGGCGACGATCCGCGCGCGAGGAACGAGCGTTCGTCAGAGAGCGGGAGTGGGAGTCGGCGCATACCGTTTGGGTCTGGTTCGACAGATCCGCGTCGATGCGGTTCGGCTCGAGCTTTGCGACAACTTCGAAAGTGGATCGGGCCGCGGTGCTCACGCTCGCATTCGCCGATCTTTGCGTGCGCGGCGGTGAACGGGTGGGCTATCTTGGCCTCACTCGCCCGCTCGCATCGCAAGGGATTATCGAACGGCTGGCGGAGGCGATCGCCACGAACGAAAACCTCCAAGGTCCCTCGGAGGAGGTTCTGCCCCCGGCTGTCCCGGCCACGGCGCGCTCTTTGACGCTGCTGGTCGGAGACTTCCTCTGCCCGGCCGAAGAGACCGAGCAAACCATTCGGGCGATAGCTGCTGGAGGCGCCATCGGGCAACTGGTGGTCATCGCCGATCCGATCGAAGAGATTTATCCCTTCTCGGGCAACGTCGAATTTCGCCATCCGGCGGGAAGAGGACGATTTGTGAGCCCGCAGGCGCAAGGCTTGCGGGAGGCGTATCTGGGTCGGCTCGCCGAGCATCGCGCAAGGTTGGAGGAGATTTGCCATCGGCTGGGCTGGGGGGTGAGCCTGCACCGCACCGACCAATCTCCGGCGGAAGCGCTCTTGGCCTTGCGGATGCGTCTCTCCGCGCCCGAGTTAAGCTCGGAACGCTGGAGCGCGTGATGCTTGCCGTTCCTCTGGGTTTTGCTGCCCCCGCCGTTCTCGTCGTGCTGATTGGTCTCGGCGTTCTTTATTACCTGCTGCGGGTGACGCCGCCCGCCCCCCGTCAGACATTGTTCCCCCCGCTGAGATTGCTTCTTGGCTTGGACGTCAGGGAGACCGAGCCCGCGCGCACGCCGTGGCCAATCCTGGCTCTTCGCCTGGCGGTGGCTGCGCTCATTATTCTCGCCATGGCGGAACCCTTCTGGAGCCGGCTCGCTGCAACGGATAAGTCAGGGCCGCTTCTCGTGTTGATGGACGACGGCTGGGCGTCAGCTCCGACATTTGACAAACGTGTCGATTTCGCCCGGCAGCGCCTAGAAGCCGCCGCTCGTTCGGACCGGACGATGGCGCTCGAACCCTTCTCCCAAGGCACGCAGGATATCGCTCCCCTCGACGCCGCACAGGTCGACGGGCGGCTCCGTTCACTGGCGCCGTCGCCGTTCCAGCCGTCGCGAACGGCGGCGCTGCCGGCGGTCGAACGCTTTCTCGCTCGCTGGCCGGACGCGGAAGTCGTGTGGATCGCGGACGGCGTGGAGCTAGGAGGCGCGCGGGAATTTTCAGACAAGCTTGGCCGGCTCACCAAATCGGTGGAGGTGGTGACGACCGGGTCGGGCGCTCGCGCGGTCTCGGGAGCAGACAATGAGGCTGGCGCCCTCGTCGTGAGAGTGACGCGATCGGATCAGAGCGCCCCGGCAAAAGGCGAAGCGCGCGCTCTTGACTCGCAGGGGCGGGAGGTCGGCCGCGCGCCGTTTGACTTCGCCGCGCAGTTGACCGCCGACGCGCGCCTCGAGTTTCCGGTGGAGCTGCGAAACGAAGTGTCCCGCGTCGCCATCGACGGCGAGCGTTCTGCGGGCGCAATCTGGCTCATGGACGAGCGATCCCGCCGGCGGCGAGTCGCAATCGCTTCAGGCGCGACCGCTGACATCGCGCAGCCGCTGCTAGCGCCGAGCTACTACCTCAAGCGCGCGTTGCAGCCGTTCGCCGACATCGTCGAATGGCGGGATTCGTCGACCGATCCGATCGTGGCGCTGCTGGCCGAGAGGCCGTCTGTTCTCGTGCTGGCCGACATGAGCGTCGCGCCCGGGCCGGAGCATGACGCGATCGCCCAGTTTCTTGACAAGGGCGGGGTCTTGCTGCGTTTCGCTGGCTCCCGCTTCGCTGCGGGCGACGACGACTTGACACCGACCGATTTGAGGCGCGGAGCGCGCTTGCTGAGCGGCGCTCTTTCCTGGGAGAGGCCAAAACACATCGCCCCGTTCGAGCAGGGAAGCTTCTTCTACGGTCTTGCGGCGCCTGAGGAAGTGACCGTCTCTCGGCAGGTGCTCGCGGAGCCCGAGCCGGGTCTGACCGAGAAAACCTGGGCCAGGCTCGCCGACGGGACGCCGCTCGTGACGGCGGCGCATCGCGGCAAGGGCCTTATTGTGCTTTTCCACGTGACGGCGGACACCACCTGGTCGAACCTGCCGCTTTCCGGACTGTTCGTCGACATGCTGCGCCGGATCGTGCAGCAAGCGGACGCCGTCGCCGCGGCGGAGCCGAACGGGAAGACGACGCAGACGCAGGCGAACCGCGCGCCCTGGCGCACCCTCAACGGCTTTGGCGCGCTCGAGCCTCCGCCTCCCCAGGCAGAGCCGATCAGCGACAATTTCTCCGGAGCGGGCGACGCCGCTCATCCGCCGGGTTTCTACGGCCCGAAGGAATCCTTGATGGCGGTCAATGCAATGGCCTCCGGCGAGACTCTCGCGCGCGCCGACTATGGACCCCTTGCCGTCCACGAGGGCGGCTTGGCCGTCGCGCCGCCGATCGATTTGCGTCGTTGGCTGCTTCTGGCCGCGCTTATTTGTTTCATGATCGACGCGATCGCGTCTGTCTTGCTGTCTCGCGGCAAAGCTCTTCGACGCAAAGCCGCAGTCGCAGCCGCCCTTGTATTCGCAACTGCGCTGTGCGCTTACCCTGCCCCGCGTCCGGCGCATGCCGCGGAGGCTGCGACGCAGGTCAGCCGCCGAGACTTGGATTCGGCGCTGTCCGCGAGGCTCGCGTATGTGACGACAGGCGACGCCGCCGTCGACCAGACCTCGAAGGAAGGACTGACCTCGCTGACGCGTGTCCTGTCCTTCCGCACGTCGGCGGAGCTGGCCGAGCCAGTCGCGCTGAACCCGGCGCGCGACGAGCTGGCCTTCTACCCGCTCATCTACTGGCCGGTGGTGGCGGGAGAGGCTCAACCCTCGCCCGAGGCGCGAGCGCGGCTCGCCGCATACATGAAGAACGGCGGCACCGTTGTCTTCGACACACGCGACGCTCTTGTAGCCCGACCAGACGGACCGCCGACTCCGGAGGCATTGTGGCTTCGCTCGCTGCTCAAGGGCGTCGACGTGCCCCAGCTCGAACCAGTTCCGCGCGACCATGTTCTGACCAAGACATTTTATCTCCTTGACCGGATCGTCGGCCGGACAATGGTCGGCCAAACGTGGGTGGAGGCGCTTCCCCCGCCCGACCCGAATGATCGGACGCAGCGGCCGGCAAGAGCTGGCGACAGCGTCTCGCCGATCATCATCGTCTCCGACGATCTCGGGGCGGCCTGGGCCGGCGACGCTTCCGGTCGTCCGCTCTTTCCGCTTGTTCCCGGCGGGGCGCGCCAGCGCGAGCTTGCCTTTCGCAGCGGCATAAATCTCGTGATGTACACGCTCACCGGCAACTACAAAGCCGATCAGGTCCACGCCAAAGACATCATCGAGAGGCTGACCCGTTGAGCGTGTGGTCGATCGCCTTTTCGCCGCTCCTGCCGCTGTGGGCGCTCTATCTCCTTGGCGGAATAGCGCTCGCCGTCGCGATCATCCTCTTTTGGCGGCGATCCAGGGGCGCTTGGGTGAGAGCGCTTGCGTTCGCGCTTCTGCTGCTCGGCTTGTGCGATCCCAATCTCGTTGAAGAAAACCGCAGGCCGTTGAAGGACATTGTCGCCGTCGTCGTCGATCGGTCGGCCAGCCAGGATGTCGGCGAACGTCCCCGGCAAACGGACAAGGCGCGCGACGACATTGAGGCCCGCCTCAAGGCGCTGGGCGACGTCGACTTGCGCGTCGTCGAAACGACGCGGGAAGAATCGGACACGGACGGCACGAAGCTGTTTGCGGCGCTGCGTGGCGCGCTTGCCGACGCGCCGCCGGAGCGGATCGGCGGCGCGATCATGATCACCGACGGGGTCGTGCATGACGTCCCGGCTACCGCCGCGGCGCTTGGATTCAGCGCGCCGTTGCACGTGCTGGTCACGGGGCACGAGGGCGAGCGACAACGCCGCATCGAACTTGTCGAGGCGCCACGGTACGGCATCGTGGGCAAGGATCAGACCATAGTGGCCCGCGTGCTCGACAGC
>Ga0335083_10007666_pt1 | contig 13301 bp, 8 predicted proteins | sample Lox_Sample_42_FD_206716 | JGI IMG/M metagenome (GOLD analysis project Ga0335083, IMG submission 206716) | Soil microbial communities from Loxahatchee National Wildlife Refuge, Florida, United States - Lox_Sample_4.2 | ecosystem: Environmental > Terrestrial > Soil > Wetlands | place: USA: Florida...
TTCTAACTGTCGGATCGGAAAGGGAAATTGGTCTGCGATTCCAGCTGCAAATGTGTTTTCCTTCCAATTGAACACTTTATCCGGAAGCCATCCGAACCCAAATTTCTCGATCGAATCTTTCAATCCGAGTCCCACCTTGATCTCCTTGTCGTCTTCTCCGCGATGTTTCTTTGTCCAAAGAAGGGGACTGCGACTCAAGTTGGCATTGCCCCAAGCGGCCTTGAGCAGGAAGCATTGCATTACGGCCAGCTTCTGGCAATCGATCCCAAGCATTCCCCGATCGGCCATTCCCAGTGTGGCCTGATACCAAGAAGCAATCGGAAGAGTGACCATCTCAGAGAATGTATTGACAACTTCGGTGGAATGAACAAAGTATTGGATGCGATCTTCAGAACGACGAAGCCCTGGATTGCCCTGGCGATGCCATTCAGACATGACCGCTTCAAACAGTCTGAGACTCATTCGGTGTTCTTCTCTCGCCAAACAAGATTGATCGTGAGTCAATCGTGATGCCATAATGTACCGTCTCCCGGAATGGTTATCGGACCGTCGGCACATCTCATCGTCGACCGCCTTGGATCCCATCGTCGCTCGCAGAGCCTCTCTGTATGTCGGATCTAACACCATAACGGCCATCGTATCGTCACCATCGTTCCAAGGGAAACTCTTCCCGGCCTCGTAAAGTCGCTTGTTGTTCATGTAAAACTGGGAGTACATCAGTCCCCCTCGCCGTATCATGCTCCCTTTCGGTCCAGCAATCGTCATGTTTCCAACATCGCGAGTCAAACACCAATGGTATTTGTCGACGATCACCTTGCTGCCTCTTTCCTCCTTCATGGCGAATGCTTCCGCCACCTTTTGCAGACAGCAATGGCGCCACATCCAGGTTAAACCGGCTTTGCCACCGCTCAATTCTGGATCCGGAACGATCATGATTCCAACGTCCAGCCAAAATCTATCTCGATCGAATTTGGCCTCGTCAAAATTAACTCGGATCTATTATCAGCCTGAGGCTCTATATATTCCTCAGAACGATCGTTGGATGACCACCTCACTGGAGTGATTATACATTAGTTTCATATACTTGTGTCAGGCCCGCAAGCTCGTGGTTGCCATTGCGGTACTTGAAGTTTTTGGTGTTGATGAAGAATTGAAATCCTTTAAACGCTCTCAACAGCCGATTCCAAGACATGGCCGTCGACAATCGACCTCGACAGATTTTCCAAACCGGAGCTACATGACGGCCATCGAGGTTGAAGTGAAGCTGCTGACGAAAGCGGTCTCTTTCGCTGCTGTGGATATGGCCTTCCAATCCAACCGAGTTCGACTTGGCCTTGTTCAACTCGTAATCGAAATCCCATTCTTGAGCTTCTCCTTCATCGAGCACCTGTTTGACCGCAGGCAGAAAGCATTGGTTCATGAACTCCGCTATTATGTCCTCGGTGACACGGTTGAACAAATTGTTTTTCTGCCTTTTCAACCTCTTGTTATACATCGCCGGTAGGAAAATGAACAAGTCGAACGTCGGATCGTGACCGAATCTGCCAAAATAGAAATGCGGAATCCAATGCAAGGGGACACCGTTGTGAATTATATGGACATCGCTTTGCAAATTCTTGGTCGAAGGAGGAACGATCGTGATGCTCAGGACCGATTTGATGATGGATAAGTCAGTGAACAGGGCTAAGACGCTGTCGATATCGAGCCTGACTTTTCCTTGCGCCTGCCGCCGTTTCAATTCTGATTCATCCGACATCGCATCTCCCTTTCCGATCTGCAACGTTTTGGTCATCTCATTATGTCGGTGGCCGCATTGATCGTCGTCTTCATCCGAGTTCTCCATCTCATCGTCATCGCTGGAACAACGTCCTGTGAAAACTTGTTCAATCGTTTGATGACAACCGTTCCACTGTTCTTCGGTCATGCCCATCAGAGGCTTTCTGCAGACCTTCTCCCAGTCGTCCTGCACGTCATCTTTTGGATCTCCCGGCAGTCTGGCATTCACCGGCAGCGACTGCGGTTGTGCAAAGTCGGGATCATTGAAGTCGTTTATCTTCTGAAGGAAATCATTTCGTCGGTCGATGAACTCTTTCATGCTAAGTCCCGCTCCGTCGTTCCGTGCCGACGCATGCTTCTCGCACCCCATGAAGCGGACAAGATGCCGCACGAGCAGCTTGGCTACTTTTTCGGTCGGAGACGATTCGCTGTCGCTTATTGTAGCTATTGATTAGCTATTTTTCATCTATCCATCGGAATGTGTTACTTTCTTCATCTTGGTCTTCATTCACTCCAACACTGCTTTCGGTGGCGGTAACAGAGTCAAGTTCTGTTTCTCTCATGGCTTCGCTGACGGTATGAGGCTGCACTTCATCCTTGGTGATCCGACCACCGTTGTTATATTCTCCTTGTTGCTCGATCGATTGCCGATCGTCGAGGCCCAAATAGCTGTTGACCTCAGCGGCTTCGCTGTTGCTACGGTTCTGATACTCGTTTACGCTTCCCTCGTTATCGCCGCTGCTCTGGCCCCATCGATCGCCGTGGCTCTCTTGTTCGCCACCGATCGTTAGGTCGATGAACATTCGGTTCTGTGACGATGGCGTTTCGAAAGGATCGTTTCTTTTCTTCATATCCGGCTCTTGTGATCAGTGGGTTGGAACTGCGGAACCTCATGTGGTACCTTGGGGATTCGAGTTCAACATAAAGTCATCGTCGTAGTCGTCATCAAACCCGGCAAACGCTCCTTCTTCATCGTCATCATAAACGAACGCGGCGGTCGGATCTGGGTTCTCCTCCAAGACCGCTCCGTTTTCTACAACCGGTTCACTTGTCTCTTGGATCGTTTGCTCTGCTTCGTTAATGTAAACAACTGGCTTTAGAGCTACGAGCCATTTACCTGATGCGGTTAATCGATTCGGTCTCAGCTCGCTCCGTCGCCCTTCGGCATACCGTCGCATCCTCATTCTCACGTCCGACTTGCTGGAATATCTTTGCACTTGTTCTCTCCGATTGGCTTCCTTTTGCGTCTTCGATAGAGGCGCTCGACCCATTCTGAATGATTTTGCCGCAGCGACGGAGGCGATGTGACGCAGGCGCACTGACAGCCGTTTAGATTCAATCAACGATGTACGTAAAGAAGTGATATCACCGCCGGTCCATTGAAAATTTTTGCTCGACCGCTGGTTTTTGTTGACCAATCCGGGCGAGAATAAAAATCAATACTCCCGTGATCGGAAACGTTCTGTCGCTCCGGCCAATCGCAGAAAGAATAAAAATCAATACTCCCCGTGATCGGAATCGTTGCATGGATTCAGCCAATCACGGCGAGAATAAAAATCAATACTCCACGTGATGCCACTTACATAATTAACCCGGCCGCCCGTTGGTGAAATCCCGCGCGCGCAAACCCGGTGGGCACCGTGCTCAAAGCCGTCCGCCCCTCTGGGTCCTCTCTCGATCGCCCGTCCGCCCCTGGCCCTGATCCGCCGAACCTAATACCAAGCATTTGCATGAACTGCCTCATTTCCATGGTCCTTTCGACAATGATTCTCAATGTATTTTTCAGAAATACTGCAAACATCACAGCCTTCCTCTCCGCATATCCATCCATCTTTGATTTCTAAACCGTCAATAGTCTCATAAATTTCCTCTGGAGGGACCAAGTCTTTTGTAGCAACCAAATTCATAGCCGCAATATGCGCTTTCTACTCCAACTTGTGTTCCTTCCAAGTCGCCGAGTGCTATCTCCTGAAATAGTTCAATACAAAATCGGCTGAAAGACCAAATCGACAGCTGACACATATTGCAAGATGGAATTCTGCATTGTACTTAACATATCTATCCATTATGCGATTGTTCTGAACAAAGTCAGTAGTTAGTTCAGAAATGTCAGTAGTCGGCTTGAGTCACTCAGTGAAAACTTTCACCTTGTTCAATGTAGGACGGGGCTTGGTCCTTTGGAAAATTATGTGGCGTCTCTTACAGTATTGACTGTCCAAAAAAAAAATTTGTGTAGATATTAACTGTCCAAAATATTTTTTGTGGTGGCTGACAGCCACCGGTCCGCTACACTAATCGCCAGTATTGACTGTAAATACTGTCTCTAATGTGTGTTAGAAATTGACATGTCAATTTCCGGTCCAATATGTGTTAGTTAACAGCGTACGATGCTTACTTTTTAGCATCATATGCTTATCTATCAGTTTAATCTCCTCATCTATTAACATAATGCCTTCTCTTATCAATCTTATTCATCTATTTATCAGTATCATGCCTTCATACAACAACATTACCCACCCTCTCTTCAACGTCGCTCACCCACTCTTCAACATCACCCACCCACTCTTCAACGTCACGCACCCACTCTTCAACGTCACTCACTCTTCAACGTCACCCCTGGTTTCTCATGGTTTCAATTCTACTTCGTGCCAGCAAATCATTGCCTTTTATCCAGTATGCCTAACAACTTTTTAGATAATTCAGTAAAACGGCGAGGGTATTTCAATTCGGACCAACCACGTATCCGGACATATATATGGGGGTGCAGCTCGACAGAAGCTATTCAAAGACATATCAAACTTGATATTTGGATAAATATTGATCAAGTTAGAACCATTTAAAGTCAGAGCGGTCTTACTCGATTTGAGAGATATATTAGCCCATTGTTGAGACCTACTGAAAGGGGTGCAGAGGGCAACAGGAGAGCACTTATTTACATATTCTGAGGGTGTTTTAAAATCAAGTTTGACCATGTTCCTATTGAATATAAGATTCATTCAATGAAATAATTAAGATAGTTTACCGATCTATTGCTTGGGAGTTAAAGTTAAATCTTGGGGCATGTATACAGAGGCACTTTACAGTGCATTTATATCGGATGAGAACGTTGATTATGATGCCTGTTTTCATGTGTTTTAAACAGGACTTTGTGGTCCAGCGGGACAGTTTTAAAGCTGGTTTTGCTTGAATGTCTATGATAACGGTTTAGCTTGCATCTTCAGAAGCTAATAGAGGCATTGTCTGAGACAATTTTGGCAAGCTGTTTGTCAGGAAGGGCTTGGGCGTGGCTGCAGCAATAGAGTTCTGAAGGCTGTTATGTTGTTGCAAGCTAAAGAAATCTACGCGCTGTGTAAAAATTTTATTTACCTTAGACTGCCCCCTGTTTCCAATTGCCCTTGCTGTTGCTCCTGCCGTTGCCCCTGCCATTGCCCTTGCTGTTGCCCCTGCGGTTGCCCTTGCCATTGCCCTTGCCATTGCCCTCGCAGTTGTCCTTGCAGTTGCCTCTGCAGTTGCCCTTGCTGCTGCCCTTGCCATTGCCCCTGCCGTTGCTCTTGCCCTTGCCCTTGCCCTTGCCATTGTTCCTAGTTTCTGCTGGCTCTCTGATGATTTCCTCTGGGTTGTCTGGGCTATTATTCATGATACTGTTTCTGAGATTTAAAATATATCGAGGCAATTCAAAGATCTCCTTTAAGGGTATATGAAGCAGTTCAAAGGGCTTGTCTGACAGCTCACTTGTATTGAAAAAGACACTTTTTGGTCTAGTAAAACCACTTTAATGCTTTGTTTTGATTGAATGTCTATGACGACAGTTTGGCTTGTATCTTTATAAGCTACCGTGAGCACTGTCTGAGACAATTTTGGTAAACTGTTTTCGAGATTTTCAACGCATATCAGAGTAATTTAAAGACCTGCTTAAAGGGTACATAAGGCAGTTCAAAGGGCTGTTCTGAAAGCTCATAAATGCAATTCCTAAACTATCTTTTCTATAATTCGATCGAAATTCAGTTATATCTCAGAGGGCATTGGCATTGAAAATTTTATCTCCAAGTATATTATAGAAGCGTGATCTGCTTCGTTATTGATTAACAGAGACAACATCAGAGATATATTTACTGAGATATATATGTGATTTTCTGGACCGATGTTGAGATTTATAAGGCATTCAGATGTGCATCTTGAAGGACTAATGGAAATGGCTTAATTAGTCTTTGCGCATGAGATTTTGAGACTGATATGGATGATCTTCATGGATATCCAACAGCAAGCCCTTATCAATTAATAGAGCATTGCACTATGATTAACCGTGATGACTGGTGCCTCATCCGTGGAGACCTTTGAACCAGGTTGGCCTTACTTTCATTTTGCCTACAGCAGAAATTGACGAGATTATAAATTCAGAGGTAACATTGTTGACGTGTATGTGATTGCAATGAGATGTAGCCTGATGGAGCAATGAGCATTAATTCTGAGGGATTTATCATTCACTTTAATTGTTGTCCGTTATTATCGTCTATTGTCACTGTCCATTATGAATATTGAGAGAGATCTATTCTAAGAACTGAAACACAATCACAAACACTTTGAGGGAAAAATATATATCGTCATAATAAAAATTCTGTCTGTAGGTTCAATATGGGATAATGGTTCAATCTTGAGGGAATCAATAAGTTATTATATCACAAAAATTATCAAATCGATCATCAGATCGATCAATCCACATAATAACTGTTGATTTATATATCGTGAGAAATGTCCATGGCCGAGACTGTACTGCGCATCAGTCAGTCGCTCGTCGTTTGCATTATTCTGGAGCTATTGATCCAACCTGGGGAACGGTGAGATCTGGGGCAAGTGGAACCATTGGGGGATGTGCCGTCAAGGGGCAGACGAGTAGGCCAACTTGGTTTAAAGGCGACTCCACACCCAATCAATCCGATGAATGCATTCATCGAATTAATCGGGGGGGAGGAGCGATTTTATCAAAACAAGGACACCGCGCTGCCCCGTACCCCCACCACTTTGCCTCAGATCCCGTTCACAATGCCACACTCAATTCAAAAGCGAAAGCAAATCGGTCGTCAACAGAGACACTTGAACGATCGAGTCGAACAGCTCAAATATTTCAAAACAAAAATCCTCGCTACTGCCAACCTCATAAAATTAAATCACACATCTCTTGGAGATCTTCGAGCCCGCTTCAAACCCACGCACTATACATTACATCCGGCGGTTTTACGTCGAGAACAAAACTTTACACGATATGAGTCCGATCCCTCTCGGCCCCTTTTGATTTACGGCTCCGATGGAGGGCTCTTGGCCTGTCGCATTCGCCTCCGCAATTCCAATGTTGCGACCCATTTATTTCAGTCCATCGAATCCCTCCCACCGATCACAAAGAAACATAGGCAACGAGGAATCAACCGCAGCAAATACGAAGCCCGGCATTATGGTGTCTGGTCTCCTTATTCTAAAAAGCCATTCACTACATCCGAGCAAAGGTTGGACGGTCTTAAAGCGATCGAATTTCTGAAATCACAGAAAAGTTTATGGAAAGAGATGTCGGATCTGTTGGGCGCACTTGCTCCTGGGGTTTTCAAAGACTTTTGTCGTTATCCAATTCAGGGATTACAACGGGCCTGCGATGCCTGGGCAGCTTGCGTTATCAACAGGGGAGGCAATGATCCATGGTCTACCAATATCCATCGGGATGTTAAAGAGTCTCAGTTTGGTTATAGTTGCATCGCTTCTTGTGGGAATTATACTAAAGGCGATTTGATTCTTTGGGATCTTGGAATAAAAGTAGAGCTTTTGCATGGTGATCTCTTTTTGTTTCCAGATAGTTTGATTCATCATAGCAATGAAGCAGCGCAAGGAGTTAGGAACTCTGTCGTTACATTCACACAAGAGAATATGTATGATTTTTGGGCAAGGGAGTTTGGAATGAACTTGAAAAGGAAAATGAAAAAGAACAAATAAACTGATAAAAGTTAAAAAACACTAAAAAAATTTGGCTAGGTTGCAATCACTTGATTAATTTTGTTATAGTTTATATTATTTTAGTATCTTGTTTAATATATTATAGCGTTGATCTTGAATTTAAATCTATATCGTATCAACTTTATTTCTATTTCTCTTAATTTGTTTTAGTGCTTCAGTTTAGTGGTTTGACTTGCCCTCCTGGGCAGTCATTATGGTTATCTGTCTGAGTTAGCTGCCTTGTTGACTGTTCTGATTGCCTGTTCTACTTAACCATCTGTCATGAATGACAGCCCAGATAACGTAAAGGCAAAGGCAACTGCAAAGGCAACTGCAAAGGCAACTGCACTGGCAACTGCAGCAGCAGATGCGTGCCAAGGGCAACTGGAGATAGAGAAGGGTCTGGAATATATAAAATGTTCACTCGACATGTAGATTCTCTTTAGCTTGCAACAACAGAATCCAGGAAGACTTCTGAATCACCGCAGCCCATGCCCGAGACTCTTGACACAATCCTGCTCAGTGGTTCTAGTTCACTATCTCTATAGTTAGCTATCTCGGCAAGCAGAGATGGCCACGAGGTGGGACGAGGCAAGTGAAACCGGTACGTAACTTGCTCGCCTCGCCTCCGGCACTACATTAGCTCGCTCATCTCGTAGCTTGTGTAACAAAGTTCCGGTGGCTTCACCTCGCCGTGCCTCACCTTATGGCGAGGCGAGGCGAGGTGAGGCAAGGCAAGGCGAATTTGCCTCATCGTAATATACTAATCACTTAGATTTCACAGTCAAATTGCATTTTGTACGTTACACTTATATAATATTAACCAATTACGGCAATGCGGCAATGTTTGGGAGGCGTGCGCCAGTTTCACAACTAATCTGCGCCTGAGCCTCCTCATTGTTTTTCCACTAATCAGAGGCAGAATAAATCGTCGATGAGTCCCGTGACCAGATTTATATAATTAATTCATGCGCCGTTGGTGGAATCCCGCAGCCGTAAACCTGCTGCACCGCCACCTTAAAGCCGCCTCCACCGCACTGCAGGGCGGTCGCCCGTAACCCTGGCGCGCCGAATCTACTACTACATTTGTAGATTATGGAATAGCGAGGAGCCGGAGCCAATTTCAGGAGCCGGTGCCAATCTCAGAACTTGGAGCCAATCTTAGGGGCCGGTGCCAATCTCCGGAGCCGGAGCCACTTTGAGGCGCCAATGCTAATTCCAGGAGCCTGACCCAATTTTAGGATCCGGTGCCAACCTCCGGAGCTGGAGCCAATTTAAGGCGCTGATGCCAATTCCAGGAGTCGGTGCCAATCTCAGGAGCCGGTGCCAATTGCGGGAGCTGGAGCCAATTTTAAGTGCCCAAGTCTATCCCGAGAAGGTGCCAATTTCAGCGGCGTAACTAGTCCGAGGAGACTGAGCCAATTTCAGGAACGGGAGCCAATCTCAGGAACATGCCAATTGCAGTAGCCGGTGCCGATTGATGACTTTAGCTCTGTATTAATCCACCGTACTTCTCTCTGTTGAGGTCACAGTGGTCTCATCCTATTATACTGTCATCCGTATCTTAAATATCTCAACCCAAATACTGAAAGCAACGGATCCGTTCTCCTCTAAACATCTCCTCCGCTTAACCAAACCACCGCATAGCTCAGCCAAATCACAGTAATCCCTCTTCAAGATCTTCTGCCCCGCCTCCCAATATCCTGTGTCTTTCGCTATGGTAAAATATATCGCCACGGGAAACACGAAATCTTGCCGTTGACATTTGATCCTTTGTGTTGAGTACATCTCGCATCTATCTCCTGGCAAACCACACGTCCAACATGTATTCTTTAACCCACTCAAGTCAAGATAACGCCGCCGCAGCTCTCCAGCTGACAGGGTACCAAATGCCTCCCGCCATACCCGACAGTCCCACATTGCATGCCCTCCAAAATCCTCCCTCTCCAAGAACCAGCACAATGGACACCTCATTCCAATCTCGGCCAACACCTGCTCAATCCTCTCCCAGATTCTCGCTGTGCTACGTACCAAGTCCTCCTTCATTCGTGCTTGCTCGTCGTAGGTCCTTCTCTTCTTAACCTCTCTGGCCCGCTCCACCATAGTAGAGTCCTGCTTTCGCTTTAACTCCTTATAGTCAATCCTCCCCTGACATACGTCGCAAAGCAGAGACCCCGCTGTCACACATGTCTTAGCCAACTCGCTCCCGTTGAGATATCCAGTCAATATTTCATTCCGACATCCATCCCCTCGTAAATATCTCTGCAGTACCAGCTCATCCTCTGTCAAACTCTCCTCCGGCATAGCCATCAACTCGCTATAATCATTCCAGCTCAAGAATACATCCGCGTTAACTACCTCCCCTCTCCGCCCACCTCGTCCCGACTCCTGTACATAATCCACCATTCCATATGGCGCTCCGATGTGCAATACATCGAAAATCCCATCAATGTCAACTCCTGCTCCCAGTGCCCCCGTAGCGAACATCAATCCCTCGTTCCATTCTACCAACTGCTGCGCTTTGTCCGCTAATCCAGAGTAATACTTCTTCCCTCCGTATTCTCGAGCTAAACTGTCACATTCCCGTTTGGTCCGACAAAACACCAACATCTTTGCCCCGACATCTCGGCTGCCGAGCCACCGCTGTATCCTCTCCTTTGCTTCCCTCATGACATTGCTGCATATCTTCACCGAATAGATGAACGACGGTTTGAGATTTTCCTGACGAATGATATGTGGATCCGGCAGTGCCATCGAATCACAGATTTCGGGGATGAAGTGAGGAGGACAGGTTGCCGAGATGAACATAAGGGGCACCCGTAACGCCAATTTGCCAGACTCAGAAATGGTCAGTCGGTACTGCTTGTCCGTCACCAGTTTGTGAGCTTCGTCCCAAACAACCCGTTCCAACCGTCCTTCCATCTGGAGGTCTATAATAAACTGACGAAAGTCATCTCCTCCTGCCGTTTCTGTCACTACCACAACCACTTTCGCTCGCCGCTGGTATTGTCGCCGGTAAAGAACCGAATCCAGCCCTGCATCATTGCATCTCCGCACTAGATCCTCCTCCAAGGCAATCAATGGCGTGATTACAATCGTCACCTTACTTCCCTTCATGAGTGCTGGGATCAAGAATGCCAAGGTCTTCCCTGTTCCCGTAGGCAGAATCACAAACAGTGGACTGATTCCGGATGCTCCACTTTCCACAGCTTCTCTCTGCTCAGTCGATAGCCACCTGTATCCCACACCATACAGCTCCATCATGACTCGATCGATCTCACGACATTTCTCCCGCTCAGTCAACCCCGTGCTCGGTCCCTCCCACTGGGATCGTACATCTCGAGATGCTGTACCAAGCCACTTGTGCCACCTGTCACAGATAGCTCGAAATATGTCAATTGACTCGGGAGTCAAACCGTCCGTGAGGTTCCTGATTCTCGCGTAGTTGATAGCGACCCTCGTGCTGTGACCTGCACACTCATCAAATGGATTGTCTTTATCGGCTTCATCCTCCTCATCTTCGCTGTCCTCCCCAGGCCGTATAAACTTGCGGTCGATGGCCACTAAGATATGACGCAAACTGTTGCCGTTAATCTGAAATCCCAAAGCCTTCGCCGTCTGTTTTTCCAAGGACTTGGTGAATATCCTGGTATCCCATGGCCCCTTGCTATCCCCGAATAGGAAGGCATTCGCTGATATATCATTGTTGCCAGCAATCATTCGTTCAAACGGAACAACGTAACGGAGGTAGGATACGAGCAGCCGGCTGATACGTGCCGGTAGAAACCTTGCGATGGTCTGTTCCATCAGAACGGTCTGATCCGATCGGTGTGAATGGCCTGAGGTACCTTCTGTTTCCTCGTCACCGAGTCAGTCTTGTTATATTCTGTCACTAACATGACTTGCCCGCCGGAAACAAATATGTTTCGTCTTCCGTGCTGCGTGTTCATGTATTTCAGAGATGACACCTCGGTCCCTCTTGGCGGTGCTCCTCCGGTAGCCACAACTAAGATGTACAGAAGCTCTCGGAACTCTCGGTCCAATGCTTGGTACTTGTCTACCCCCACCGCCGGAACAAACATGGCGCCGTTCTCCCCGTCATCGTCAATCAAACCGTATGGATCTCGCACCTTCTTCAACCACAGCAGCATTTTGTTCCGGGCTTCCTTCCATTCCCCAACATCTTTCCGTCCAAAATAATACCCGATATCCTCTCTGCTCTGGTCATCCTCCACCTGCCACAGGTTCTTCCCCGGCAGCCTCTCATCCTTCTGAAATAGCAACCCCGTCGCCAGCTTTTTCTCCGCTGTCTCGGTTAACTCATTGACGAAAAGCTTCCATCTTGCCATTTCGATCTGCCTCCCTTTGAAACACAAGTACCGAGCGTCATGGCTCCAACTCGAATTCGCAGGTCCCACTTTATCCTTTGCCACCTTGATTCCGTATACCATGAGGGAATGCAACGATGCAAAGGGACAATCCTCGTCTTCAACCAACCATTGATCTCGCACCAACTTGACACGGTTCAAAGGGTTCAGTTGATCGTCCCCTGCGAGCCTATCTCTGCTCGATGTTGGCAGTGCGTATTCCAAAACCAACACTCGCATGCACCACACCATTCCGGCCAACATGTTGGTATAATGCTCAGGCTCCCGCCACCGTCCCGTGTCCTCTTTATACCCGAGGACGCCGGAGAACAGAACTAATGCTGGTGTTCCAACTTCCCAAACCTGTTGCCGAATGAACCGAAGGGAAGCTCTCAACAATTCTTTCTTCTTTGATCCAGCGTCTACATGGCTACCGTCGAGTATGTACATGCCCCGCACCTGTTGCAACAGAGTCTGCTGCTCCTCCGTAAATTTGAACCCTGCCAACGCCTCCACGTTCTCATCCAACACTCGCATACAAAAACAAATAAACCGTTGCCAGTATGAGGCATACTCTTCCACAGTTTTCAGCTTGAGATGCACATTCATAGGTTTCTTGCATCGAGAGGTGCGGTCAGGGCTGGCAACCCAATGCGAAATCACATCCCAGTCCCGCTGTACCAGATCTTTCAACCCGTCATTACACTTTCTCATCAATGTTCCTAAATCCCCCCATAAATCCAGCAGCCATGCCTCGCTCTGGTTCGGCTTCTCGGTCATTTGCAAAAGCATCGACATATCTTTCCCTGCAAATCGGTCCTGCCATTTGGTGCGGTTGAGCCAGGGCGTTCGTACTGAGAGGCTGCTCTCATCCATTGCCACTTGCATCGACCTCGCAGACTCTACCTCCATCGCTTCAGCCACGGCGACGAGATGGGACACCGAGCTGTCTAATCGCGCAAGGCGTGCCGCCATCGTTTCCTGTGCTTCAACAGGAAAATACCTAACGATCAGTCTCTTCTGAGTACAGTAAATTAGACTTGATATGCGGATGTCCAAGGAGTGTCTGCAGTTGACATGCAAACCACATCTGTTCCCTATGATTCGTCCAACCGTGTGCTTTCTGTGCGTGCTTCCGCACGTACTTCTCCGAGATACTTGCCGCTGTACAATCTTCCGCCT
>Ga0335083_10007667_pt1 | contig 13301 bp, 11 predicted proteins | sample Lox_Sample_42_FD_206716 | JGI IMG/M metagenome (GOLD analysis project Ga0335083, IMG submission 206716) | Soil microbial communities from Loxahatchee National Wildlife Refuge, Florida, United States - Lox_Sample_4.2 | ecosystem: Environmental > Terrestrial > Soil > Wetlands | place: USA...
TGATCGCGGCCGTTCTCTCGCCTCAGGCCGCGACTGTCGCGGCTGCGGGGTCCTTCAACAACGAAATCGGGCTCCCCCTTACGGTGCTCGGAATCGAGGCGAACACGCGGTTCCTCGTCCTGGAATACAGCGCGCGAGGTCCAGGTCATATCGCCTATCTCTGTGGCGTCGCCAGGCCCGACGTCGCCGTCGTCCTGAACGTCGGCACCGCACACCTCGGCGAATTCGGCTCCCGGGAGGCGGTCGCGGCGGCCAAAGGGGAGTTGGTCGAGGCCGTTGCGCCGGACGGGGTTGCCGTCCTCGGGGTCGACGACTCGATGGTCTCGCGGATGCGCTCGCGTACGACGGCGAGCGTGCTCGGTTTCGGAGTATCCGAGGATGCCGACGTCCGGATCGCGGATCTCACCCTCACATCCGATGCGCGGCCTGCCTTTCGCCTGGAGACCGCAGCCGGCTCCATCGATGTCCGATTGCAGATCAGCGGCGCGCATCAGGCGCTGAACGCGGCTGCGGCGGCGGCCGCGGCGATCGCGCTCGATGTTCCGCTTGGCGAGATCTCGGCGCGGCTTGCCGCCGTGAGCGAGGTCAGCGCTCACCGGATGCAGGTCCGCAGACGGGCCGACGGGTTGGTCGTCGTTGATGACGCCTACAACGCGAATCCCGAGTCGATGGTCGCCGCTCTCGACGCGCTCGCGGCAGTGGCCCGGGAGCGTTCGGGGAGAAGCTGGGCAGTTCTCGGCGAGATGCGCGAACTCGGTGCCGACAGTGAGGAACTGCACCGGGTGGTTGGGAGACATGCCGCGGCATTGGGGATCGATCGCGTCGTGACGGTTGGCGCGGACTCGGCGGCGATCGGAGTCGGTGCGGCCTCCGACCCGGATTGGACGGGTGCGCTCGACGAGGTCGCGGATGCCGACGCCGCCATCGTGTTGCTTCGCTCCGCGATCGCTGCGTCGGACGTGGTTCTCGTCAAGGCGTCGAATGCGCTCGCGCTATGGCGGGTTGCGACCGCCGTGCTCGCCACCGAGGAGCGCGGTCATTCGAACGTCGGGGTGCCTGCATGAGGAATGTTCTCGTTGCTGCGCTCGTGGCCCTCATCGTCTCGCTGGTCGGGACTCCGTTCGCGATTCGCGGATTCAGTCGTCGGGGATACGGCCAACTGATTCGCGACGACGGTCCGACCACGCACCACACCAAGCGCGGGACGCCGACGATGGGCGGGACGGTCGTCATCGCCGCGATCCTGGTCGGTTATTTCGTGGCCCATCTGGTGTTCATGCGCGGCGTCACGGCCTCGGGTCTGCTCGTGCTTGCGTTGATGACCGGGCTCGGAATCGTTGGTTTCGTCGACGACTTCATCAAGATCAGCAAGCAACGCAGCCTCGGCCTGACGAAGACGGCGAAGTTCGTCGGTCAGGCGGTGGTCGCGGTGATCTTCGGAATTCTCGCCACGAGGTTCGTCAACGACCACGGTCTTGCGCCGGCCTCCACCCACCTGTCATTCACGCGTGACTATGCCTTCAGCTTCAGTTCGGTGGGCTTCGTGATCTGGGCGTACCTCATGATCACCGCAACGTCCAACGGTGTGAACCTCACCGACGGCCTCGACGGTCTGGCGACGGGAACGTCGTGCATGGTTTTCGGCGCGTACGTGATCATCGCCTACTGGCAGTTCCGCAACGACTGCGTGACGAACGCGGTGCACAACTGCTACAGCGTGCGGGATCCGCTCGACTTGACCATCATCGCCGCTGCGTCGATGGGTGCCTGCTTCGGGTTTCTCTGGTGGAATGCGCCACCTGCGGGCATCTTCATGGGCGACACCGGCGCGCTGGCCCTCGGTGGCTTGTTCGCGGGACTGGCGATGACCAGCCGGACGGAGTTGTTACTGATCATTCTCGGTGGCCTGTTTGTCGTCGAGACGCTGTCGGTGATCATCCAGGTGGCGGCCTTCCGAGGGTTTCATCGTCGGGTGTTCCGGATGGCGCCGCTCCACCACCATTTCGAGCTGGTGGGGTGGAATGAGATCACCGTGATTGTGCGGTTCTGGATCATTGCCGGCCTTGCGGTCGCCTTCGGCCTCGGGGTCTTCTACGCCGCGTTCCTCTCGCCATGACCGCGCCGTTGGGCGCTGTTCGGCGGGTCGTCGTTGCCGGATTGGGCACTTCGGGCATGGCATCCGCGAGGGCACTGCTCGACCTCGGCGTTGAGGTGCTCGTCGTCGACGAGCGATCCGGCGATCGGGTCGCGGAGTCGGCCGCCGAACTGAGGGACCTGGGTGCCGCCGTCCGGCTCGGCGATGCGCTGTCGCCGGTTACTGCCGACTTGATCGTGACGTCGCCGGGTTGGCGACCCGACCAGCCGCTGCTCGTCGACGCCGTACGCGAGGGCATCGAGGTGATCGGTGAACCCGAACTCGCCTGGCGTCTGCGCCCGGCCGACGCAGCCCCCTGGCTCGGGGTGACGGGGACGAATGGCAAAACCACCACCGTCGGGCTCCTCGAGGCGATCCTGGTCGCGAATGGACTGCGCGCCGTGGCGGCCGGCAACGTCGGGCACCCGCTGGTGGACGCCGTCCGCGCGAGTCCTGCCTACGACGTTCTCGCCGTGGAGCTGTCGAGCTTCCAACTGCACTGGTCCTCCACCCTGCGGTGCGAGGTCGCCACCGTGCTCAACGTGGCCGATGATCACAGCGATTGGCACGGGTCGTACGAGGCTTACCTCAGCGACAAGGCCAGAATCCATCGCGGGGGTGCGCTTGCGGTCGTCAACCTCGACGACCCGGGCTCGATTCGGGCGAGTGCCGCTGCGGACCGATCGGTCGGGTTCACCCTCGCAGAACCGGCGCTCGACCAGTACGGCGTACGCGACGAGACTCTGGTCGGGCCGGGAGGCGACGTCCTCGCCTACGGAGACGACGTGCGGTTGCCCGGTCCGCACAACCTGTCGAACGCCCTCGCCGCGGTGGCGGTCGCACGCGAGTACGGCGTGGGTTCCGCCGCGATTCGCACCGGCCTGGCGAACTTTGTGCCGGGCCGTCATCGCAACCAGGTGGTCGCACGCGGCGCGGGCGTGGTCTGGGTGGACGACTCGAAGGCCACCAATCCGCACGCGGCGGCGGCGAGCCTGGCGGCGTACGACTCGGTCGTCTGGATTGCGGGCGGGCTGCTCAAGGGCGCGTCCATCACCGACCTGGTGGTGAGCCATGCGCACCGCCTCCGGGCGGCGGTGCTGATCGGCCGGGATCGCGCACAGATTGCGGCGGCACTCGCGCGACACGCGCCGGATGTGCCGGTTGTGGTGATCGATACGCAAGACACTGATGGGATGGATGAGGCGGTAGCGGTGGCATCTCGCCGGGCCGCGGCGGGGGACACCGTCCTGCTCGCGCCGGCCGCTGCGAGCATGGACATGTTTGCCGACTACGCCGAGCGGGGTGACCGTTTCGCCGCCGCCGCACAACGGGCCGCCAGCCGATGACGCAGGCCACACCGAGCGCCGGGCAGGTTCGCCAAGGCGCGGGACGCGCCACCACCCGACGCTCCGTACCGGCGTTGCTCGAGATGCTCGACCGACCGCTGGCCTGTTACTACCTCGTCATCGGAACCTCGGTGGCGCTGCTCGCGCTCGGGTTGGTCATGGTGCTCTCGGCCTCGAGCGTGACGTCGTACACCTCATCGGGATCGTCGTTCACCATCGCCGAGCGCCAGGGGATGTGGATGGCAATCGGCTTGCCGGCATGGTGGATCGCCTCCCGGCTACCCGTTCGTGCCTATCGGATGCTCGGCTACCCATTGCTGGCCGCGTCGTTCTTCCTGCTGATTCTGGTTCTGATGCCGGGCGTCGGCACGAACGTTTCCGGCGCCACCCGCTGGATCGACCTTCCGGGCGGCTTGCAGCTCCAGCCATCGGAGCCGGCGAAGCTCGCGCTGGTGTTGTGGGGGGCGGACCTGCTCGCACGAAAGGAGCGCCGTCTCGGTGAGGCCAAGCACCTGCTGATCCCGCTGGTGCCGATTGCGCTTGCCATGGGCGTGCTGGTGATGGCTCAGCCCGACATGGGCACCACCATCGTGCTTGCGCTGATCATGCTCGCGTTGCTGTTCACGGCGGGGGCGCCGTGGTCGGTGTTCCTCAAGCTCGGCGTGGCAACTGCCGGCGTCGGAGCAGTTCTCGCGGTGACCGAGCCGTACCGGCTCCAGCGCCTCACCGGGTTTCGGAATCCCTGCGCTCAGGAACACGCGCTCGGGGTGGGATATCAGGCGTGCCAGGGTCTCTACGCCCTGTCATCCGGAGGGTGGTTCGGTCTCGGCCTCGGTGGCAGCCGGGAGAAGTTCGGCTATCTGCCGAACCAGTACACCGACTACATCTTCGCGATCATCGGCGAGGAACTCGGGCTGGTCGGTACGCTGGTCGTACTGGGAATGTTCGCGCTGCTCGGGTTTGCCGCTATCCGGATCGCGCAGCGGTGTACCGACTCCTTCAGCCAGCTTGCCGCAGCGGGGGTCACCGCGTGGCTGCTCGGTCAGGCGCTGGTCAACATGGGCGCGGTGGTCGGCTTGCTGCCGATTACGGGGATCCCACTGCCGCTGGTGTCGTTCGGAGGGTCTGCGCTGGTGCCGACCATGTTCGCCATCGGCATGCTGATTTCCTTTGCCCGCCGTGAACCAGCGACGGCGAAAGCCCTCGCGGCGCGCAAGGCCGCGCGCAAGGCCGCACGGGCGCGATGGTTGCCCCGGCTTGCCTTCGACCGCGCGTGAGCCGATCCTTCGATCCTCCCGGCGAAGGATGACAGGCTGAGGCGATGAAGGTGGTGCTCGCAGGCGGAGGGAGCGCGGGGCACGTGTCTCCTTTGCTGGCACTCGCCGATTGGCTGGTGGCGGAGGATCCGTCGACCCGGGTGACTGCCCTCGGTACGGCCGATGGGATCGAGTCGAGGCTCGTCCCGTTGCGGGGCTATGAGTTGCGCCCGATTCCGAAGGTGCCGTTGCCGCGTCGACCCTCGCTCGCCGTCGCGCGACTCCCCGGCGAGCTCACCCGGGCGATTCGGGCCGCCTCGGCGGTGATCGCCGACGTGCAGGCCGATGTCGTGGTCGGCTTTGGGGGGTATGTCTCCGCGCCGGCGTACCTCGCTGCCCGGCGACGGCGGGTCCCGATCGTGGTCCACGAACAGAACAGCCGGCCCGGTTTCGCCAACCGACTCGGTGCTCGTCTCACGCCGTGGGTGGCGGCGACGTTTCCCGACACTCCGCTGCGGCACGCCGTGCGCACTGGACTGCCGCTGCGCCCAGAGATCTCCGGCCTCGATCGCGAGGCGGTGCGTGGCTCGGCGCGAGCCGCTTTCGGGTTGGACGCCGATCGAACGACCCTGCTGATCTTCGGCGGTTCGCTCGGCGCCCAGCGGCTCAACGACGTCGTGCCCGAGATCCGCGACGACCTTGCCGCGATCGGGGTCCAGGTTCTGCATATCTGCGGCACCGGCAAATCCTTCGACGTCGACCGGGCACCGGGCGGTCCCGCGTACGTCGTCACGGAGTACGTGGACCGGATGGAGCTCGCCTACGCTGCCGCCGACCTGGTGCTCGGACGGGCGGGGGCCAACACCGTGAGTGAGATCACAGCGCTAGGCCTGCCGTGCGTCTTCGTCCCGCTGCCGATCGGAAACGGAGAGCAGCGGCTCAACGCTGCCCCTGTGGTTGCGGCCGGCGGCGGGTTGGTTATTGACGACGCTGAGTTCGACGCGGACCGGGCCAGGTCCGAACTCCTTCCCCTGCTCAGTGATCCTCAGCGCTTGGTCCAGATGGGCAAGGTTGCGGCCGAGTTCGGGCGTCTGGACGCGGCGGAGCTGCTCGCTGCGATGGTGCGCCAAGCAGTGGCGGCACGATGAGCCTGGTGGAGCGGATGGCGGACATTCCCGCAGCTGCCGAGCTTGGCAGGGTTCACCTGATGGGCGTGGGCGGCGCCGGGATGAGCGGGATCGCTCGCATCCTCCTCGCGCGCGGGCTCACGGTCAGTGGATGCGACGCCAAAGAGTCGACGGTGCTCGTTCCGTTGCGTGCGCTCGGCGCCAGGGTGGAGATCGGTCACGACGCCGCGCACCTGCGCGACGCGGACACGGTGATCATCTCCAGCGCGATCCGCCCGAGCAACCCCGAGTTGTCGGCCGCCCGGGAGCGTGGGCTTCGGGTGCTTCCCCGCGCCGCCGCGCTCGCATCGGTGATGGCCGGCCGGGTGGGTGTGGCAGTCGCGGGCACCCACGGCAAGACCACCACGACGTCGATGCTGACCGTCGCGTTGCACGCGTGCGGTCGCGACCCCAGCTATGCCATTGGCGGCGATCTCAACGAGCCGGGGTCGAACGCGCACCACGGCTCCGGACGGTTCTTCGTGGCCGAAGCGGACGAGAGCGATCGCTCGTTCCTGCTGCTCTCGCCGTATGCCGCGATCATCACCAACGTCGAGGCGGACCACCTGGACAGTTACGGTCGCCCGGAGGCGATCGACGCGGCATTCGAGGAGTTCATCGGTCGGCTGGACTCCGACGGCGTGTTGCTCCTCGGTGCTGACGATCCGGGATCGCGGCGTCTGGTGGGGCTCGCTCGTGGGGAAGGCTTGACCGTGCGGACGTTCGGGCAGGCGCGAGACGCCGATGTCCGCATCGACGACCTCCACCTCCTCGGCTCCGGTTCGTCCTTCGACCTGGTGGCCGAAGGACGCCGGCTCGGGCGGGTGGACCTGCAGGTGCCCGGGGCCTACAACGCAGTCAATGCGGCGGGGGCCCTCGGTCTCGGGCTCGCCCTTGGCCAGCCCTTCGGCGACATGGCGCGGGGCGTGGCGAGCTTCGCCGGGGTACGACGACGCTTCGAGTTCAAAGGCGTCAGCGGGGGAGTGCGGGTCTATGACGACTACGCCCACCATCCGACCGAGGTGTCCAACGGCGCGCTCGCCGCGGCCCGGGGGGTGGCCGGAAACGGCCGCGTGATCGCGGTCTTCCAGCCGCACCTCTACAGCCGGACGCAGACGTTCGCCGAGGCCTTCGGCGCGGCCCTGTCCGCCGCGGACGTCGTGGTCGTGATGGAGGTCTACCCGGCCCGGGAGGATCCGCTGCCGGGCGTGACCGGTGCGCTCATCGCCGCTGCGGTCCCGCTGCCCGCGGCGCAGGTGTTCTTTGAGCCGTCCTGGGCGGCGGTGCCGGCTCTGGTCGCCGGGCTGGCGCGCTCGGGCGACGTCGTGGTCACCATCGGCGCCGGAGACGTCACCATGATCGGTCCGGCGGTGCTGGACACGCTGTCCCGGGCCGCGCCCTGACCACACCTCGACACTCGGCTCGTGCGGCTCGCTCCCAACCCCTTTCTCTTACCCTGACATTGAGACCAGTGCGGGAGTGAAATTCTGTAGCCAAACCGCGCGATGACGGCTTCGGCCTTGACCCGCCTGATCCGAACCGCCTACTGTCCCGGGCACCCATCGGCGAGACGAACCCAACTCTCTACTTGAGCATGAGGGTTTACCCCCGGGGTAGCGTGACCGCGGCGGAGGTTTCGCCCCGATCACGACACTCCGGTCCGCACCGTTGGTCGACGGCACCTTCCCCGGGCCGTCGCCCAGCGGTTGCCGCACCCGCGCAGGCTCCTCAGGAAGGCATCACTCGTGGCAGCACCGCAGAACTACCTTGCCGTCATCAAGGTCGTGGGGATCGGCGGAGGCGGGGTCAACGCCGTCAATCGGATGATCGAGGTGGGTCTGCGCGGGGTCGAGTTCATCGCAGTCAACACCGATGCGCAGGCGCTGCTGATGAGCGACGCCGACGTCAAGCTCGACATCGGGCGCGATCTGACCCGTGGGCTCGGGGCCGGTGCGGACCCGTCGATCGGGCGACAGGCCGCCGAGGACCACACCGAGGAGATCGAGGAGGTCCTCAAGGGGGCCGACATGGTGTTCGTCACCGCAGGCGAGGGCGGCGGGACCGGCACCGGCGGTGCCCCGGTCGTCGCGCGAATCGCTCGTGACATCGGCGCGTTGACGATCGGAGTGGTCACGCGCCCCTTCTCTTTCGAAGGCAAGCGCCGGGGGACCCAGGCCGATGAGGGGATCGCCGGGCTTCGCGATGAGGTCGACACGCTGATCGTCATCCCGAACGACCGGCTGCTCTCGATCAGCGACAAACGGGTCAGCGTGCTCGATGCGTTCCACTCCGCCGATCAGGTGCTGCTGTCGGGGGTTCAGGGCATCACCGACCTGATTACCACGCCCGGCCTGATCAACCTCGACTTCGCCGATGTCAAGTCGGTCATGTCCGGAGCCGGGTCGGCCCTGATGGGGATTGGTTCCGCGCGCGGGGACGACCGGGCGATCGCTGCTGCCGAGGGTGCGATTGCAAGCCCGCTGCTCGAAGCCTCCATCGAAGGCGCGCACGGCGTGTTGATGAACGTCTCCGGGGGTAGTGACCTCGGACTGTTCGAGATTCACGAGGCCGCCCAGCTCGTCGCTGATGCCGCCCATCCCGACGCCAACATCATCTTTGGCGCGGTCATCGACGACGCGCTCGGCGACGAGGTCCGCGTCACCGTCATTGCCGCCGGATTCGACGGCGGAGTTCCGCGCGCCCGGATCTTCGAGCCCCGCCGGGTCCAGCTGCGCGACCCCCGCCCGGAGAGCCCGGCCGACGAGGCGGCGACGCAAAGCGTCGACCTGACCGCGGAGGAGCCCGCGCCGGCTCAGGCGGTCCGGGTGCCCGAGCCCGTGCGGGCCAGCCGCCGGGCAGAGCCGCCGCGCCGCACGATCGTCTTCGAGGACTCCGATGACCTCGACGTTCCCGACTTTTTGAAGTAGGCGCCGTCAGCGTCAGTCCGGCGACGATCGACGCCGGCCTGCCCGGAGCCACGATCGGGCTGTTCACGACCCGCCGCGGTGGATATAGCACCGGGCCCTGGGCTGAGTTCAACCTTGCCGGCCACGTTGCGGACGACCCGCCCGCGGTCCGTGCCAATCGTGCCCTGCTGTCCCGCCATCTCGGCGCGGTTGCGTTGCTGTGGCCCGATCAGGTGCACGGGCGAGGGGTCATCGACGTCGACGCCGAACTCGTGGCTCGTCTGGGTGGTGCATCCGAGGGCGGCGTCGGCGAGGCGGACGCGCTTGTCACCAGCGTCGCGGGTGTGGCCCTCGGCGTCCTCGTGGCGGATTGCATGCCGGTCCTTCTCGCCGATCCGTTCCACGGCGTGGTTGGGTCCGCTCATGCCGGTCGGAGAGGTCTCGCCGCCGGAGTTCTCGATGCCACTGTCGATGCGATGGAGGCGGCCGGCGCGGTGGCGTCGCAGATCACAGCGATCATTGGTCCCGCGATATGCGGTGGGTGTTATGAAGTGCCCGCGGCCATGCGTGCCGAGGTGTCCGCCGTGATTCCTGAGTGCGCGACGACGACCCGGGACGGCAAGCCCGCGCTCGACCTGCCGGCCGGCGCCCTGGCCTGCCTCCGGGCACGCGGGGTGAGCACCGTGCGCCGGATCGAGCTCTGCACCCGCGAGGACCCGCGCTTTTACTCCTACCGCCGGGACCGGCGTACCGGCCGGTTCGCGGGAGTGGCGATGGTGGGGACGGATGTCTGAGTCGCCGTCCGCCCGCGAGGCCCGCCGCGCCGAGCTCGCCGCGAATCTGGCCGACCTTGACCAGCGGGTCACGCTGGCCTGCCAGGCTGCCGGGCGGTCACGCGCCGAGGTGTCGGTGATCGCCGTCACGAAGACGTTCCCCGCGACCGACGTGCGGCTGCTCGCCGAGTTGGGGGTGACCGACGTGGGGGAGAACCGCGACCAGGAGGCGGCGGCGAAGCACGCCGAGTGCGCAGACCTCGGGTTGCGCTGGCATTTCGTCGGGCAGTTGCAGCGCAACAAGGCGCGCTCGGTCGCGGGCTACGCGGATCTCGTGCACTCGGTGGACCGCTCGAGCCTCGTGCGCGCGCTCGGCTCGGCGGCGCAGGATCGCGAGCAGGACTTGGGTGTTCTGCTTCAGGTGTCCCTCGACGAACACCCCTCCGGGCGCGGAGGTGCCGCGCCGGGAAACGTCGCCGCGCTCGCCGCCGAGGTCGTTGGCGAGCCGGCGTTGATGCTAGGCGGGGTCATGGCGGTCGCCCCGCTCGGCGCGGACCCGGATGCCAGCTTCGCCCGCCTGGCGCAGATTTCGGCGGACCTGCGGGCGGACTATCCGTACGCGCGGATCGTCTCGGCCGGCATGACCTCCGACCTCGAGGCCGCCGTGCGGCACGGGGCGACACACCTGCGGATCGGTACGGCGTTGCTCGGCCGCCGAGTGGTGCCGGTCGGCTAGCCTTTCATCAGGCCTGCGCGAGGTGTGGGCCGACCGGATGAGCAGAGAAGAGAACCGGAGGGCGCCGCATGCCAGGCGCGATGCGCAAGATGGCCGTCTACCTCGGTCTCGTGGAGGACGAGGACCTCGACGCCTATGACGAGGACGATGCCTACGAGCAGCAGCGCACCCACGTCGTGCGCCGTCACGATGAGCCGACGTTGCGGGTGACCCATCCGGATGACACCGCTGAGCATCCGATGCCCGTCGCCCGCGACGGGATCGACGCACTTGCGGCCCACCGGATCACCACCGTCAATCCTCGCAACTACAACGAAGCGCGGATCATCGGTGAGCATTTCCGCTCTGGCACTCCGGTCATCATGAACCTCACGGAGATGGATGACGCGGACGCCAAACGCCTCGTCGACTTCTCGGCCGGGCTGGTGTTCGGCTGCCACGGCAGCATCGAGAGGGTGACGCAGAAGGTCTTCCTGCTGACGCCGGCGAACGTCGATATCACCGCCGAAGACAAGTCCCGCATGGCAGGAGCCGGGTTCTTCAACCAGAGTTGATGCCGGGACTTGTGAGGACCTGGCTCGTCGCCAACGTGAGCCCGCACAGCCGATGAGTACGAAACCATGACGATCGCTGCACTGGTCGGGCTCTATGTCCTCTACGCCTTCCTGGCTCTGCTGATCGCCCGGCTGATTATGGACTACGTGATGATGTTCGCCCGCACCTTCCGCCCGACCGGGTTCGTCGCGGCGCTCTTCGAGCTCACCTACACGGTGACCGACCCACCGCTGCGGGCGTTGCGACGCGTGATCCCACCGCTGCGGTTGGGTAACGTGAGTGTTGACCTGTCCTTCATCGTGTTGTTTATCGCGGCATCTGTCCTGATCGATGTCCTGATCACATACGCACACTGACCGCCACTACCGATCTCGTCGACCCACTACCCGAGGTGACCAGCAATGCCGCTCACTCCTGAGGACGTTCAGAACAAGCGGTTCACCGTCGTCCGCTTCGGAAAGTCGGGGTACGACGAGGAAGAGGTCGACAACTTCCTCGATGAGGTCGAAGCCGAGATGCGCCGGCTTCTCACCGAAGCCGCGCAAGCGAAGTCCGCGGCGGCGGCTGCCGCCGCTGCACCCGCCGCGCCTGCTCCCGCGGCCGCGCCTGCGGCCGAGGATCCCAACGAGACCGCGCTGCGCACCCTCTTGCTGGCACAGCGCACGGCTGACGAGGCGGTCGCGCAGGCCAAGGCCGAGGCCGAGCAACAGGTCGCGCAGGCCCGGGCCCAGGCTGCGGTTATCGCGCACGAGTCCGAAACCAAACACGCGGCCCGGATGAGTGAGCTATCCAGCACTCGCGCGACGATCGAGGCCGAAATTGCGGCTTTGCAAGCGTTCAAGCGGGACTACACCGCCCGGCTGCGCGCGTATCTCCAGGGCCAGCTCAGCGATCTCGAGGAGATGGCGGAAGCGCCCGAGTCCGCGCTATCCACGCCTTCCTCGGCGCCGCCCGCCGCTGCACCGACGCCCGCCGCTGCACCGACGCCCGCCGCCGGCGTCCCGGCGGCGCCCACGGCGAGGGCACCGGTCCCTGGCGTTGCGCCGCCGCAGGCCCGGCCGGCTCCGACGCCGACGCCCGCGCCCGGATCCGGACCGTTCAGCTCCGCGCCACAACCGGCCGGAACTGACCTGCCACCGCGACCGGCGTCGGGTCTGCCGCCGCACCCGGGTGGTTCAGCTGTACCGTCGCGGGCGATCGACACCGATGTGGACGCCGGCAGCGACATGCCGTCTGCCCCACCCGCGAACGCGGGCGAGGACCCCGTCGATCTCGGGCAGTAGACCGAGATCTCGACCGCCCCGTCGCGGCACCGGGCGCACTCGCGCTCAGGGATCGCGACGCCGTTAAGGTGCATTTGTCCCGATGCGCAGTGTTGAAGGTGGAAACGGAGTCGACCGCGTGATCGTCATCAGCGGAGTACTACTGCTCATCACGGTGGTCCTCCTCATCGTTGGACTCTCCGTCCATCCGCTGATCTGGATCTACCTGTCCATCGCGACCGGCTTGCTGGCCTTCGTCTTCGTATGGTTGGCGCTGCGCGAATACCGCGAGGAAGCGCCCGACGAGCCAGGGCTTCTGGGTGCCGGCAGTGGGGAGATCGCACCCGAGACCGACTCCGGCCGTGATGTTCGATTGGTCCCGGCGGTGTGGCCGGAGGGCGATCGCCCGCAGACACCGATGACCGCCGAGGTCTCATCTGACCCAGACGTCGTGATCCCGCCGGGTCCGTCGGCCGCAGCCGGACCGGTAGGTGAGCCGTCGGCGGCGTCTGTTGGCCCCGAGGTCGATCAACCGTCGGTCGTCGTCGTGAGTGCCGGCGACCCGGAGAAGGTCGCCCCCGTGACGGAGGCGGTCGAGAATGCCGCGGTCGAGGGTCCGGCGGTCGTCACCGATCAACGCGGCGCCACAGAAGCTGCTCCGATGGGATCAGCGCCTGCTGAGGAGGCCGGTCCGGACGATGCGCCTGTGGAACCTGACCTCAGGTCGGTCGGGGATGACGAGGGGGATGCGGTCACGCTGGCGCCGGTCGATCGGTCGGACACTACCGACGACGAACCGCCTGCCCCCTCGGACATCGACTTGGACATCGACTCGGGCGGGGACGTCGACGCCGAGTCCCTGACTCCGCCGGTCGCACCTGCCGATGTCCCTCCGGCGGCGGAAGTGGGCGATGCAGCTTCCTCCGACGCGGTGGCCGTCGTGGTCACCGAAGCAACGATCGCGGGGGCGGATACCGCCGTTGAGTCGACGGCACCACCAGTCACGATGACCCCGGTCGAGGCACCAGCCGCGAAGAAGGCGGTGGCGGCGAAGAAGGCGGTGCCGGCGAAGAAGGCGGTGCCGGTCAAGAAGGCGGTGCCGGTCAAGAAGGCGGCGGCGGCGAAGAAGGCGGTGCCGGCGAAGAAGGCGGTGCCGGTCAAGAAGGC
>Ga0335083_10007668_pt1 | contig 13300 bp, 12 predicted proteins | sample Lox_Sample_42_FD_206716 | JGI IMG/M metagenome (GOLD analysis project Ga0335083, IMG submission 206716) | Soil microbial communities from Loxahatchee National Wildlife Refuge, Florida, United States - Lox_Sample_4.2 | ecosystem: Environmental > Terrestrial > Soil > Wetlands | place: USA...
CGGCGCGGCGGGGAAGATGAGCGGCCAGGGCGCACCCTCGGCGGCGGCGCGCATGAAGGCGTCCGTCACCAGCACCGAGAGGTTGAAATGACTGAGCACGCCTTGCTGGCGTTTGGCGGCGATGAACGCCTCGATATCCGGGTGGTCGCAGCGCAAAGTGGCCATCATGGCCCCCCGCCGCGCGCCGGTGGACTGGATGGTGGCGCACATCGCGTCCCATACCGCCATGAAGGAGACAGGGCCGGAGGCGATGTTGCCCGCGATGCTGGCTGGCAAGCCGCGCGGGCGCAGGGTGGAGAAATCATACCCCACGCCACCGCCCTGCTGCATGGTCACCGCTCCCTCCTGCAGGGCGCGGAAAATGCCGGGGATGGAATCCTCGATCTCGCCCATGACGAAGCAGTTAAGCAGTGTGACCCGGCGCGGCGTGCCCGCCCCGGCCAGCACCCGCCCACCGGGGAGGAAGCGGAACCCCTCCAGCGCCTGATAGAACCGCGCCGCCCAATCCGCGCGCCCCGATGGCTCGGCCTGCGCCAGGGCGGTGGCGACACGGCGCCAAGTGGCGGCAATGTCTGGCTCGGTGCTGCCGCCATGGCGGTAGCGCTGGGCCCAGACGATGCGGGCGACTTCGGTCTCCAGTCCGGCGGTGGTCATGGCGGCGGCTCCGAGGAATCGATAACCACCATATAGGTTCCGGCATAGGGGAACGGGTCACCATCCGGGGGCAGAACGGCGGCAACGGCCGGGTCATACGCCGCTTGCCGCAGGTAATCGGCATCGAGCACGGCGTGGCGATCGAGAAACACGTTCATGGGGGCGGAGACGCGCACGCAGCCCTCGGAAGCCGGCCGCCCCAGGAATTGCTCCAGCACATCCGGATCGGTGGCGTGCATCTGCAGGCGGATCTCGTTTGTCTCGCCATCGATCCGCCAGCCCTCCACCGCGGTCTGCCAGCCGAAATCCCACACACGGCGGCCCTTTATCCCCAAGCCGCGAATATGCTCCTCGTTATATGTGCCGAGCGCGCGGTAATCGAGAATGCCGGCGGTGTGCGGGAACACCCCGGTGGGGGTGATGAAATAGCCATAGAGTCCGGCCTGGCCGGTGGAGACCTTGCCGCCGCCGATGACCTGCCAAGGCCCGGTCGGGTTGGCGAAGATCACCCGCAGCTGCTGCACCGCCGGGTTGCGGTCCACGGCGAGGACGAGCTGCGGCGTGCTGACCGTGTAGGGCGAGGCGGCGAACATGGCCTGGGTGCGGGCGATCCAGGCGGCGTCATCGGCGGGGCTGCGCGGGGTGTCGTCCGGAACCTCCTGCGCCATGTCCTGCCGGAGCGTGGCGACGGGCGCGCTGTAGGCCGACGGCGGTACTGCGGCCTGCGGGCGCGGAGGCGCGGCAGTGCAGCCGGCCAGCGCCCCAACGACGCCAAGACACAAGGCAAATCCGGCAAGATTGCGCATGATGGTAAAAGGCTAGACCATCCGCCGCACCGGGCTTTGACCAAAGTCAATGCCGGGGCCCGAACAGGCGTATAATTTGCGTAACGTTAAGACCCGCAAATGGCGGGGAGATCTCCAAATGAAAATACGACACGTCTCTCTTGGCGCCGCCGTTCTGCCGCTCATGCTCGGCGGCTGCGCGGTAACGCCGCCCAGCGGCCCCAGCATCATGGTGCTGCCCGGCCCCGGGAAAACCTTCAACGCCTTTCAGGTGGATGATTATAGCTGCCGCGCTGCCGCGGGGCAGAGCATCGGCTATGCCGCGGGCGCTACCTCTCAGGCGGCGCAGCAGAACGGCGCCGCGAGCGCGGTGGCCGGCACGCTGATGGGCGCCGCGGCGGGAGCGGCGATCGGCGCGGCTGCCGGCAATGCGGGGGAGGGGGCGGCCATCGGCGCCGGCAGCGGACTGGTCCTGGGCACGGCCTCAGGTGCTGCGAATGCGCAGGCATCGCAGGCCGGTCTGCAATGGCAATACGATGTCACCTACGGCCAATGCATGGCGGCCAAAGGCAACAGCGTGCCGCCGATGCCGCCCGCTGGCCCTTACGGCTATGCCTATCCGCCGCCTTATGGCGTCTATCCCGGCTACGGCTACTTCTATCCGCCGGTCACGTTCAGCTTCGGCTGGGGCGGATGGTACGGCGACGGATGGCACGGGGGCGGATGGCATGGCGGCGGATGGCACGGTGGCGGATGGCACGGTGGCGGAGGGGGCCATGGCTGGCACCATTAACCCGCGAGAAGAACATCAAAGCGCTTACGGGTGGGTGGCGTAAACCTGAACGGTCTGCCCATTCTTCTGCGCAACACCGTTCCAACCGGCGTGAACCGGGGCCTGGGCGGCGTTGACCGCGCCGCCGTTCAGCTCAGGGTGCGGGTTTTCCATGGTGGGGTAGGCGGAAACCAGGGCGATGTTGTCATAGCCCTGGGCGCTCAGCTGAGCGGCCAGCTGGGCCTGGCTTTCAGCGCCCGAGACCGGCACCTGCACGGTGGCGGGACGGGTAAACAGGCCGTTCGCAGCAGCCGGCTGGGCAAGGCCAAGCAGAGTGGCGGCAGCCAGGGCAACGGCAGAGGTGGAGAAACGCATGGGAGTAATCCTTAGAGGGTATTTCTGTGAGGGTTCTCACTTGAAGGCGGTGCTTCCGTCTTCGCGGGGCGATATGGACCCTCTTGCTAAAATTGATAATTCGGTGAATTTTTCTTTCACTATAAACAAATGGTTCATAATCCGCGGGGGGTACATGGATCGTCTGGCGAAAATGACCGCCTTTGCAAAGGTGGCGGAAACAGGCAGCTTCACCAAGGCGGCGCGGGCGCTGCGCATGTCGCCCACCATCATCAGCAAGCATGTGCGCGAGCTTGAGGAGGCGCTTGGCGTGCGCCTGCTCAACCGTACCACGCGCCATGTCAGCCTCACCGAAATCGGCAGCATCTACTACGAGCACTGCGCCGACCTGCTCACCCAGCTGGAGGCGCTGGAGAACATTGCCGGCGAGATGCAGAACACCCCCACGGGCGTGTTGCGGGTGAGCGCGCCGCTGGCCTTCGGCAGGGCGCGGATCGCGCCGCTACTCCCGCGCTTCGCCACCGCGTACCCGAACGTCGCCGTCGAAATGATCCTGACCGACCGCTACGTGGACGTGGTGGAAGAAGGGTTCGACATGGCGGTGACCATGAACCAGCTGCCGGAAACGAGCTACATCACCCGCACACTGGTGAACACCGGAACCGTGCTCTGCGCCGCGCCGGAGTACCTGGCCCGGCACGGCACACCTGCGACGCCCGAGGACCTGACAACGCATAACTGCCTCGTCGTGATCAACGCGCAGCTCGGTGCGCCATGGAGTTTCACCGGTGCGGACGGCGCCACGCACACCATAAAGGTGAGTGGAAACTTCCGCACCAACAGCGCCGCGGCGGGGCTGGAAGCGACGCTGCAAGGCCAGGGGCTGGCGCTGCAGCCGGATTTTCTCGTTGAGCAGGCACTGCGCGACGGACAGATGGCGCGGGTACTGCCGGATTACGCCACGCCGCGACTCACCTTCCGCATGGTCTACCCGCCCGGCCGGCACCTCACCGCCAAGCTGCGCGCCTTCATCGATTTCCTGGTTGCGAATCTCGCCAGTTGAGCACCCCTTGCCCCGCCGCCCTGCCGGTGGCCAGGCAGGCTTGCAGCAGGTAGCCGCCTGTGGGTGCCTCCCAGTCCAGCATCTCCCCCGCCACGAACACGCCGGGATGGCGGCGCAGCATCAGGTTCTCGTCCAACTCCGTGAGCTTGATGCCTCCCGCCGTGGAGATGGCCCGCTCCAGCCCGGAAGGTGCCAGCACGCGAAGCGGGAGGGATTTGACAAGCCCCGCGAGGGGAGCCTCCACCCCGGCATGCCGGGCCTCCTGCACCAAGCCGATGGCCACCGGCGACAGCCCCGCCCGTTTGCGCAGCCGGGTGGAGAGCGACTCGCTCCCCCCGCCCGCCAGCCGGGCGGCGAGCGCCTCGGCGCTGAAATCCGGGCGCAGGTCGAGGCGCAGTTCCGCCGTGCCGTCACGAGCGATCATCTCCCGCGCCAGGGCGGACACCGCATAAACCGCGCCGCCCTCGATCCCGTCTTTGGTGATCATCAGTTCGCCCGGCACCGTCACATCGCCACAGGAGAGGGTGATGCGCTTGAGCGGCGTACCGGCGAATTTCTCCGCGAAATGCGCCGACCAGCCGACCGTGAAGCCGCAATTCGCCGGGCGCAGCGGCGATATTTCGACATCGGGCAGCAGCGCCGTCCACCCGCCGGTGCTGCCCAGGCGCGGCCAGGAGGCGCCGCCCAGCGCCAGCACCACCGAATCCGCCTCGTGGGTCGCGCCATCGGCAAAGCGCAGGCGGCCATGGGCGTCCCACCCCGTCCACTCGGCGCGGATAAAGAACTTCACGCCCAGGCTTTCCAGCCGCCTGATCCAGGCGCGCAGCAGCGGGCTCGCCTTCATCACATTGGGGAAGACGCGGCCGCTGCTGCCCACAAAGGTAGGCTGCCCCAGCCCCGCGCACCATTCGCGCACGGCCTCGGGCGGGAATGCGGCCAGCCAGGGCGCGAGCCACGCCTCGGCCGCGCCATAGCGGGCGAGGAAGCGCGGCAGCGACTCGGAATGGGTGATGTTGAGCCCGCCCCGCCCGGCCATGAGGAATTTGCGCCCCACACTGGGCATGCGCTCGAACAATGTAACCGCCAGCCCGGCCTGGGCCATCACCTCGGCAGCCATAAGCCCGGCGGGGCCGCCGCCGATGACAGCGGCGCGGAAAGGGGTAGGCGTTTGCGTATCCACGCGCCCTTATGCACCGGCGCCCCGGCGGAAAGCCAGAGCGCGGGCCACTCTGGTCATTTTCATCGGCACCATGTTAGGTTTCGGTATCTGCAACCATGAACAAGCGCGCCGGCGCGACACCAAGGTGACCCCATGAAAACCTGTCTGATCACTGGCGTAACGGGACAAGACGGCGCGTATCTCGCGCAGCTGCTCCTGCAAAAAGGTTATCGCGTCGTCGGCCTGCTGCGCCGTTCGGCGTCGTCCGACATTGTGGGCGAGCGCATGCGCTGGCTTGGCATTCTTGACGATGTGGAACTCGTCGATGGCAACCTCATCGACATCTCCAGCCTGATCCGCATCATGCAGAACACGCAGCCGGATGAGGTCTATAATCTGGCGGCGCAGAGCTTCGTCGCCGCCTCCTGGAACCAGCCGCTGCTCACCGGCGAGGTGACAGGCATGGGCGCCGTGAACGTGCTGGAAGCCGTGCGGATCACCGGGCTCAAGGCGCGGGTCTATCAGGCCTCGTCGTCGGAAATGTTCGGGCTCATCCAGGAGCCGCAGCAGAGCGAGAAAACGCCGTTCTACCCGCGTTCCCCCTATGCCGCGGCGAAGCTCTACGCGCATTGGATGACCGTGAACTACCGGGAGAGCTTCGGCATGCATGCCTCTTCCGGCATTCTGTTCAACCATGAAAGCCCGCTGCGCGGCATCGAGTTCGTCACCCGCAAGATCACGGATGGCGTGGCGCGCATCAAGCTTGGCCTGGCGAAGGAATTGCCGCTGGGCAATCTCGAGGCCAAGCGCGACTGGGGCCATGCGCGGGATTACGTGCGCGCCATGTGGCTGATGCTGCAGCAGGACACGCCGGATGATTACGTGATCGCCACCGGCCGCACGACGAGCATCCGCGAGTTCTGCCGCATGGCCTTCGCCCATGCTGGCCTGAACTACCAGGATTACGTCGTCACTAACCCGAAGTTTCTTCGCCCGGCCGAGGTCGATGTCCTGCATGGCGACGCGACGAAGGCGCGGCAGACGCTCGGCTGGCAGCCGGAAACCTCGCTGGAGGATATGGCCGCGGAAATGGTGGAGGCGGATCTGGCCCGCCACCGCGCACGCCTGGGCAAGTGATGGCCGGTCCGGTCCTGGTCACGGGCTCCGGCGGCTTCGCCGGCCGCCATGTCTGCGCGGAACTCGCCGCGTCCGGCGCGGAGATCATCCGTTCCAAAGCCAACATCACCGACCGTGCCGCCGTGCGCGCGCTGATCGGTGAAAGCCAGCCCGCCTGCTGCCTGCATCTCGCCGCCATCGCCGCCATCGGCGTGGCGCGGGCCGAGCCGGACCGGGCCTGGGACGTCAACCTGCACGGCACGCTCAACATCGCGAACGCCATTCGCGATCTGGCGCCGCAATGCCGGCTGGTCTTCATCTCCTCCGCCGACATCTACGGCGGCAGTTTCCGCGCCGGCCATGCGCTGAACGAGCAGGCGCCGCTCGCCCCTCTCAACACCTACGCCGCGACAAAGGCCGCCGCCGACCTTGCCCTCGGCGCCATGGCGGCGGAGGGCCTCGCCGTGCTGCGGCTGCGCGCCTTCAACCATACCGGCCCCGGCCAGAGCGAGGATTTCGTCATCCCCGCCTTCGCCCGGCAGATCGCGCGGATCGAGGCCGGGCTCGCGCCGCCGGTCATCCGGGTGGGCGCGCTGACGCCGGAGCGGGATTTCCTCGATGTGCGCGATGTCGCCCGCGCCTATGCGGCGGCGATCACCCGGGCCGACATGCTGCCCAGGGACACGATCCTGAACATCTCCTCCGGCACGCCGCGGCGGATCGGGGATATCCTCGCCTCGCTCCTGGCGCTCTCGAACGTGGAGGTGCGCATCGAGGAAGACGCGGCGCGCCTGCGGCCATCCGACATTCCGCGCGCCATCGGCGACTCACGCCTCGCCCGGGAGCTGCTGGACTGGCAACCCCGCATCGCCTGGCAGGATACGCTGGCCGATGTACTCAACGACTGGCGCGCCCGCGTGCGCAACGAGGAAGGTTAGACATGAAAATCTGGATCGACGTGGAAGATCTCTTCCAATACGCCGCCCATGTGAGCCGCCCCAGCGGCATCCAGCGCCTCGCCTTCGAGCTGCAGCGGGCGATGCTGGTCCTCGCCCCGGAGGAGGTGCGCTTCGTGCGCCACGGGGCTGCGGGAAAAGGCTTCAAGACCGTATCGTTCTTCGAAATTAATGCGCTATTCACAAATCTTTCCAAACCGTCAGCCTCGGCGAAGCCTCAGCCACCGCGCATTGAGGGCACCGTCCCCCCGCCTCCGCGCGTGAGCCTGGCCCGGCGCATCGGGCGCCGCCTGATGGCCTTGCTTCCGCTGGAGGTCGCCGGTCCGCTGCGCCATTTCCGCGTCCATCAGGTCGAGGCGTTGAGAGGCCTGCGCTACACGGCGCACGCCTGTTTTCGACGCGCCTTGCCGAAAAAAAGGGCCCACCTCCCAGTCAATATCAGTGGACGGGACTACGAGGAAAGCCGAGAGACCTTCGATTCCGCCGCCGCGCCGGGTGACTGGCTGCTCTGCGTTGGCTCGCCCTGGTTCGCCAAGGATTATGGCGGGCTGGTAGGTTCGGTATGCGCACATCACGGGCTGCGTTTCGCGCTGCTGGTTTATGACATCATTCCACTGCGCCGCCCTGAATGGTGCGACAAGAGTCTCGTAAGTACCTTCAGCGCCTGGTTCCACAGCGTGGCTCCACTTGCCGACCGCATCCTCGCCATCTCCCGCACCACCGCCGAGGACACCGAAAAGTACGCCGCCGAAACCAGCCTCAGGTTGCGGAGCCGGATCCAGTCGATCCCACTCGGCACCGGCTTTGGCCAGCCGCCCGCGCCTTTGCGCTCGCCACGCCTGCCGCCACCGGGGTCTTTCGCCCTCATCGTCTCGACCATCGAGGCCCGCAAGAACCACGCGCTGCTCCTCCGCATCTGGCGGGAGCTGCTGGCCACTATGCCGCGCGAACAGGTGCCCACCCTGGTCTTCGCCGGGCGCGTCGGCTGGCTGGTGGCGGACCTCATGCAGCAGCTGGAAAACGCCAACTGGCTAGACGGCAAGGTCCGCCTGATCGAGGCGCCGAGCGACGGCGAGCTCGCGGCGCTGTATGAGGATTGCCTGTTTACCCTGTATCCCTCGCTGTACGAGGGCTGGGGGCTGCCGGTGACCGAGAGCCTTGCCCATGGCACGCCGTGCCTCGCCGCCAATGCCACGTCGCTGCCCGAGGCGGGTGGCACGCTCGCCCGGTATTTCGACCCCGACAACCTGCACGACGCCGTGCGCGCGGTGCGCGCGGTGCTGGATGATCCGGCGGCCCTGGGCGCGTGGGGGGCGGAAATCCAGCAGAACTTCCGGCCCGTCAGCTGGAGCGAGAGTGCCGCCGCGACGTTGCGCATCCTGCGCGCGCCGGATGGTGCATGCTGAGCCTCGCCCACCGCGCCTGGCGGCTGTTGCCGCGCGAGGCGAGGCGCGCGGCAATGACGCGCGTGGCCGCCATGGTCGCGGGGCCGCCCGGCCCGGCCCCCGCCCGCAGCGACGGCGCGGTGATCGCCGGTGACATCGAAGGGCGGAACGGCATCGCGGAGAGCGGCCGCATCCTTGGCCAGGCGCTTGCCGCCCGGGGCCTGCTGCGCGGCACCATGCCGCTTGGCCTGCCTAGCGTGGCGCCCGCCTTCACCGGCACGCTGCCGCCGGGGGCGGCGGTCATCGCCGTGGTCAACGGCCCGTTGCTGCCCGTCGGCCTTGCCCGGCTGAAGCCGCGCAACATGCTGCGCGGGCGGCGGATCATTGGCGTGTGGTTCTGGGAGCTGTCCAAGGTGCCGGCGGAATGGGCCACCGGCGCGAAATTCGTGCATGAGATCTGGACATCCAGCCGCTTCTCGGCGGAGGCGTTCGAGGCCATCGCCCCGGGCCGGGTCCGTGTGGTGCCTTTGCCGCTCGCCACGCAACTGCCATTTGACCTGGCGGGGGACCGCGCCTCGTTCGGCCTCCCGGCGGACTGCTTCGTCGTGCTCAGCGCGTTCAACCTAGCCTCCAGCTGCACCCGCAAGAACCCGTTCGGCACCATCGCCGCCTTCAAGGCGGCGTTCGGCGCCAGCCGGGATGCGCTGCTGGTGCTCAAGCTCACCGGCGTCACGAATTACCAGGAGGATCTCGCCGCCATCCGCGCTGCCGTGGGCGATGCGCCGAATATCCGCGTGATGACGGAAACCGTGAGCGAGCCGGAGCTGCGCGGGCTGATCGCGGCGAGCGACGTGGTGCTCTCCCTGCATCGCTCCGAGGGGTTTGGCCTTATCCCAGCCACCGCTGCGCTGCTTGGCGTGCCCGTGGTGGCAACGGGCTATTCCGGGAATCTGGACTTCATGGACCCGGCCAGCAGCGGCCTCGTGCGCTACCGGCTTGTGCCCGCGCGCGATGAGCGCGGTGTTTACGCGGTCCCCGGCGCCGAATGGGCTGACCCGGACATCGAGGACGCCGCCGCGTGGCTGCAGCGCCTGTTCAACGACGCGGCCTTGCGCGCCAACCTCGGCACCGCCGGGCAGCGCCATGCCCTGAGCACGCTGGGGCGCGAGGCGCTGGACACGGCGCTCGCCGCCAACGGCATCGGGTGAGAACACTCGTCTGGCATTGGGGGCGGCGCGGGGCCGGGCCGATTTTCGCGGCAAGACTGGCGGAGGCGCTGAACACGCTGCCGGGCCAGAGCGCCGCGCTCTCCCTCGCCGCCGGGGCGGAGATATTGGCGGACCCGGACGCCCCGGCCTGCGACTGGCGCGAGCCCACCTACGGAACTAGGCTCGGCTTCATCGCCCAGCGGCTTGCCTCGCCCTTCCTGCGCCCGCGCACCGAGGCGCATTTGCGCCGCCTCGCCCCGGATGTCGCCCTTTGCGCCATGCCCGCGCTGCTCGATATCCGCATGACAACCGCGCTCCAGGCGCTGCGGATCAACTACGCCGTGATCGTGCATGACGCCGAAGCCCACCCGGGCGACGCCTTGAGCTTCCTGGCGCTGGACCAGACCCGGCTGCTGCGCGGGGCAAAGCATCTGTTCTGCCTCAGCGGGCATGTGGAGCAGGCGCTGCGCGGCCAAGGCTTCGGCGCCAACGGCCAGACGCTGACAAAGCTGTGGCACCCGCCAATCGGGCTCTCCGCCACTGTGCCCGCCGCGCGGCCAACATCCCGGCCGCGGCTCCTCTATTTCGGCCGCCTGCTGCCCTACAAGGGGCTGGACCTGCTGGCCAATGCGCTGGAATTCCTTGGCGAGAAACGGCCCTTCGAGCTGCGCATCTGCGGCGACGGCCCAAGCTCCCCGGCGCTTGAGCGCCTTGAGGCCATGGAAGGGGTTTCCGTGGAGCGGCGATGGTTCGCGGATGCCGAATTGCCCGGCCTGCTCGCCTGGGCGGACGCGCTGGTGCTGCCCTACCGGGAGGCGAGCCAATCCGGCGTCGCGGCGCTGGCGCTGGCGGCGGGGCGGTGCGTGCTGGCCACCAGTGTGGGCGGCCTGCCCGAACAGCTGGACGGCCAACCTGGCGCCATTCTCTGCGCGCCGAACTCCACCGCCATCGCCAGGGGGTTGCTGGAATTGACGCAGCTCCTGGCGCAGCCTGCCCCAACCGCCGCTGCCGCCGCGCCCGGCTGGCACGACATGGCCGCCGCGATCGCCGCCGTCATCGAACGCAGCTAAACGGGCACGATGATCGCCGAACTGCCTTATCTCCCGCCCGAGGCCGCCTTCGCCGCCTTTGCCGACACGCCCGGCCTCGCCTTTCTGGACAGCGCCGCCACCGGCGACCCACGGTCCCGCGTCAGCTATCTGTGCCTTTCGCCGCGCGCCACGCTGCGGCTGGAGGCCGATCCCTACGCCACGCTGCGGCACTGGATGGCCTCGCACGAACCTCCCCCACGGCCTGAAGGCTGGCCCTTTCCCTTCGCGGGTGGGGCGGTGGGGTGGATCGGCTACGATCTGGCCCGCGAGGTTGCTTGTGTGCCCAGCCGGTTCGCGCCCATGCCCGGCCTGCCCGGCGGCTGGTTCGGGCTCTATACCACGCTGCTGGGGTTCGACCCCGAGGCGCGGCGGCTGTTCTATCTCGGCCCGGCCGAGGACCTTCCCGGCATTGCCGCCAGGCTGCAAACCACGCCCGCCCTGCCGCCTGTGCCGCCGCTGCGTTGGGCGCCGGAGATGAGCCGCGAGACCTACCGCGAGGCCCATGAGCGGCTGCGCGCCTATATCGCGGCGGGGGACATCTACCAGGCCAATCTTACCCTGCGCTTCATAGCGCCGCGCCCGGAAGGGCTGCCGCTGGCAGCCATGCACATGGCCCTGCGGCGCCTTAGCCCGGCCCCCTTCGCGGCTTGCCTCCAGCACGGGGGCTTCGGCCTCGCCTGCGCCTCGCCGGAGCGTTTCCTGCGCCTCACCGCCGATGGCAGCGTGGAAACCCGGCCCATCAAGGGCACCGCCGCGCGCAGCGATGACCCGGACGACGACGCCACCGCCGCGGCGGCGCTGCACGCCAGCCCCAAGGAGCGCGCCGAGAACCTGATGATCACCGATTTGCTGCGCAACGATCTTGGCCAGGTGTGCCAGATAGGCTCGGTGGCGGTGCCGGAACTCTGGGCGGTGGAGAGCTACGCCCAGGCGCATCATCTCGTCTCCGCCGTCACCGGGCGGCTGAAGCCCGGGCTGGACGCGTTCGACCTGCTCGCCGCCACGCTGCCCGGCGGCTCCATCACCGGCGCGCCCAAGCGCCGGGCCATGCAGATCATCGACGAGCTGGAAGCCGGGCCGCGCGGCGCCTATTGCGGGGCGCTCGCGTGGATCGGGTTCGACGGCGCCATGGACAGCGCCATCATCATCCGCACGCTCACCGCCACGGCGGACACGCTCTACGCCCAGGCGGGCGGCGGCATCACCTGGGACAGCGTGGCCGAAGCGGAGTATGACGAAGCCATGGTGAAGATTTCTCCCCTTCTGGCACTGGGCCAATGAACGTCTGGCTGAACGGCGCGCTCTGCCCGGCAGGCGAGGCGCGCATCGACCCGGCGGATCGAGGCTTCCTGCTGGGCGACGGTGTGTTCGAGACCATGGCGGCCCATGCCCGCGCGGTGCCGGAGCTTGCCCGGCATTACGCCCGGCTCTGCGCGGGGGCGGGGCTGCTGCGCATCCCCGTGCCGCTCGCCCAGGAGAAACTGGCGGAAGCGATCCACGATCTGCTCGCCGCCAACGGGCTGGAAGAGGCGGCGCTGCGGCTGACGCTGACGCGCGGCACCGGCCCGCGCGGTCTGCTGCCGCCAAGTGCTGCCACCCCTACCCTGCTCATCACCACCGCGCCGCTGCCGCCGCCCGGCGGGAAGCTGCGCCTCGTCACCAGCCGCATCCGGCGCGACGAGGACTCGCCGCTCAGCGCCATCAAGAGCCTGAACTATCTGCCCGGCGTACTGGCGCGCATGGAGGCCGCCGAGCGCGGCGCCGATGACGCGCTGATGCTCAACCGCGCCGGGCGCGTGGCCGAGACAAGTGCGGCCAATTTGTTCGTGCGGCTGCATAGCGCCTGGGTGACGCCGCCGGTGAGCGAGGGCGCGCTGCCGGGGGTAAGGCGCGCCTGCCTGCTCGATGCCGGGCTGGTGCGCGAGGCGCCGGTGACGGTTGAGGAACTGCGGCAAGCCGAGGCCGTCTGCGCGGGCAACGCCCTCTCGCTGCGCCCCGTCTCGGCCATTGACGGCTACAACCTCCCCAGCCTCAGCACGCCTTAGGGCATTCAGCTAAAAGCCGAGCGCTCTAAGTTGTGCAGGTTTCGGCACAAGGGGCAGCGTGGCGGATGACCGGGCAAGAAACAGGGTGGAATTTTGGAGGCAATGCGATTACGTAATGATGCGGACGATGGAACTTTCGCGTTTCTCAACAAAAATTTCTTTTTGAGAATAGTTCGCGTCGTTGATAAAATAGCCGTTACTTTATTCATTGCTGATCTATTTGACCGCGTAGCCGGGCACGAAGACTTGCCGACCATGCTTCGCCGCAGGGGAAGATGGTGGAGCGGGAATGGGGCTTGTTAGCGGATCGGCAATCGGGGCGCTTTCAGGCGAAGCCGGGCGCGGTGCGGTGAGAGGCTCCACCAGCGGAGCGGGAACTATCACTTTGGCTGCGAGGAACCTATCACGTCCTGGAGTGCATCTGATGACATCGGCTAATGCCTCGGCCGCTACACGGCGACGTTTGCTCACTGGCATCGCGGCCACCTCCCTGGTGTCCGGCTGCTCAGCGCTGTCCCGCATGCCGGCTGTTCCAGAGGCGCCGGCCGGCCGGTGATTTGGAATATCGGCAAGATTGCTGCCAGCGGCGCGCCCGGCGCGAGCAAGCTCATCGAGGATATCCTGCTGGCGTCGGCGGCCATTCCGGGCGCGTTCCCGCCAACCATGATCACAGTGGAATGCGGTGGGATCCCACATCAGGAGATGCATGTCG
>Ga0335083_10007669_pt1 | contig 13300 bp, 11 predicted proteins | sample Lox_Sample_42_FD_206716 | JGI IMG/M metagenome (GOLD analysis project Ga0335083, IMG submission 206716) | Soil microbial communities from Loxahatchee National Wildlife Refuge, Florida, United States - Lox_Sample_4.2 | ecosystem: Environmental > Terrestrial > Soil > Wetlands | place: USA...
TCGACATCCGCATTCCGGCTGAATACATCGCTGACGAACAGCAGCGGCTCCGCGCCTACAAGCGCATCGCGGACGTCTCCTCAGCCGAGGCCGGCGCTGAGTTACTGGGCGAACTTGAGGACCGCTATGGTCCGGCGCCGGAGGCGGTGCGCAGCTTGCTGAAATTCTCGGTGTTGAAGAGTGCGGCGCAAAAACTGGGTATCGAAGCGATCGACCGGCGGCAAGGTGCGCTGAACGTCAAGTTTCATAAGGACGCGCGCATCGATCCGAACCGGCTCATGAATCTGGTGACGGCCACCGATGGGGCTCAGTTCACTCCGGCCGGCGTGCTGCGGCTGCCGCTGGATGGGGCCGGGAGTGCGGGCAAGGTGCTGGACCTGCTCGAAAGCCAATTGGCGCAATTGCAAACATAGCCGCTGTTACAATCAACTCACATGCGTTTTGCGGTACCCGTCCGATGGATCGCGCTGACCATCTTCGTTCTTTCGGCGGTGCTCAATTATCTAGACCGGCAGGTGCTGGCGACCATGGCCGAAGTCTGGACTTCGCGGCATGAATTTGCATTCACTCCCTCCGACTATGGCCATCTGGTGCAATATTTTTCGATTGCCTACGCGCTGACGGCATTGTTCGTCGGGTCGTTCATCGATCGCGTGGGGTTGAATCGTGGCGCTACGCTGTCAGTCGCGGTTTGGGCCATCGCGAGTTTCGGTACAGGCATGTCGCACAGCGTGGAGCAACTGCTGCTGTGGCGCATCTTGCTGGGCGCGGCGGAAGCAAGCGGGGTCACGGCGGTGGGCAAAGCGGTGAGTCTGTATCTATATCCGAAGGAGCAGGCGGTCGGGCAGGCGATGGGACAACTGGGCTTGAGCCTCGGCGCGGGCCTTGCGCCCGGCTTTGCCATCTACTTCGCCTACCAGCACGATTGGCGTTGGACGTTTTATGCCGTCGGCATCTTGAGCTTGGCGTGGATCCCGGTTTGGCTCATGACTTCGCGCTGGATCCCGCCGACGGTCGGACATGTCCCCCTGGTGCACAAACATTCTTTCGGCTTGCTCAAGGATCCCAAGCTGTGGGCGTTGGCTCTGGGGAATTTTCTAGCGATGACGGTCTACAGTCTGTGGACCAACTGGCCGCCCAGATACCTGGTGCGCATGCATCATCTCACTGCGGCCCAGACGGCGCGCTACACCTGGATCGTTCCGATCTGCGGATATTTTGGCGCTATGCTGGGCGGCGCGGTATCGTGGCGTTTGATCCAGCGCGGCAAAACGCCGGTAGCCGCGCGCAAACGTGCCTGCATGCTGGCGGCTGTTCTTCTGCTGGGAACGATGACCATACCGTTGCTGCCCACGCCCGCCCTGGCTACAGCCGGAATGTGCCTGAGTTTTTTCCTGGTGGCTGCCTGGAGCACCAATCATTACACGCTGCCGATCGATATCTATGGACCGTCGCGCGCTGCTTTCGGCGTGAGCAGCCTGATCATGGCATACGGCTTAATGCAGTTCGTGATCTCGAGCCCGCTGGCCTGGGTCACTGACCGCTACGGCTTTGCGCCAGTCTGCTTTGTCTTCTCGTTCCTGCCGCTCGCGTCGTATGCCGTTGTGCATAGACTAATCCCGGACACAACCCATCCGGAGCCCGTTCCGGACGCCGAAGCGCAACCCACTGCAGCCTAGTCACAACACTCTTGTCGTTGAAAGCAAAGCGGTTCAGAACCCACGTTCGGTACCGTTACCTTATAGTGGTAACCAAACTGCCTGAGTTGCGATCTAAGTTTTAGAGTAGCCGCGCGCCGGCTCAGGCTGGTTTGCTCCCGTACGAGCCGAAGGAGGACAGAGGAATGAGGGTCCACTCGCCATACCGATGCGACTATTGTCTGAACATGAAGGGCGAAACGAATCATTGGTGGCTGCGTCCGCCGGACCGGGAGCAATTCACATTGCTGCGGTGGGACGCGGCGCTGGCTGACGTTCCGGGTTATGAGCACATTTGCTCGGAGTCTTGCGCGGCGAAAGCTTTGTCCAAGTGGATGACGCAGCCGGCTTCGCACGTGGCTGCACAGGTCGCGGCGCAAACTTCGGACGTGCGAGTTCGGACCCAGTAGGACCGCTTAGTAATATCGCCCCAGCCATTCGGCTACCAGCGCTGGTTTGTCGCGGCCTTCCACTTCTACTGTCACTAGCCAAGTGACCTCGTTGTCGGTGACTTTTTGCGGCGTGAAGCGCGCGCGAATCCGCGATCCGGCGGGCACGGGCGAGACGAAGCGCAGCTTGTTGAAGCCATAGTTGATGCGCATATTGAAATCGCCGCGCACCTCGATGGTTTGCCGCGAGAGTTCCGCCAGCAGCGACACGGTGAGGAATCCGTGGGCGATGGTGGAACCGAATGGTGTTTCGCGGCGGGCGCGCTCGACGTCGACGTGAATCCACTGATGGTCGCCGGTGACGTCGGCGAAACGGTTGATCATGTCCTGCGTGACGGGCGTCCAGTCGCTTACGCCTACTTCCTGGCCGGTCAGGGAGCGCAGCTCGTCCAGGCCGTTTATGACGCGTGGGTTTGGCATGTTCGTTATTTTTTATATCCGATTTTTCTGAGGAAGCTGTGACGCCATTCGACTCCGGAAGCATCCTCAACGCCCTTGGGTGACGAGCCGTCGACGACGCCGAGCACGCCGCGGCCCTGCTCGGTCTGGGCCACGATCACCTCCACCGGATTCGCCGTAGCACAGAAGATAGTGCAGACTTCGGGCGTTTCCAGGATGCGGTTCTTAATGTTGATTGGGAATCCGCCGCGCAATGCAACTACGAAGAGATGACCTGCGCCGACGGAAGTGGCGTTTCGAGCCGCGAGGGCTTTCAGTTCGTCATCGTTGCCATCCACGCGCGTGAGGCAGTGACCCGAAGCTTCGTTGAACGCGATTCCAAACTTCATCTGCGGGACCGAGTTGACGATGGCTTCGTACAAATCCTCGACGGTCTTGATGAAATGGCTTTGACCGACGATGATGTTGCCTTCAGAAGGGATCTCCAGACGAATGGCTTGTAAGTCCATAGCTCTTATTATTGACCGTGCGGTAGACTGGGGTTTCCAACCTTCTCGATGGCGACAAATCCTACGACGACAGGCCAACGATTCGAGCGCCTGGTGGCAATTATGGCGCGATTGCGGGCGCCGGGCGGGTGTCCCTGGGATCGCGAGCAGAACTTCGACACCATCAAGCCGTATCTGGTCGAAGAGACTTACGAGGTGCTGGACGCGATCGACCGGCGCGACTGGGCCGGCCTGGCCGAGGAGCTGGGCGATTTGATGCTCGAAGCCGTCTTTTTCGCGGAAATGGCGGCTGAGGAAGGCAAATTTCGCATCGATGATTCGCTCGATGCGGTGTGCGAGAAACTGATCCGGCGGCATCCGCATGTTTTCGGCGACGCGAGTGCCAAGACAGCGGACGACGTGAAGCGTCGCTGGGACGAGATCAAGGCTGACGAAAAAAAGACCAAGGGCGCTGAAGAAAAAGGGCGTCTGGAATCTGTGCCGCGCAACATGCCGGCGTTGGTGGAAGCGCAACAGATTTCTTCCAAAGCGGCCGCGGTGGGGTTCGACTGGGAAAATCCCGAGCAGGTGCTGGAGAAGCTCGAAGAAGAACTGCATGAGCTGGCAAACGCGCGTCAATCGGCGGCGCAGGCAGAAGTGGAAGGTGAAGTCGGCGATCTGCTGTTCGTGCTGGTGAATTTGGCGCGCTTTCTCAAAGTGGATCCCGAACAGGCGCTGCGCAAGACCAATGCGAAGTTTCGCAAGCGCTTCGGTTACGTAGAGCAGCGCGCCAAGCTTCCGGGCGCCAGCATTCAAGAGATGGAGGCGCTGTGGCAGGAGGCCAAGGCCGCGGATGATTGAGATCCACCCGCTGGCTTCGCATGCCGAGTTTCGCGATGCGGTGCGGTTGCAGCAGGAGATCTGGGGATTCGAAGATGTCGAGCTGCTGCCGCTACGGCTGTTTGTGGTGGCGAGCAAGATTGGCGGGCAGGCGCTGGGTGCTTTCGACGGCGGGCGCATGATCGGATTTTGTCTCGCGATCCCGGGGCTGAAGGCGGGCGGGAAAAGCTATCTGCACAGCCATATGCTGGGCGTGCTGGCTGAGTATCGCGACGCGGGCGTGGGCCGGAGGCTGAAGCTGGCGCAGCGCGAGGAGGCGCTGGCGCGCGGGATCGATCTGATCGAGTGGACCTTCGACCCACTCGAAATTAAGAACGCGTTTTTCAACATCGAGCGGCTGGGGGCGGTTGTGCGGCGCTACGTTTTGAACCAGTACGGGACCACTACCAGCCATCTGCACGGCGGGCTTCCCACGGACCGCTGCATCGCGGAGTGGTGGATCGCAAGCGAACGTGCGCGGGCCATCATCGCCGGCGAGCCGTTTGAGCGCAATCCGATTGAGATGCGCGTCGCGATTCCATCGGACATTGCTCGCATCCGTTCGAAAGAGCCGAAGCGAGCGCGCGAGATCCAGCAGAAGGCCAGCGAAGAATTCCGCAGCGCGTTCGATCGCGGCTTGGCGGTGATTGGCTTCGAAAAATCCGAAGAGGCGGGTACATACCTGTTGGGGCGATGGGAATGCAATTAGAACGAATCACGCTGCGCCAGATCAGCATGCCGCTGGTGCATTTTTTCGAGACCAGTTTCGGCCGGACCACCGAGCGTCACATGGTTCTGGTGGAGGTGGAGGCGGGCGGAGTGTCCGGCTGGGGCGAGGTTACGGCGGGCGAGAGCCCGTTCTACAACGAGGAGTGGACCGAATCGGCCTGGCTGATTCTGCGGGATTTCGTTGCGCCGCGCGTGTTGCGGCACGACTTCGCGAGTGCGGCTGAAGTGGGCGAGCGGACGGCGCACATCCGCGGGCATAACATGGCGCGCGGAGGGCTCGAAGTTGCCGTGTGGGATTTGGAGGCGCGGATGCTCGGGCGGCCCTTGAATCAGCACATCGGCGGCGGGGCGCGGCGCGAGATGCCGTGCGGGGTTTCCATCGGCATTCAGGATTCGGTGCCGCAGCTTCTCACCAAGATCGAGACCGAGCTCGCCGCCGGATACCAGCGCATCAAGATGAAGATCAAGCCGGGCTGGGACGTGGAAGTGGTGCGCGAAGTGCGGTGGCGATTCCCGGACATTCTGCTGATGGCCGACGCCAATTCGGCTTACACGCTGGACGACGCGCCGCGGCTCAAGTGCCTGGACGAATTTAACCTGATGATGATCGAGCAGCCGTTGGGACACGACGAGATCATCGATCATGCCAAGCTTCAGGCGCAGTTAAAGACGCCGATCTGCTTGGATGAATGCATCCGCTCGGCGCATCAGGCCCGGCAGGCGCTCGAAATGGACGCGGGGCGCATCATTAATATCAAGCTAGGGCGCGTGGGCGGGTTCGCGGAGGCCAAACGCGTGCACGACGTGGCGCAGGCGGCCGGCGTTCCGGTGTGGTGCGGCGGGATGCTGGAAGCGGGCATCGGGCGCGCGCACAACATAGCGCTCGCGACGCTTCCGAATTTCACGCTGCCGGGCGACGTGTCGGCCAGCAAGCGCTATTGGAAGCGCGATATCATCGTGCCGCCGGTGGAGACCACGGCGCGCGGAACCATCGAAGTTCGGGATGAGCCGGGGTTCGGTTATGAACTCGACCGGGGCTTCATCGATTCGATCACCGTTCGCCGAGAAACTATTTCCTAGCCGATGAGCGCGGATAAGACTGTTCTGGTTACCGGCGCCGCTAAGCGCATCGGGCGTGGGATCGCGCTGCGGATTTTTCAAGCCGGGTATCGGATTGCGATTCATTACGGAACCTCCGAAAAAGAGGCGCGCGAGACGGCCGAACGGTGCGGCGGGGCGCCTTTGTTCCGCGCGAATCTCGAGAGCGTGGATGAAATTCGGCGGATGTTCGGCGAGGTCGAGGATCGCTGCGGGTCGCTGTACGGATTGGTGAATAATGCGGCCCGATTCAAGCGGCGCGATCCGCTGGAGATGACCGAGGCGGATTGGGATTTCATACATTCGGTCAATTTGAAGGCCACCTTCTTTTGTTGCCAGCAAGCGGCGCTGCTTATGCGGAAGAGCCGAGCGGGGCGCATCGTCAATATCAGTTCGCTGGGCGGCTTGCGGCCCTGGCCGGAGTACGCGCATTATTGCGCATCGAAGGCTGGGGTGATTATGCTGACCAAAGCGCTGGCCAAAGCCTTCGCGCCGGACATCACGGTCAATTCGGTGGCGCCGGGTGTAATTCTTTCTTCCGCGGAAGAGCCGCGCACGCAGGATATGATTGCGGCCACTCCGGCCGGAAGAAGGGGGACGGTGGAAGAAGTGGCCGACGCAGTGCTCTACTTTCTGAAAGCGTCGGATTTCATCACGGGTCAGGTGTTGGCCGTGGACGGCGGACTGAGCTTGCGCTGAACGCCTGCTACTCTACCGTGACTCTGGTGCCCTTCTTTTCCTGTTGCGATAGCCGGTCGATGCGGGCATCGATTATGCTGCGCATGCCTTTTAACACCTCGACGCGCGCGTTGTGGAAGTGTTCGCGCGTGCCCGCGGGCCAGAGATGATCCATCATAGCGTCGAGTTGAGGCACGATGAGGTTGCAGAACAGACAGCCTTCGGAATGTAGAGTGCTTTGTTTTTCGTCCATGTCAGCCTTCTTTCAGTTCTACTGTTAACATTTTATGCTGTAACGTGGCGCGAGTTGGCATGAGCGCGGCCATTGACGTTGGCAATCCGATGTGCCGGCGCAGCGTGCCGATCTCGACCACCAGCTCGTCGCCTTTCTTGAACAAGCCCACCTCACCTTTGACGGCGAACGGCAGGCGCAGGCGGATTTCGTAATGCGCGTTAACCTTCTCGAAGGTGTACGGCGCTTCGGTGCGCGTGACGGCGGCGGGATCTTCCTGCGCGCCATAAAGAACGTCGGCCAGTTCGATCAGGCGCTCGCGGCCCAGGACTTCGTGGGTGAACAGCGGTACGCGTTTCATGGGGACCGGGGAGAAATATTCTTCGATCTCGTCTAGAATTTTGGCTTGTGAGGCCCGCCATTGATCGAACCAGCTGTCGGTGATGGCGCTCGGCAGCACGCGATTGACGATGACGCCGTCGACCGTCAGGCCATGCAGGGAAAAATAAACGAAGGCGCGCTGGGTTTCGCGCAGCACCATTTTTTCAGGATTGGTGACCAGGCGGACGCTGGTGGTCTTGGCGTCTTCGAGCAGTTCGGCGATGCCTTCCAGGCGTCCAAACAGGTGCTGGATGTTGGCGAAATAGTTGTCGGTGGGCAGCTCGACCGGCGAAATACGATTGGCCACCGGGCGCACCGCTTTGAGCAAGCCGCGCTGAAACGGGAAGATGTGCTTCATGTACCATTCGAGCGTGGTGGGCATGCTGACGAAGCGCATCGATTCGGCGGTGGGCGCGCAGTCCAGAACGATGACTTGATAGCGTTGCTCGCGCCGGAATTGATTAACGTACATCATCGCGCTCAGCTCTTCCATGCCGGGCAGGATGGCCAGCTCTTCGGCTTCGACGTCGCTGATGCCGGTGGTGCGGAGCACTGAGGTCACGTAGGTGGAGATCTCGCGCCAGTGGCGTTTGATCTCCTTCTGGATATTGACTTCCTGGATGGCGAGGTGCGAATCAATGGGATAAGGATCGTTGGTTTTTTCCTGGAAAAGACTGGTTTCGAGATCGAAGGCGTCAGCAAGGCTATGAGCCGGGTCGACACTCATGACTAACGTGGAATAACCGAGTCGGGATAAATGCAGGCCGGTGGCGGCGGCAATACTGGTCTTGCCTACGCCGCCTTTGCCGCTGAAAAGCAGGATCCTCACACCTTAATTGTAGCGGGAGGGTCGCAGGTGCTAGCTCGGACGTGGAGCGCGGACCGTATCAGTTGCGCCAATTCGTGGCTTGCTCAGCCTTACCCCACTGCTCGTAGAGCCGCAAGATCTGTTGCCTGGCGCGCTGCACATTCCCGCGATTCTCGAAAGGCATGAAATCCCGGCGCTGCTGCAAACCGCGATAACCGGAGAGCAAGAGCGGTTCAGCTTCGGCGTATTTGCGCTCGCCGGCCAGCGCCGCGCCTAACAAGCTCTGCGCGTAGTAACGCTCCCAGGCATTGGGCGTCGCTTTGTCGCGAATCTGTAAAGCCTGGCCGAGAAAAGCCTCCGCTTCATCGTAATTTTGTTGTTCGAGTTTCAATTCGCCGAGCGACGCCAGAACGCGCGCGATCCTGGGATGCTCGGGAACGAGCACGCGGCGCCGGACCTCCAGCACCTGCCGGTACATGACCTCTGCTTCCGCGCGGCGGCCTTGGCGCGCATAGAGGTCGGCCAAGTTGTTCATCATGCTCAACGTGTTCTGCTGCTCCGGCCCCAAGGCTTTGCGGGATGTCTCCAGCGTTTGCTGGAACAGGGTTTCGGCCGCGTCATATTTGCCTTCGGCCTGATAGAGAAGCGCCAGGCTGTTCATGCTCGCGATGGTATCCAGATGCTGATCACCTTCGAGCCGGCGGCGCGCCTCCAGAGCCGTCTTGATCTCGATCTCCGCTTCCGCATACTTGCCTTCTTGCCGGTAGATGACGCCGAGATTGTTGATATTGGTTAAAGTGTCCGGATGGTCCGGCCCGAGCTGCCGCCGATGCAACTCGATCGCCTTTTTATACAAGGGCTCCGCCTGCGCGTACTTGCCGTCGTTGGTGTATTCCGTTGCCAAACTGTTCATTGCCTTGACCGTCTCCGGAGCTTCCGGGCCGTGTGTACGGACGCTGAGGTCGAGTACGCGCGCCGCGAGAATCTCGGCGCGAGAAAAGTCGCCGCGCCGCTCTGCCATCAGGTTCACCAGTTGACCCAGAGCCGCCAGGGTGGCGGGGTCATTTTCCCCGCGGCCGCGCTGGAGCACCTCAACCTCTTTGTTCACCAGCGGCTCGGCCTTTTCGTATTTCCCCAGTTGGATATACACATCCGCCAGGGATTGCGCCGTCAACTGTGTTTCCCGATCGTCCGGACCCTGGACTCGGCGGCGCAACTCGAGCGCCCGTTCTAGCTGCGGCTCCGCTTCGGCGAGCAACGCCAGGTTCATGTAGGCGTTGCCAATAGTATCTCGAACGGCAGCTTCAACAGCCGGCGGGAAATCGCGCCGCCCGGCGATGCGCGCGGCTGCACGGTCCAATGTGGTTCGTACCTTGAGATCGGGATCGGGTTTGTTATCGGGCGTCGCTTGGTTTTGAACGGATGCCTTGGCCAACAGATCGTTTTGCAGGAAATCGTTGACGGCTTTTGCGGTAGCGGCCTCGGTATCGGCGCGCCGCGTCTCTTCCAAAGCGTGATTGCGCTCTTGTTCGGCACGCTGACGTTGGCGATTGGCGTCCTGGCTGGCCCGGATTGCCTGGTCGCGCGCCGCCACGGCTTCGTGCTGGGCGATGCTGGCGCGGATGGCCGCTCGCGCGCTCACCAGGACCGCGGCAACTAAGGCGAGGAAGACGGCGGCCACGGCACCCATCAGGCTCTTGTGCCGCGTGGCGAACTTCCGGAGCTGGTAACCGGTGCTGAGCGGCCGCGCCACGATCGGCTCATCGTTCAAATAGCGCCGGATATCCGCGCCAAATTCGGCTGCTGAAGTATATCGCCTGGCCTTGTCCTTCTCTATCGCCTTCTGAACGATGGTCTCCACATCGCCGCGTAAGGATCGGTTCACCGCGCCGAGCAATGGCCCTTGCTCCTCGCGAATCACGCGGGCGGACTCCACGACATTGCGGCTAACCTGATAAGGCTGGCGTCCGGCCAGCAGCTCATAAGCAACCAGGCCGAGCGAATAAATGTCGCTGCGGGCATCGATTTCGAGCGAGTCCCCGAGCACTTGTTCGGGGCTCATATACGCGAGCGTCCCAATCAAATCGCCCACGTTGGTCTGGCTGGTCGATTCAGTGTCGTGATCGACGATGCGAGCTACTCCAAAGTCGAGGATCTTGGGCTGGCCGCTCTGGTCGACCGGAATATTGTTCGGCTTGAGATCGCGATGGATGATGCCACGCTGGTGCGCGTGTTGGACCGCGTCGCAGATTCTCGCCATCAATTCGAGCCGCTGCCGCGTGTTTAGAGCTTGGCTCCTTGCGTACTCCAGCAGCGACGACCCGCGGACCAGTTCCATGGCGAAATAGGGCTGCCGGCCAAGATCTGTGTCGGCCGTTCCGGCCTCGAAGATCTGCGCGATGCCGGGATGCTGCAAGCGGCCTAGCGCCTCCGATTCGCGCTCAAAGCGCCGTAACAGCTCGGGACGAGCCAGGCCAGCCTTCAGCAGCTTGAGGGCGACGGTGCGGTGCGGGTGGTCCTGCTCTGCTTCGTACACGACGCCCATGCCGCCCTCGCCAATCAGCCGGACAATGCGATAGCCACCGATTGTCGCGGGCATGCGCCGCTCCGCCGAAGCCAGCAAGCGTGAGGCATCGCTTGCCACTTGCTCGAGCAGGCCGTCGCTCGCAACGTCTTGCTTCAGGAGGGACTCGACTTCCTGCAAGAGATCGTCGTCGCCGCTGGAAGCTTCCTCCAGATAGCTACGCCACTCTGAAGGCGGGCGTTGACTCGCCGCCTCGAACAACTGCACGACTTTTTCCCAACGGCCGGGGTCCATCGTGAGCTAAATTGTACCGTAATCCATCCACTAAGCCCGCCACGTTGGGCCGAAATGGTTTAGCGTTCAGGCGGGGGCAGATCATAGTACTCCTATTACAGAAGTTTTCGCCGAGAGGTGATAGTTTCGGCGCTCGATTTCCGGTTACTGAGACGAAGGGTTCCTTAGATTACAAGGGGGTCGGCGCCAACCGGAACACCATGAGACTCGCTTTAATAGCTGCCTTATCGATATCGTTTGCTTACCCGTCTTTTTCGGCCACATTTACGGTAAACAGCACCGCCGACGTGGTGGACGCGCATCCGGGCGACGGCGTGTGCGAAACCGGTCCGGGCAACGGGATTTGCACGCTCCGCGCGGCGGTTCAGGAGGCCGGCGCTTCGAGCACCGCGAGCCAGATCGAACTGCCCGCCGGCACTTATCGGCTCACCCTCACGCCGGCCTGCACCTACAAGCTTGTCAACTACACATCCTCGCTCACCGAGAACATTGTGAATTTGTGCGTCAAAGGCAACGTCACGATTAATGGCGCAGGCTCCGACACCACCATCATCGACGCAAACGGTGAGAACGGCGCTACTTGCTGCGGTAGCTATCCGATGTCTCGGGGAATGCTGATCGATCAGAATGCTGTCGTAACTCTCAGCGGCGTCACCATCGAAAACGGCATAAGCAATGGGGGGTATACGTCTTTCGGCGGCGCAGCCATCAACAATCAGGGAAACCTGAAAGTTTCCTACTGCGTGTTCACGGGCAACAACGGCATTCCCGGAGGAACCATCTGGAACGACGGCACATTGGTGGTGGACAACGTCAGCTTTATCGGAAACACCGCCGCCGGATATGGCGGCGGAGGTATCTATAACAATGTCTACGGCACGGCGGAGATCTCCAACAGCACCTTCGACACAAATCAGGCAAACGCAGGTGGTGCGATTGTCAATGAGCACTCCGTGAAGGTCCTGTCGTCCACGCTTTCCAACAACATTACTACATCTAACGGCGGGGCCATTGCCAACTATGAGGGATCAGTCTTCCTGACGAATGTGACGATCGTCGGCAATCAGGCTCCCGTGGGTGGGGCAATCTGGAACTCTGACACCCTGACGATCAACAACTCCACCGTTACGCTGAATCGTGCTACGAACCACACCGGGGGTGTCTCCAATAACGCCGCCCACGTCACTGTCGCAAACAGCATCATCGGAGGAAATTACGACACCTGGGACAACGCTCAGGATGATTGCGACGGGCCCATTACTTCGCAAGGCCACAACCTGATTTCGACAATCATCGGGACCTGCGTCGTTAACGGCGCCACCTCCACCGACATTTACAACGTTCCCCCAGGGTTGGCAACGCTTGCACCCAACGGGGGAAGTACGCAAACCATGGCGCTCACGAGTACGAGCCCGGCCGTTGATAAAGGCGATCCGTCAAAGCCGGGCACGGGCGGTACATCCTGCGCGGCGGCCGATCAGCGCGGATTCCTGCGGCCGCAGAACGGACGATGCGATATCGGAGCTTTCGAGCGCAGCGGCAGCCTTGCGATCACCAGCATTTCACCTACGCATGCCGGAAATACGGGCAGCATGGAGGGCGTGATCTCCGGCGGCGGATTCGCCGCAGGAGCAGCCGTGAAGCTCCACAAATCCGGCCAGTCCGATATTGTGGCCTCGACGGTCACAGTGCAGGATGGAAATGCGGCGACGAGCGTAGCCTTCGATCTCACGGGCAAAGCCACGGGTTCGTGGGATGTTGCGTTTACGAATCCGGATGGCACCAGTTCGACTCTGCCAGGCGGTTTCAAAATTGACGCGGGTGGATCGCCGAACGTATGGGCTGAAGTTGGCGGACCAGCCCTGGTACGGCCGGGTTCTTCGCCGGTCTACTGGGTCATGTTTGGCAACCGGGGCAATGTCGACGCACTATACGTGCCAGTGACGCTGGCGGTCCCAACCGACATCACCCTAGCCGTCAATTTCGACGTTGCGCCGCCTCCGGCACAGGCAGGACAAGTACCCACGGAGTGGTTTCTAGCGCCCGTGTACGTAACTCCCGGGCCGAGTAATGGGTTCGTGAACGTTCCTCTGCTGCTGCCGTTCATTCCGGCTGGTTACAGCGGCACTTTGCGCTTCTCCATTAAGATTCCGGCAGACGCGCAGCACGGCGAGAACTTCCAGCTTTACGGAGCCAGCGGCGATCCTTTTCTACCGGTTGGGGCCGATCCGACCGCATTGGTGAGCCAGCTTGCGACGGGTGCTGTGGACTACGCGCAGCAAAATCTCGGCGGCAGCGTGCCCGCTTCCAACGCGGCGTTGACCCAATACATCTCGAATCAATTGCAAGACACGCTGGCCGCTGCGAAAGCGCAATTCAGCGCCACTGCCGGAGCCACTCCGCTGGTGTACAGCCTGGGCCAGTTGAATATCGATGCCGCTCAATTCGCGGCGGCACAGGCCAACGGCGGAGCCGCGCCTCATCTCAAGGCTGCCTTGGCGAAGCCGCTACAGCCACATGCCGGCATCAATCCAGCCCCCACCCAACTCTGCACAACGCAGGACGGGAGGATTGTCACTATCCGAGTGGGAGACACCCAGCCGCCGGGATCTTCCTGTAGCGATCCAGACAATTTCATTCCGGC
>Ga0335083_10007670_pt1 | contig 13300 bp, 14 predicted proteins | sample Lox_Sample_42_FD_206716 | JGI IMG/M metagenome (GOLD analysis project Ga0335083, IMG submission 206716) | Soil microbial communities from Loxahatchee National Wildlife Refuge, Florida, United States - Lox_Sample_4.2 | ecosystem: Environmental > Terrestrial > Soil > Wetlands | place: USA...
CGCCGACGAAAGTATTATCCGCTTAATCATTCTACGGCAACGTTTTGGGAATGTGTTCGCGATCGATCGGCTTTCTGGCATCAGACCTGCTTCAGGGCCACTTCGAACAAGGTAACGATCTTCGCTCGCGGAATGAAAACGTATCCATCCGCGAGCGTCCCGCCTGCCGCCACTATGTGAAAGGGCACGGATATTCCGAGGGGCCTGTCCTGATCGTACGTGGCGGCAGTTTCGAGGCGGGGAGCGCGAGCTCCCCGCCTCTCTTTTCAGGCCCCCGGGTCTGCACCGGAAGACTCCGAATCGCCGCCCGGCCTTGCTCAGCGACCTCGCCGGGCAGGACGCCCGCGCCGACCGAAGGCCGCGCCGCGTTGGCCGAAGCTTTCCATCGCGCGCTCGATCTCGTCGATCCGCCGGGTATGCTCGCGCGCGTTCGACTCCTCGTCCACGTCGGCCTCGGCCGCCTCGCCCGGATTCGCCCCGGGATCGTGGCCGTAGGGATCGACGTGGAGCTCCTCGCGCGCCGACTCGGATTCGCCCGGGACCTCGCGCTCCGAATCGGCGTCGCCTTCGGCCGTCGCCTCGTCGGACTCCGCATCCACGAGCTCGTCCTCGAACGCTTCGTACTCCTCGATGTCGCCCTCGGGCTCGGCCGCATCCGGCGCGGGCCTGGGCGCGGCCTCGGCCTCGACGACGGTCCCCGACCGCGAGCGTCCGCCGCGACGGCGCCGTCGGCGCCGGCTTTCGCCGCGCGCTTCCTCGGCGACCTCCGGACGCGAGGGCAGCGCGTCGTCCTCGTCGGTGCCGGGCTCGTTCTCGGCGGGCATGCGCTTCACGCTCTCGAGCGCATCGCGTGCGGCCGCCTGCTCGGCCTCCTTCTTGTTCGGCCCGCGACCCTCGCCGAGCGTCCGCCGCCCGACCATCACCTCGACCATGAAGTGCTTGGAGTGGTCGGGGCCGTACTCGCTGCGGATGCGGTAGACGGGGTGCGTGCGGTAGGTGCTCTGCACGTACTCCTGGAGGTGGCTCTTGTAGTTCGTGTGGCGCTTGTCCGCGACGATCTCGTCGGAGTCGGCGAGCAGATGGTTGTGGACGAACGTGCGCGCCGTCTCGAAACCCTGATCGAGGTAGATCGCGCCCAGCACCGCCTCGAACGCATCCGCGAGGATCGAGAGCCGCTGACGACCGCCCGACTCGATCTCGGAGTGGCTCATCAGCACGTAGCGCCCCAGTCCCATGCGCAGCGCGCGGCGCGACAGGATCGCCTTGGAGACGAGCAGCGACTTGGTCTTCGTGAGCTGGCCCTCGTGCTCGTCGGGATGGCGGCGATAGAGGAACTCGCTCGTCACCAGCCCGAGCACCGAGTCGCCGAGGAACTCGAGCCGCTCGTTCGACTCGCGCGGACCCTGCCCCGTCACGCTCAGGTACGAGCGGTGGGTGAGCGCGAGCTTGAGGAGCCCCGGGTCGTGGAACGTGAGCCCGTACTGCTTCGAGAACTCGGCGAGGACGCGCTCCTCCTGCCGGTCGAGCCCGACGTGCCTGCGGCCCGCATCGCGCTCGGGAGCGCCCGGTCCGCCTCCGAAGAGCGCGCCGAGCCACGCGAGGAATCCGCGCCGCGGCGGCGGCGGTGGCGGCGACGAGCGCCCGCGGCGACGACCGCGGCCGCCGCGGCGGCGCGAACGCGCCTTTACGCGATAGCCCTCATCGCCAGCGACACGTTGTGTCCGCCGAAGCCGAAGGAGTTCGTCAATGCGGCCTTCACCGTCGTCGTGCGGGCCTGATTCGGTACGAAGTCGAGATCGCATGCCTCATCCGGTGTGTCGAGGTTGATCGTGGGTGGGACGACGCCCCGCGCCAGCACCAGTGCGGTCACGACCGCTTCGAGCCCTCCGGCGGCACCCAGCAGGTGGCCGGTCATGGACTTCGTCGAGCCCATCATGAGACGGCGGGCCTGTTCGCCGAACACCGTCTTCACGGCCGTCACCTCGATCGGATCTCCCGCCGGGGTGGACGTGCCGTGGGCATTGATGTAGGCGACCTCGTCGATGGCCATACCGGCGTCCTGCAGCGCGCGACGCATCGCGCGCGCGGCGCCTTCACCGTCCACGCAGGGAGCGGTCATGTGGTAGGCATCGCCCGAGGCCCCGTAGCCCGAGAGCTCGCAGATCATCGGCGCACGGCGGCGACGGGCGTGTTCCTCGGTCTCGAGGACCAGGATGCCCGCGCCTTCGCCGATGACGAAGCCGTCCCGATCCTTGTCGAACGGGCGGCTGGCACGGTGAGGATCGTCGTTCCGCGTGGAGAGGGCACGAGCGGAGTTGAAGCCGGCGACCGCCATGGGCGTGATCGTGGCCTCCGCTCCCCCCGCGATGATGACGTCGGCATCGCCGGCCTTCAGAAGTCGAAACGCCTCGCCGATCGCGTGTGCCCCGGAGGCGCACGCCGAAACGGTGGCAAAGTTCGGCCCCTTGAGCCCGAACTGGATCGACACCTGGCCGGCGGCCATGTCCGAAATCATCATCGGGATGAAGAACGGGCTGACGCGGCCGGGGCCCTTCTCGAGCAGGATCTGGTGCTGCGTCTCGAAGGTCTCCATGCCGCCGATCCCCGACCCGATCAGCACGCCGACGCGATCGCGATCGGTGCGTTCGAGGTCGAGGGCGGAAGACTTCAGCGACTCGTGCGACGCCGCGACCGCGAACTGGACGAAGCGATCCATGCGCTTCGCCTCCTTGCGGTCGACGATTCCGTCGAGACTGAAGTTCTTCACCTCGCAGGCGAATTTCGTCTCGTGGTTCACCGGGTCGAAGCGTGTGATCGCCCCCGCACCCGAGCGTCCCTCGAGGAGACTCCGCCAGCTGTCCTCCACCGTGTTCCCGACCGGCGACACCACTCCCGCGCCCGTCACGAACACCCGTGGTCCGTTCCCGTTCATCTCTGGTTCCACTCCCCGCGGCCCGGACGGGCCTTGCGACCCGCGCCACCCGGCCCCGACACTGGGCCGCGGCGGCGCGGGCAAGGGTTCCGACCCGGATTCCCTGCGCCCGCGCGTGTCACGCGCTGGCGTGCTCCTGGAGGTACTTCATTGCGTCGCCGACCGTCTTGAGCTTGTCGGCGTCCTCGTCGGGGATGTCGACGCCGAACTCCTCTTCGAGGGCCATCACCAGCTCGACGATGTCCAGCGAATCGGCGCCGAGATCCTCGATGAACTTCGCGTCGGGCACGAGCTGCTTGCTGTCGACCTCGAGCTCCTTCGCGATGATCTCCTTGACCTTGTCCTCGTTGAACGCTGCCATGCGGTTCACCTCCTCTGGCCTGAGGAACGGACTGCGGTTCCCCGTGGGGTTCTCACTCCATCACCATGCCGCCGTCCACCGTCCAGGTCTGGCCGGTGATGTAGCCGGCCCGCGGCGAGACGAGGAACGCCACGACCTCCGCGACGTCCTCGGGCGCGCCGAGGCGGCCGAGCGGGATCTTCGCCATCAGCTCGGCGCGCGCCGCTTCCGGCAGCTGCGCCGTCATGTCGGTCTCGATGAAGCCGGGGCACACGGCGTTGACCGTGACACCCCGCGAGGCGAGCTCGCGGGCGAGCGAACGCGTGAGGCCGAGCAGGCCCGCCTTGGACGACGCGTAGTTCGCCTGCCCGGCGTTGCCCATCAGGCCAACGACCGACGAGACGTTCACGATGCGGCCGTGGCGCGCCTTCATCATCCCGCGCGCGACCGCGCGGCAGCAGCGAAACGCACCTCCGAGATTCGTCTCGAGCACCTCGGACCACTGCGCGTCGCTCATCCGCACGAACAGCCCGTCGCGCGTGAGCCCGGCGTTGTTGACGAGGATGTCGACGCGCTCGAGCTCGGAGGCGGCGGCCGCGAACGCGGCGTCGACCGACGCGCTGTTCGCGATGTCGGCGGCGTAGGCCCGCGCCCCGCCGCCGACGGCGGCGATCGCGGCCACGGCGCCGGCCGCCCGCTCCTGGTTGCGGTTGAAGATCGCGACCGTGGCGCCGGCCTGGGCGAGCCGCCGCGCGATCGCGAACCCGATGCCGGTCGCGCCGCCGGTCACGAAGGCGACCTGGCCCGCGAGATCGCGCGCGACGGGCGAAGCGGGCATGGCCTGCACCTCGCTCACGCGCTCCTCCCCGCGGGGAGCCCGAGCGCCGCGAGGGTGGCCTGGAGGCTTTCGGGATCGTCGACGTTCCAGCTCGGCGCCTCGGGGCGGATCGCGCGCAGCAGCCCGCGCAGCACCTTGCCCGAGCCGAGCTCGGCGAAGCCCTCGACGCCCGCCGCGAGGAGCGCGTTCATCGACTCCTCCCAGCGCACCGAAGCCAGCAGCTGCGCCTCGAGCGCGGCGCGGATCTCGTCCGCGCGCTGGACCGGGCGAGCCCACGCGTTGCTCACGATCGGGCAGCGCGCGTCCGCGAACGTCACCCGGGCGAGCGCCTGCGCCAGTCCTTCCGCGGCCGATGCCATGAGCGGCGAGTGGAACGCTCCGCTCACCTCGAGCGGGATCGCGCGCCGGGCGCCGCGCGACTTCGCGGCCGCGCACGCCGCCTCGACGGCCGCCACCTCGCCGCTGATCACGACCTGGCCGGGCGCGTTCAGGTTCGCCGCGCGCACCACGCCCGTCGGCGACACCTCGGCGCACACCGCTTCGACGTCGGCGGCCGCGAGTCCCAGCACCGCGGCCATCGTGCCGGGGTGGTCGAGCCCGGCCTGGTACATGAGCTCGCCGCGGCGACGCGTGAGCCCGAGCGCGTCCTCGAACGAGAGCGCACCGGCCGCGACGCACGCCGAGTACTCGCCGAGGCTGTGTCCCGCCACGAACGCGGGCCGGACGCCCGCCGCATCGAGCAGCCGCCAGGCGGCGACCGAGTGCGTGAGCAGCGCGGGCTGCGTGTGCGCGCTCTTCTTGAGCTCCTCCGCCGGACCCTGCCAGCAGATCTCGCTCAGCGCGTAGCCGAGCACGCGGTCCGCGGTGCGGAACGTCTCACGGGCCTCGGCGTGCGCTTCCGCCAGCGCGAAGCCCATGCCGACACGCTGCGCGCCCTGGCCGGGAAAGAGGAAGGCGAGCTTCACGCCACGCTCCGTCCGGTCGCGGTCGCGACCGCCGCCACGTCGGGCTCGGTCCACGCCGGCTGCGTCCACGTCATCGCACTCGCGCCCCAGGTCGCCCCGCCGCCGAACGCGGCGAACACGAGCTTGTCGCCGAGCTTCACCTGGCCCGAGCGCACCGCCTCGTCGAGCGCGATCGGAATCGAGGCCGACGAGGTGTTCCCGAAGCGGTCGATGTTGACATAGCACTTCTCGCGCGGCAGCCCGAGCCGCTCGCGCACGCCCTCGATGATGCGCAGGTTCGCCTGGTGCGGGATGAAGAGATCGACCTCGGACGGCTGCCAGCCCGCGCTCTCGATGCAACGCCGGCTCGAGTCCTCCATGGTGCGCACCGCGAACGGGAACAGCTTCTTGCCCTGCATGCGGATGAAGTGCTCGCCGGCGGCGACGGTCTGCGCCGAGGCGGGATTGCGCGAAATGCCGGCCGGCACCTCGAGCACTTCGCCCAGCTCGCCGTCGCTGTGCAGGTCGACCGCGAGCAGTCCCGCGCCGGGCTCGCACGGGCGGAGGACCGCGGCGCCCGCGCCGTCCGCGAACAGCACGCAGGTGTTCCGGTCGGCCCAGTTGACCAGGCGCGACAGGATCTCGACCCCCACGACGAGCACGGTGTCCGCCTGCCGCGCGCTCACCAGCGCGCGCCCCAGCCCCAGGCCGAAGACGAAGCCGGTGCAGGCCGCGAATACGTCGTAGGCCGCCGCGCGCGACGCGCCCAGCTTCTTCTGCAGCGTGCACGCGCACGACGGCAGAATGCGGTCCGGCGTCGTGGTCGCGAGGATCACGTGATCGATCTCGCGCGGGTCGATCCTCGCCATCTCGAGCGCGCGCCGGGAGGCGATCAGCGCGAGATCCGAGGAACCGACGTCGGGCGCGGCGATGTGGCGCTCGCGGATGCCGGTGCGCTCGACGATCCACTCATCCGTCGTCTCGACCAGCTTCTCGAGATCGAAGTTGGTCATGACGCGGTCCGGCACGTACATGCCCGTGCCGACGATCGTCGCGCCGCGCAGCAGATCAGGCCGCGGTGACATGGTCGGATTGGATCTCCTCGCGGATGTGCTCGTTGACGCGGTTCTCGACGAACGACGTGAGCGTGCGGATCGCGCTGTGGAACGCCTTCGAGCCGCTCGCGCCGTGGCCGATGAAGCAGACGCCGTTCACGCCGAGCAGGGGCGCGGCGCCGTACTCCTCCCAGTCGAGCCGGCGCTTGAGCCGGCCGAGGGCGGGCATCATGAACAGCGCGCCGAACATCGCGAGCGGGTCGCGCTTGATCTCCTCGCGAACGGCCCGGCCGAGGAAGGTGGCCGCGCTCTCGGCGGTCTTGAGGATCACGTTGCCCGTGAAGCCGTCGGCCACGATCACATCGCACGAGCCGCGGAACAGGTCGCGGCCCTCGACGTTGCCGATGAAGTTCAGGTGCCGCGCCGCGCGCAGCAGCGGCAGCGTCTCCTGCACCAGCTGGTTGCCCTTGTTGTCCTCTTCGCCGATCGACATGAGCCCGACGCGCGGGTTCTCGCGACCGAGGAGGTAGCGCGCGTAGCACGAGCCCATGTGCGCGAACTGGACGAGGTATTGCGGGCGCACCTCGGCGTTCGCGCCGACGTCGAGCACGACGGTGCCGTGGCCAACGTTGGGGAAGAACGCGGCGAGCGCGGGGCGCGAGACGCCCTCGAGGCGTCCGAGGCCGAGCAGCGCGGTCGCGACGACGGCGCCCGTGTTCCCGGCGCTGAAGATCGCATCGAGCCTGCGCTGCTTGTGCAGCGAGGTCAGCACGCCGAGCGAGGTGCCGCTGCGGCGCGCCGAAGCGACGGCCTTGTCGCCCATCTCGACCTTCTCGGCCGCGTGGACGACGTCGATGGGCAGCGATTCGGCGTGGGCGCGACGGATCGCCGCCCGGATCTCGGCCTCGTCGCCGACGAGCGTCAGCTCGAAGCGGCCGGGCCGTTCACGCAGTGCGCGCGCCGAACCCTCGACCACCGGAAGCGGGCCGAAGTCGCCTCCCATCGCATCTATCCCGATGCGCGGGGCGGAGGACATGATCGGATGTCGGCCGCTACTGCTCGCGCGGCTCGACGATCTGCTCCTGGTCGTACCAGCCGCAGTTCGGGCAGATGCGGTGCGGCAGGCGCGGCGCGCCGCAGTGTCCGCAGATGTTGAGGCCCGGCTTGCGCAGCTTCCAGCCGGTGCGGCGCTTGCGGCCGCGCGTCGCCGAATGTCTCCGCTTGGGAACCGCCATGACGCATGACCTCCAGAATCCGGAGCTCGGCGCGAAGCGGGGGCGTCAGGTCGGACAGCCGCACGGGCCGTCGTTCCGATCGGCGCCACACTTCGGGCAGAGCCCCGCACAACCCTCCCGGCAGCGGGGAGAGATGGGCAATTCGAGCAGAAGCGCCTCCCGCACGCTCTCGCGCAGGTCGAGCTTCCGCCCATCGTGAAACAGCATGTAGTCGTCGCGCTCGAGCTCGTCCTGCTCGGCGCGATTCGACCTTCCCGACTGCTCCGCGAAAACGGTCAGGTCAGCGGTCACCCCGAGGTCGAACTCGCGCAGGCAGCGCACGCATTCGAGGTGGGCCGACGACGAGACCGTGCCGCGCACCGAAACCCGCGGGCCCGACCTCTCGACCCGGAGCCGGGCGCTCACCGCGCCGGGCCACTCCGCCTCGGGAAGCCCAAGCATGCGGGCAGGTGCTTCGACCTCCACCCGGTTGAGCGACGGCCGGAGGGTGGAGAGGTCGAGGATGAAATCGGTCATTAACGAACGAGCCGGCCACAGGGCCGACCCCCCAGAAACGGCCGGAAGCTAGCACAGGCGCGGAGTTTGGTCCAGACGCCCGACGGAGCCGCTCGCGCGGCGCCGGCCGTGGTGCGCAGGCGGTCAGTGGGTGAGCGCGGCCACCCCGAAGAACAGCTTCACCTCGCGCTCGGCGGAGGCGAGGCTGTCCGAAGCGTGCACCGAGTTCGCACCCTTGGACTTGGCGTAGAGCTTGCGGATCGTGCCCTCGGCGGCCTGAGCCGGGTCGGTCGCGCCGATCACCTCGCGCAGCTGGGCGACGGCGTTCTCGCGCTCGAGGCAGAAGAGCATGACGGGCCCCGAGGTCATGAAGTCCACGAGGTCATTGAAGAACGGCTTGCCGACGTGCTCGGCGTAGAACTCCTGGCACTGCTCGCGCGTCAGGCGCGCGTAGCGGCCTTCGACGATGCGGAAGCCCTTGTCCTCGACGTGAGCGAGGATCCTGCCTACGAGATTGCGCTCGGTGGCGTCGGGCTTGACGATGAACAGGGTGCGTTCCAGCGCCACTTCAGTCCTCCTTGCGCGCGGCCGTGTGGCGCGTGCGCGATGGGTTCGGCCCCGTGCGGGCCGGCTGCCGCCTCACTTCTTGCGGGCGGGCCTCGCTGCCTTCTGCTTCGCTGCGGGCCGGGTCGCGGCGCGCTTCGCGCCGCCGGCGGGCTTTCGGGCCGGTGGTCTGCGGGCCGCGGCCTTGCGGGCCGCGGATTTGCGGGCCGCGGGCTTGCGGGCCGCGGGCGCCCCGTTCCTGCGGCGCGAGCGCCGGCGCGCAAGCGCGTCGGCGATGAGAGCGGGAATCTCCGAGGGAATGCGCGCGACGGGGATGCCGGCCGCCTCGAACGCCGCCATCTTGTCCGCCGCCGTGCCCGTGCCGCCCGAGATGATCGCGCCCGCGTGGCCCATTCGCTTGCCGGGCGGCGCGGTCTGGCCGGCCACGAACGCCACCACGGGCTTCGTGACGTGCCGGCGGATGAACTGGGCGGCCTGCTCCTCGGCGTTGCCGCCGATCTCGCCCATCAGCACGATACCTTCCGTCTTGCCGTCGGCTTCGAACAGCGTGAGGGCGTCGATGAAGTCCGTGCCGATCACGGGATCGCCGCCGATGCCGAGGCAGGTCGTCTGGCCGAGGCCCGCATCGGTGAGCTGCTTCACCACCTCGTAGGTGAGCGTGCCGCTCTTGGAGACGACGCCGATCGGACCCGGGGTGACGATGTGCCCCGGCAGGATGCCGACCTTCGCCTGTCCGGGCGTGATGAGGCCCGGGCAGTTGGGGCCGACGAGCCGCGGCCGGCCGAGCGGGTGGTCCTCGCCGCGCAGCGCGAGCACCTTGTGGAACGCGCCGAGCGTGTCGCGGACCGGAACGCCCTCGGTGATGCAGACGATCAGCCCGACGCCCGCGTCGGCGGCCTCGTGGATCGCGTCGGCCGCGAACGGCGCGGGCACGTAGATGACCGAGGTGTTCGCGCGGGTCTTCTCCATCGCCTCGGCGACCGAGTCGAACACGGGCACGCCGTGCACGCGCTCGCCGCCCTTGCCGGGGGTGACGCCCGCGACGACCCGGGTGCCGTACGCCACCATCTGCTGGGTGTGGAAGGCGCCGTCGCGCCCGGTGATGCCCTGCACGATCAGCCGCGTGTTCTTGTCGATCAGCACGCTCACGCCGTCACCTCCTGCGCGCGAGCCACCACCATGCGCACCGCCTCGTCCATGCTCGTCGTCGCGCCGAGGCCGAAGTCCGAGAGGATCTGGCGCGCCTTCTCTTCGTTGGTGCCGGTCAGCCGGATGACGAGCGGCACGGTGAGCGGCGAGCTCTTGAGCGAGGTGACGATGCCGTTCGCGACGTCGTCGCAGCGCGTGATGCCGCCGAAGATGTTGAACAGCACGGCGCGCGCGTGCGAATCGCCGGTGATGATCTTGAGCGCCGCGGTCACCTTCTCGGGGTTCGACGAGCCGCCGATGTCGAGGAAGTTCGCAGGCTCGCCGCCGTAGTGCTTGATGAGGTCCATCGTCGCCATCGCGAGCCCGGCGCCGTTCACCACGCAGCCGATGTCGCCGTCGAGCTTGACGTACGACAGCCCCTTTTCGCGCGCCAGCCGCGCGCCCGCCGTCTCCTCGGCCGGATCGCGCCAGTGCGCCCAGTCCGGATGCCGGAACTCGGCGTTGTCGTCGAGGATCACCTTGGCGTCGAGCGCGAGCACCTTGCCGGCGGGCGTGACCGCGAGCGGGTTGATCTCGGCGAGCGAGCAGTCGCCGTCCGTGTAGACCTCGTTGAGCTTGAGCAGGATCGCCGCGGCCTGCTGCGCCTGAGCGAAGTCCGGGAACACCTTCATCATGAGATCGCGCGCGACGTAGGGGCGCAGCCCTTCGCGCGGGATGTGGTGGCGGAGGATCTTCCCGGGCGCGGTGCGCGCCACCTCCTCGATGTCCACGCCACCCTCGGCGGAGAGCATGATGAGCGGCAGGTGCGCCTCGCGATCGGTCACGATCGACAGGTAGTACTCGCGGGCGATGTCGGCGGCCTGCGCGACGAGCACGCGGTGCACGGGCAGCCCCTTGATCGTGAGCGCGAGGATGTCGCGGGCGCGCTCGAACGCCTCTTCAGGCGTGTGTGCGAGCTTCACCCCGCCGGCCTTGCCCCGGCCGCCCGCCTGCACCTGCGCCTTGATGACCACGGTCGAGCCGATCTGCTCCGCGAGGTCGCGCGCCTCTTCCGGCGAGCCCGCGACCTGCCCGGGCAGCACGGGCAGCCCGTAGCGCGCGAACAGCTCCCTGCCCTGATACTCGTGGAGGTTCATGGGTCGTCCGGCATCCGGGGGCCGAGCGAGGCGCGGCCGCCGCGGAGAGGGTGTGCATGCTGGGGGAAAATGAGCGCGAGACGTTAGCGGAGCGCCCGTCCCTTCGCAAGACGAGCGCGCTCGCGCGCGGAACGGGCGCGGGCCGCGCGCGAGGCGAAGGGGCCGCCCGTCGCGCCGCCGACGCGCCGCCGACGCGCTCCGCGCGGACCGCTAGTTGTTGTCGATTTGCGCCCGCTGCAGGTGGCCGCTGAAGTCGACGTAGATGCTCTTCCACTCCGTGAACGGGTCGAGCATCGTGTGGCCGGCTTCGCGGTGGCCGTTTCCCGTGCCGCGCGTGCCGCCGAAGGGCAGGTGCGTCTCGGCGCCGGTCGTGCCGTGGTTCACGTACACGATGCCCGTGTCGAGATCGCGCATCGCCGCGAACGCGCGGTTCACGTCGCGCGTGAAGATCGAGGACGAGAGCCCGTACTCCGAGGCGTTGTTCACCTCGACCGCCTCCTCGAGATCCGCGACCTTCACCATCGCGAGCACCGGGCCGAAGATCTCCTCGACCGCCACGCGCGCGTCCGCCTTCACGTCCGCGAACACGGTGGGCTGGTAGAAGTGGCCACGCTCGAGCGCCGCGCCGCCCGCGCGCCCGCCCCCCGCGAGGAGGGCGCCTTCGTTCCGCCCGATCGCGACGTACTTCTCGACGGTCGCGACCTGCGAAGCGTTGACGAGCGGGCCCATCTCGGTCGCGGGATCGAGCCCGTCGCCCAGGCGCAGCGTCTTCGCGCGCGCGGCGACGCGCTGCGCGAGCTCGTCGTGCACGCGGGCGTGGACGAGCACGCGGCTGCAGGCCGTGCAGCGCTGGCCCGTCGTGCCGAACGCGCTCCAGACGACCGCCTCGGTCGCGAGCGCGAGGTCGGCATCGTCCATGACGATGATCGCGTTCTTGCCGCCCATCTCGAGCGTCACGCGCTTGCCCAGGCGGCCCGCCACCTCGTTGATCGCGAGCCCCACCTCGGTCGAGCCGGTGAAGGACAGGGCCCCGACGCGCGGGTGCGCGACGATCGGCGTTCCGACCTGCGAGCCCGAGCCGAACACGAGGTTCAGCACGCCCGGCGGCAGGCCCGCGGCCTCGAAGATCTTCGTGAAGTGCCGCGCCATCTCGGGCGTGTCGCCCGCGGGCTTGAACACCGCGGTGTTGCCCGCGACGAGCGCGGGCATCAGCTTCCACGACGGAATCGCGAACGGGAAGTTCCACGGCGTGATGACGCCGACGATGCCCACCGGCACGCGCACCGACATCGCCCACTTGTTCGGCATCTCGCTCGGCGTCGTGACGCCGTAGAGCCGGCGTCCCTCGCCCGCGGCGAGGTAGGCCATGTCGATGCCCTCCTGCACGTCGCCGCGCGTCTCGATCAGGATCTTGCCCATCTCACGGGTCATCGCGCGCGCCAGCTCCTCCTTGCGCTCGCGGACGATCTCCCCCGCGCGGTAGACGATCTCGGCGCGCTTGGGTGCCGGCGTCAGGCGCCAGGCCCGGCGCGCCTTCTCGGCGGCGGCGACGGCGGCCGCGACGTCCTCGGGGCCCGAGGCCGGGAACTCGCCGATCACCTCGCCGTTCGCGGGGTTGTGGTTGAAGAAGGTCCTGCCGCTCGCGGCGGGCACCCACTGCCCGCCGATGGAGTTGAGGAAGGGCTGCGCCATGAGGTCTCCGGAGGGAAGAAGGGACGACGGAGCCTACGCGCCCCTTCGGGGGCGCGCAATCAGTGCGGGCACTGCGAGCCGCTCGCCGGCATCCGGCCGAACCCGGGCACGACCGACATGCGCTTCATTTCGGCGCCGCGCCAGTAGACCGTGGGGCTGCCGTCGATGCTCGGCCAGTCGTCGTTGACGGCCTGCCACTCGGCGAGCAACCGCGCGTCCACCTCGTGATCCAACCGGCGCTGGATCTCGGCGAGCGTGCGCCAGCCGACGCCGACGCGGCGCGCGATCGCGAGCCAGTCGTCGTCGTGGTCGGCGCGCTCGGCGAGGTAGGGCCAGAGGTGCTCGGGCTCGAGCTCCTGGAGCGAGAGCTGGACGACGTCCTCGAGCCGCTCGCGCGGGCCGTGGAGCGACCTGACGAGCCGCACGTCGGCGCTGTCCTCGGCGTAGAGCAGGAAGTGCAACCGCAGCGGCGGGCGATATGCCGAGTCGCGGCGCGCCAGCGTTGCCGCCACGCCGCGCTCGAGCGCGCGCGCGTACGGGCAGAAACCCATGACGAAGAGATCCGCGACCGAATCACCCAGCGCGTGTCCGCCGATCGGGCGCGCCCGATCGGGTCCGAGGCATTCGACACGCACGTACGCTTCACGGCCCGCGAGCGTGTCGAGTGAAGCGACGGGCGGCCCGGCGAGCGTGGTGCGTCCCGCGCAGCCCTCGAGCACGAGCACACCGCCCTCGTGAACGAGCGAGCCGGTCAGGCCGATCAGCGGTCGCGGCACGCCCGCCGAGATCGAGTCCGCGCAGCGCACGCAGGCGGGCGCGTCGAGCGTCGCGGCCGGCGCCCGCATGGCGGGCACCAGGCCGGCGAGGAGCGCGGCGAGCGCGAGGTGCCGCGCGCTCAGGTCCACGGATCGAGCGCGCTC
>Ga0335083_10007671_pt1 | contig 13299 bp, 14 predicted proteins | sample Lox_Sample_42_FD_206716 | JGI IMG/M metagenome (GOLD analysis project Ga0335083, IMG submission 206716) | Soil microbial communities from Loxahatchee National Wildlife Refuge, Florida, United States - Lox_Sample_4.2 | ecosystem: Environmental > Terrestrial > Soil > Wetlands | place: USA...
AGGGCAACCTGCCGTCGCTAGCCCAGCGCTTCGCCCAAAGAACCGGACAGGATCCCGCCCCCATCCTGGTCAGCGAATTCCTCCCGCCTTCGCCCGAAGACGAGGTACACAACCTGGCAGTTGCAGCCGAACAAAAACAAAAGGCAAAAGATTATCCAAGATCGAAAGACACCGGAGACGCTCCTCGTTGAACCTCCGCCAAATCCTAACCGCGCCCAATCAGCTCACGCTGTTGCGCATGATCTTCCTGCCCTTCATCGTCATCAACGTCGTCAAGCACGATTTCAAATGGGCGCTGGCGCTTTTCATCCTGGCCGGCCTAAGCGACGGCCTCGACGGCCTGCTCGCCCGCACCCTCCATCAGCAAACCGTCCTCGGCCAGTATCTCGACCCGATCGCCGACAAGCTCCTCATGAGCACCATGTTCCTGGTGCTCTCCATCGAGCGCCAGATTCCGTGGAAATACACAGTCGTAGTCTTCAGCCGCGACATTTCGATTCTCCTCATCAGCGGCGTGCTCTTCATGATCGCCGGCCTGCGCGACTTCCGCCCCAGCATCTTCGGCAAAGCCAACACCTGCGCGCAAATCGGCGCCATCTTTTTCGTTCTGCTGCTGCAAGTAGCGACCCGTCGCTGGGTCTGGATCCTCGCCATCATCTTCCTGCGCGCCACCTTCATCTTCACCATCGTCTCCGCCGTGCACTACGCGTTCCTGGTGCAGCATCGTTTACGCGAGCACGGCCACGTGCCAGCGTTGAAGAGTTAAAGCAGATTCATTCGACGGAAGACGTTGCTCGGGCGGCAGTGGCGACCCCGGAGGGAATCGAACCCCCAACCCTCAGTTCCGAAGACTGATGCTCTATCCAGTTGAGCTACGGGGCCGCTCCACCAAACTCTATCACCAAGTCCCGCATGATCGCGCAGCCAGTCTCAGCGTAAGCGTAGGCCGTGCTCGTTCGAGGCTTGCGAGTTGAGGCTCGTAGCTCATTTTCCCGCGATACAATAAAAGATTCTTTTAACGCGCTCATCCATGCCCATTCGTCTCTACAACACACTCTCCGCCAAAATCGAAGACCTGACGCCGCTCGAAGATAACCAGATCCGCATGTACGCCTGCGGTCCTACCGTCTACGACTACGGCCACATCGGCAATTTCCGCACATTCATAGCCGTCGATCTTCTCTACCGCTTTCTTCTCCAGTCCGGATTCGACGTCCGCTACGTAATGAACATCACCGACGTAGACGACAAGATCATCCGCAACGCCGCCCGCGACGGCCTAAGCGTGCAAGAGTACACGGCAAAATACGTGCAGGCCTTCCTGGAAGACTCGGCCACCCTCAACATCCAGCAGCCGAAGCTGGTCCGCGCGACCGACCACATTCCGGAGATGGCCGAGTTCATCGCCAAGCTAGCCGAGAAGGGTTACGCCTATCGCACCGACGACGGCTCATATTATTTCCGCATCGCGAAATTCCCCGACTACGGCAAGCTCTCAAAGAAAGACTTCGCCGGCATGACCGACGGCGCCCGCGTAGACGTTGACGAATACGAGAAAGACAGCGCGCGCGACTTCGCCCTCTGGAAAGCCCCAAAGCCTGGCGAAGCCAAATGGGAAACGTCCATCGGCCCCGGCCGTCCCGGCTGGCACATCGAGTGCTCGGTGATGTCGATGGAAGAGCTGGGTCCCAGCTTCGACCTGCACGCCGGCGGCGAAGACCTGATCTTCCCGCATCACGAAAACGAAATCGCGCAGTCGGAGTCGCTCACCGGCAAGCAGTTCGCGCGCCACTGGTTCCACGCGCGTTTCCTCCTCGTCGAAGGCCAGAAAATGTCCAAGAGCCTGGGCAACTTCTTCACGCTGCGCGATCTGGTCCTCAAAGGCCACAAGCCCTCGTCGATCCGCTGGCTGCTGACGCAGGTCCCCTATCGCAACCAACTAACCTTCACGTTCGACGGCCTGAGCGCCGCCGCCAGTTCGGTGGACAGCCTGCGCAGTTTTCATAAACGACTGATGAAAGACCAAGAAACACTGGCAGCCGGCTCGAACCCGTCAATTTCGGCGCTAGCCAAGGACGCCTCTAATCGTATTACAAACGCGCTGAACGATGACTTGAACACCGCTGAAGCGCAGGGCGCCGTTTTCGACATGCTTCGCACAGCCAATACCGCGCTCGATGCCAGCGAAGTGAAGCAAGACGATGCAAAGGCTCTGCTCGCAACCCTCGATCGTTTTGACGCCGTCTTCGCGGTGCTGAAGGACGACGACAAGGAAAAGATGAAAGTGATCCTCGACTGGGCTCATGCCGAAGGCCGTGAAAAGGAAATCAGCTCTGAACTGGAAGAGGTCGTCCATGTTTCTGAACAAACCCCGGACGACAAGATCGATGAGCTTATCAACGAAATGGAGGCTGCCAGAAAAGCGCGGGATTTCGACCTGGCTGACATAAGGCGAGCCCAGTTGACAAACGCTAGCGTAATGGTCCTGAGTACGAAAAGCGGACCGCAGTGGACTCGAAAATCTTACAAGGCCAGTATCCGCCCGTTGGGTCCCGTCGCAATCAAGCTTAACCAGTGGGAGGTCCATGCACCGGACCACGAAACGTGGGGAGTCGTGACATGTGATACCTGTAAACAGAAGTTTGCGTTTGGGCCAAATCGCATTTATGGAACCCCGGCCACAAAGGAACGACTCGAAACAGAACTGAGGCAGATTCTCAAAAACGACCACGAACTGAAGCGGCAACATCAAAATAGCTACAAATTGAATGGTTAGGAAACAAGGAGTCGCAAAATGTCCCACCTCGAGTCTATCGTTGCCGAATACCTTGACTGGCGGGGCTTTCTCGTGAAGAGAAACACCAAAGTCGGGAGACTATCGCATGGCGGGTGGGAGATGGAAATCGATATCGTCGCTTTTCACCCAAGGTCGAAGGTCCTTCTTCACTGCGAACCTTCTATCGACGCGCTCCCTTGGACCAAACGAGAGCTGCGCTACCAGAAAAAGTTCGAGGCCGGTCGCAAGTACATATTCAAAGACATTTTTCCATGGTTGGAGCCGACGGTTCACCTGCGGCAGATTGCTATCTTCATAAATCACCCTAAGCACAAAGACACAGTTGCAGGTGGGGAAGTCCTCTCAATTGACGAGGTCATGGCCGAGATCAGGAACGCGGTTCTGGGAATTGGCAAGATGTACAGCAACGCGATACCAGAGCAGTTCCCTCTACTTCGGACGCTACAACTCTCACATTCTGGATACTTCGGGGTGGTAGCCGGACGGAAAGACGCGGAGCTTGCACCGTGAATTCCCTGAACGACTATCTCCGCGAAGCCGAAGTCGCTCACGGCCATCTCTGCGCCGGGCAAATCCTGGGCGTCCGCCTCGCCATGCTGGGCCTGGTCAAGCTCGGCATCGACGACCCGCGCGGAAAAGACCGCAAGCGCCTCGTCACGTTCGTAGAAATCGACCGCTGCGCCACCGACGCCATCGCGGTCGTCACCGGATGCCGCCTGGGTAAACGCGCCCTGAAATTCCGCGACTGGGGAAAGATGGCCGCAACCTTTGTCGACCTCGAAACCGGCAAAGCCATCCGCATCGCCGCCAAAGAATCTTCAAAACAGCGAGCCCGCGACCTGCACCCGGAGATCGAAAACAAAAACCAGCAGCAGATGCTGGCCTACCGAGAAATGAAAGATGACGACCTCTTCTCGACGCAATGGGTAAAAGTCGAACTCCCCGCCGAAGAATTCCCCGGCTACAAAGGCGAGCGCATAGTCTGCGCCGAATGCGGAGAAGGCATCAACTTCCGCCGCGAAGTGGAACGGGATGGGCGCATCCTGTGCCGCGCCTGCGCTGGAGAGAAATATTACGAATCGCTGTAGAGACGCGGTCGGCCGCGTCTCCGATCGCAGCGTCTATTCTCTTCGCCCGCCGCACCGCGTCGTTCCCCTCACCATGTGTAATGCACCGTGTAAGTCACCACCTTCTCTTCATTCGGCGCAATCGTCTCCGGAAACTCAATCGTGTGGCTGTCGGTCTTCTTATACTCATCCGACTTCGACGCGATATCCCAATTCTGCGAGCGATACATGTGCTCGACGATCCGCACCTCCACCGGCTCCTTCTTGTGGTTGCGCACCTTGATTTCGAACGACTCAGTCGCTGTGCGCCGGCCGTTGTCCACGGAATAATCCACGCGCCGCCGCTCTCCCGCGAGATCGAAAGCGTTGCCGGTATAGATGCGAACCGTTTCATCCCGCGGAGTGTGATCGATAGTGTTCTCGCCCGTGAACTCAATCTGCCCGTCATCGTTGCGCCGGTAAAAACGCACGCGCCCCTGCGGCAGCGGCATCCCAAGATGGTTTGCCTCCGAATTCCGGAACTCGCGCATCACCCAGATTTTCGGATTCGACTCGGTGCCATACGAATAATCGTTCCGAAAATTTTCCCAGTTCCACCCGTTGTAGCGGTTCGCATCCACCCGAACGCCGTCGTAAATATAAATCTGCTTCGTGTTCACGCTCGCCGCGCGAATGAATTCCACCTGCTTGGTCTCGCGGTCGCGCAGAGTTGTGCGCCGATCAAGGGTATAGAGGTGGTATTCGTCAAAGCTCTTCTCGCTGACGGGCGGCCCCACCGCACCACCGACAGCGTCCGCAGACTTCGCCATCAGATACGCGCGCGCCTCCGGCCGCTGAATTTTGCTCACATCGCCCGCCATAAGCTTGATGCGCGCATCCGAGAAAGTCTTGCCGCTCTGATTGTCCATGGTCACCCAACCGACCACGTCCACGACGTCCCCCTTTTCGGGAGCCACAATGTTGTAGTCCGCCTGCCAACTCAGCCCTCCGGTGACGTAGGAGAATTCCGCGGGAAACTTGCCGGGCTTATCGGTTGCAAGAATCCATTCCAGCCGCGGGTGCAGAATCGTCTCCGCGGTAAGGTCGGGAAATACCGGGGTCCCCGGCAGGCCGAACCGAAGCTGGCCATCGACCTCGATAATGGGCTGCTCTGAAGCCGCCGACATCTGCGCCTGGTAATACTGATCGCCGTATCGGTTCATCGCGAAATAACTGTGCGGCGCGTATCCGCTGCGGATGATTTTGCCTTTGACGGTCGCGCCCCCCTGCACCTGGAAGTCAATCGTGCGGCCCTCATACAGAGAGAGCAACGAAGCCTCATTCACCGGGTCGGCGCGGTAATTCTGCTCCAGCACCTGCAAGGAATGCTTGCCGCTGGGATCGCGCAGCACGACCGAGTCGGGCTCCAGATGAAACGTGATGTCGTTGACGGTAGCCTGATTTTCGCCCGCCGCTAAGTCCAGAGGAATTTCCTGGCGCACGACCGCGAAGCTCTGGTTGTAGATAGTGAGCGAGGGTTGCGGACCGGAAGCGGACGATGACGACGAAGCTGAAGGCGAATACGGCCCTGAATGCGCTGGCTTTTGCGAATTCGATTGGCCAGACGGTTGCGCCAGCGTGCTGGCGAGAAGCAGCAAAATACCGACGAAGCGAGCATGCATAGAGCGGCACTCCCCGTGTGTGTTTTTGAGAACTGTTCAGTTTATAGACACCGCAGACGTCGGGGGTGGGCACGGCGGCGTGCTACAGACTCTTGAGTAGAACGGGAGAGAGTTGAATTCTTGCGGTGCTCGTTTAGGCAAGGGCACGGCTTGAGCGGCGCCGTCAAACCCGCAATGGATAGGGGCTTTAGCCCCTGTGGGCTCAAGCTCTCAGATTCTCAGGGTGCTAACTGGCCCGCGTATTCTCGTACGCCCCTGCCACGCGCAGCACCGTCGCCTCGTCAAAATGCCGCCCGAATATTTGCAGCCCGATCGGCAGCCCTTCGCGGCTCTCTCCACAGGGAACCGAAACGCCCGGTATGCCCGCCAGGTTCGCGGTGACCGTATAAATATCCGCAAGATACATAGCCAGCGGATCATCCACTTTTTCGCCGAGTTTGAACGCGGGAGTCGGCGCAGTCGGCGCCGCAATCACATCGACTTTTGTGAACGCCTCCTCGAAATCGCGCGTCAGGAGCGTGCGCACCTTCTGCGCCTTCAGGTAATAAGCATCGTAATACCCCGCGCTCAGCGCGTAAGTTCCGAGCATGATGCGCCGCTTCACCTCCATGCCGAATCCGCCGTCCCGCGTCTGCCGGTACATTTCCGCCAGCGTTCGCGCGCCCCGCGCCCGAAATCCATAGCGCACGCCGTCATACCGGGCCAGGTTCGCAGAGGCCTCCGCAGTAGCCACGATGTAATACGCCGGAATCGCGTACTCGGTATGCGGCAACGACACTGGAACAATCTCGCAGCCGAGCGAGGCCAGCTTCTGAATCGCGCCCTCGACCGCCGCCCGCACCTCTGCATCGAGCCCGGAGCCAAAATATTCTTTCGCAACCCCGACCCTGAGCCCGCGAACCGGCTTCTCCAGTTCGGCCACATAATCCGGCACAGGAACATCCGCCGAAGTCGAATCCATCGGATCGCGCCCGGCGATCGTCCGCAGCACCAGCGCCGCATCTTTAACAGTGTTAGCAAATGGCCCGATGTGATCGAGCGACGACGCAAACGCAATCAGCCCGTAGCGCGACACGCGCCCATAAGTAGGCTTGAGCCCGACTACTCCGCAAAACGAAGCCGGCTGCCGAATCGAGCCGCCAGTATCGGAGCCGAGCGTTGCGACCGCCATTCCCGCGGCGACCGCGGCCGCCGAACCGCCCGACGAGCCTCCCGGCACACGAGTCTTGTCGCGCGGATTGCGAACGGGATGGTATGCGGAATTCTCAGTAGAGGAGCCCATCGCGAACTCATCGCAGTTGAGCTTCCCAAGCACCACCGCGCCCGCCGCTTCAAGGCGAGCGACAGCCGTGCAGTCGTAAGGCGGAATGAAGTCGTCGAGTATCTTCGAAGCAGCCGTAGTGCGGACGCCGCGCGTCACCATGACATCCTTGATTGCGACTGGAACCCCAGCGAGCGGCGGTAGCGGCTTGCCCTCAATCACTAACTGGTCAATTCGCGCAGCTTGCGCGAAAGCCCGATCCTCACACAGAGTCAGGAACGCTCCAATCTCCCCGTCCTCTTTCTTAATGCGCGCGTAGAATTCTTCGGCGAAGGCAGCAGCCGTCATCTGGCGCTCGGCAATCGCGCTGCGCACGCTTTCAATGCTGGACGCTTTCACCGGGTCGCCGGCTGTCATCGCGTCATCTCTCAATCACCTTCGGCACCACAAAGAACGTCCCATCCGTTTCCGGAGCGTTCTCAACAGCCTCCTCATGCGGCAGCGAAGGACGCAAGCCTTCCTTCACATCGTCACGCGAAGCGTAACCGAATCGCTCGCTTCCTTGCCGTGATACATCTACCCCATGGCGGTCGGAAACCTGCGCCATCGGCTCAACATTTTCGGTGTTCAGCTCGCCAAGCCGGTCCACATATTCAAGAATGGAATTCAAGTCGCGCAGCATGCGAGCGCGCTCCTCGGGGCTCAATTCAAGATTGGCGAGGTCGGCTACGTAGGCAACATCCTTGTCCGTAACTTTCATAGACGCCATCAACCCGCTTTCGCCATCTCGCCAGCCACGCCTGCATTTCCAGCCGCGGCCGCCGCCTTCTCGCGCTTCTTCCTCAGCTTCCGCAAATGCGCCGCCGAATACAGACTCCCGCGGCACCGCTTCGCCCGGCAATGACAGGGAGCCTCGTCCTCCCCGTCATACAGGTTGTAGTCATAGGTCAACTCCTCGCCGGGTTCAATGTCACGCAGCGCGATGATCCACATCTTGCCGGCGATCTGATCGGTCTCGCAGTTCGGCTTGCACGAATGATTCACAAACGCCGCCACGCCGAAGCCGTCAATAATGCGCTTGCCGCCATCCAGCCCAAACAAGTATGTGTTTGGAAAATCGTCATAAAGATCGTCCGCCTCTTCATAGCTCAAATGCTCGCCCACGTACTCGACGACCAGCGTGCCTTTTCGAATGCGCCTGGTCGTATAGCACCCAAAAGAATGAATAGCGGATTTGCGGATTTCGAGCGTCATGGGAACGGTCTTCTATCTTTAGCACAACCGGCTCAGAAATTGCAGATGGCAGAAGTCGGATTGCAGAAATCAGATGGCAGAAGTTAGATGGCAGAAGTTAGATGGCAAGCCCTATGGCAAAGTAAAGACCACCTCGGTCCCGCTGGCGCCAACTCAGCAAGCCGTTACTTCCGCCATCCGAAATCTGACCCCTGGAATCTTGCCGCAGTCCCCGCTCTCTGCGGCGAACTCCGGTTCCGAGCTGGTAAGATTTATTCCCGGAGAAACCCCATGGCCCACCATCATCCCCCGCGCTTTCTTAAAATTGTCGATGACGCCCGCAGCCGCATCCGCGAAACAACAGTCGACGAGGTCAAATCCCGCCTCGATCGCAGCCTGGCCGGAAACGAAAAAGACAAATTTGTCCTGGTCGATGTCCGCGAAGACCGCGAATTCGAAGCCGACCACATCCCCGGTTCCGTCCACCTTGGCAAAGGAGTAATCGAGCGCGACATTGAAGCCAAATATCCCGCTCTCGACACCCCACTGGTCCTCTACTGCGGCGGCGGATTCCGCTCCGCCCTCGCCGCCGACAACTTGCAGAAAATGGGCTACACAAATGTCATCTCCATGGATGGCGGCATCCGCGAATGGCGCGAGAAATCTTATCCCCTGGAGAAGGGAAAGTAGCGGCCAAGTGCCGGCGCTACGCCCAATTGTTTTGCGCCTCCATTGCATCCCGGCCCCAACTCTGAAAAGATAGATTAGATGGGGGGATTTCCTCTGTATGGCTCAAATAGGAAGCTTCGCGCTGATGCTGGCGCTTGGCCTGAGCATCTACTCGTTCGGCGCCGGCCTGCTCTCGCTTTTCGGCCGCGACGCCGCCCATGCCCGCCTCGGTGAAACCGCCCGCCGCGCCGGCATTGCCACCTTCATCATCGTTCTGCTGGCCGCCTTCATCCTCGTCGCCGCCGCCTTCAATGACGACTTCTCCATCGCCTACATCTACCACCACAGCAACCGCGATCTCCCCGTCGCCTACAAGTTTGCCGTCCTCTGGTCGGGACAGGAAGGCTCGCTCCTCTTCTGGTCTCTGCTGCTCGCCGGTTACGGATTCGTCCTCCGCCTCCGCTACAAGACCGATCAGCGCCTCTTCGCCTACGCCTCCGTTATTATCGCCGCCGTCCAGGTTTTCTTTCTTCTGATTCTGAATTTCGCCGCGCATCCCTTCGCGCTCGAGCAAGGTATGCTCCCGCCTGACGGCGCCGGCCTCAATCCGCTCCTGCAGTATCCCGAGATGGTCATCCACCCCCCCATGCTCTATCTCGGATACGTCGGCTTCACCATCCCCTTCGCGTTCGCGCTCGGCGCGCTGATCATGCACTACCCGGGCGAAAAGTGGATTCATATCACCCGCCGTTGGACTATGGTCACCTGGTGCTTCCTGACCATCGGCGTCTTCCTGGGCGCGCACTGGGCCTACGCTGTCCTCGGCTGGGGAGGCTACTGGGGTTGGGATCCGGTAGAAAATGCGTCGCTCATGCCCTGGCTCACCGGCACAGCGTTCCTGCATTCGGTCATGATGCAGGAAAAGCGCGGCATGTTGAAAGTCTGGAACATGGCATTAGTCTTCGCCACCTTCCTGCTCTCGATGCTGGGGACCTTTCTCACCCGCTCCGGCGTAATCAGCTCGGTGCACGCCTTCGCGCAATCGTCCATCGGCACGTGGTTTATCGTATTCATCGCGATCACCACGGCAGTCTGCGTATTCTTCCTCGTCAAGAATCTGCCTTACCTGAAAAGCGAACACAAACTGGAATCGCTGGTCTCGCGCGAGTCGAGTTTCCTCTTCAACAATCTCCTGCTGTTGGTCGTCTGCTTCACGATTCTCTGGGGCACGTTCTTCCCCATCATTTCGGAATGGGTGCAAGGCCACAAAGTCACCGTCGGCCCGCCCTTCTTCAATCGCGTAGCCGTCCCGGTAGCACTGCTGCTCCTGCTGCTGACGGCGGTCGGTCCGCTGCTCGCCTGGCGCAAAACTTCCATTGAAAGCCTGAAGCGCAACTTCCTCTTCCCCGCCATCGGCTCAGTCGCAGTCGGCCTGATGATGGTTCTCTTCGGGGTCAAGCCCTGGGAAGATCCTTCCTACTTCTATGCCGTGATGGCTGCGATCCTTTCCGCGCTGGTCATGTTCACGGTCATCTCCGAGTTCGTTCGCGGAGGCCGCGTCATCGCCGGCAAGAGCGGCCAGAACATTTTTGCCGCCATGCTTCATCTCTGCCGCCGCAACACCCGCCGCTACGGTGGATACATAGTCCACTTCGGCGTGGCGCTGGTCATCATCGGAATCCTCGGCACGCCCTTCAATAAAGAAGTAGAAAAAGAAATGGCCTACGGCGACAAAATCAACATAGGCCCCTACACGCTCGTCTGCCAGTCCTATACGCAGGACGACAATCCGAACTACGCCAACGAGTGGGCCATCATCAACGTCTTCCGCGGCGGCAAGCAGGTCACCACCATGTATCCCGAGCGCCGCTTCTACAAGGCCAGTGGCCAGCCGCAGACGTTGCCGCGCATCTATCCCAGCTTCCGCCAGGATTTATTTCTCGTAACCGACCTGTATCTGGTCTACGAAGGCAAAAACGATACCACGGGCCGCCCGATCATCAAGGCTCACCTAAACCCACTGGTGCCCTGGATCTGGATCGGCCTGATCATCATGGTCTTTGGAACGGTAGTAGCGCTCGTGCCGAGCACCGTGCCCGTCCCAGTCACGCTAGCCGTGCCAGTCCGCACCGAGGCTCACGCAGGAGCAGGAGACTGATGAAACTATCTTTGAAATCGAAGGAGCTTGGTTTTTGGGTGGCGGAGCGCTTTCAGATGGCGCAGCGTTCTCAGATGGTGCAGCGCTTTCAGATGGTGCAGCGCTTTTGGGTGGCGCAGCGCTTAAGCGCTGCGATAAAGGATCGTGTCGAGTCGTCGGCTTTAGCCGCTGAGGGCCGACGCCGAACGCAACTCCGCACCCTCCAGGCCCTGCTCCTGACCGCTGCCGTCTTTCTCTTTGTCGGCGCCGCCCCATCCCCCGAAGCCCGCTTCCACGACCTGGGCCACCGCATGATGTGCACCTGCGGATGCGGTCAGGTCCTGCTTGAATGCAATCACGTCGGCTGCCAGTCTTCCGAAAAAATGCGCAACCAGCTTCAGGCCGCGCTCGACAAAGGCGACAACGACGACCTGATCCTCCAGGGCTTCGTGCAGGAATACGGCCCCACGGTGATCGCCGCGCCCACCGCCACCGGCTTCAACCGAGTAGCCTGGATCATGCCGTTCTTGGTATTAGCGCTGGGCATAGCCTTCGCAGTTCACACCGTGCGCTCGTGGAAGAATCGCCCCGTGCCCGCCCTGGCCGATGGCATCGCCATTCCGCCCGGCCACGCCCTGGACGAATTCCGAGCGAGAGCCCGCAAGGAGACCGATTTATGAGGCGTTTACTGAGAACTGAGAACTGAGAACCGAGAACTGTATGTCAATGATCATCTTCATCTGCGCCGTCTTCTTCCTAGCCTCCTGGTACTACGTCTTCTTCTTCCCCGGCGAAGTCTACGCCGGAGAAGAAAAGACCCGCCTCGGCTATCTCCGCGAGCGCAAGGAATCCGTCTACGACAACCTGCGCGACCTGAATTTCGAATACAAAGCCGGCAAAGTTCCCGACGCCGATTACCAGTCCATGCGCTCCTCGCTCGAAGAAGAAGCCGCCGCCATCATGGCCGAAATCGCAAGGCTGGAGCTGGTGGCGGAGCAAGTGGTATAGGACGCAGTCGGTGACAAGTGACAATGTAGTCGACTATCACTGAGGGCAACTGGAGAAGACGCGATGCCGATGAAAAATCCCGCACACCCCGGTCGCATCGTGCGGCACGATTGCCTTGAGCCTTTAGGCTTCTCGGTCACCGAGGGCGCGAAGGTTCTAGGCGTCAGCCGCCAAACGCTCAACAACGTCATTCACGGCAAGTCGGGCATCAGCCCCGAGACGGCAATCCGCCTCTCGAAGGCCTTCGGTAGCACGCCGGAAACCTGGCTGCGGATGCAACTAGCCTACGATCTCGCGCAGGCCCGCAAGGATGAGGGCAAAATCAAGGTTCGGCGCCAGCACGTGCCACCGGAACTGCACGCACAGTGATGGAACCAGTGCAATCCGTTTGAATCGCCCCATGTCGCTCTTCCATGTAATCGTTCTGGCCATTGTGCAAGGCTTCGCGGAACTGCTGCCTGTATCCAGTTCTGCCCACGTTGTAGTGGCTGAGAAACTAATGGGCCTCGACCCGTCCTCGCCGCCCATGACGCTGCTCTTGGTCATGCTTCATACGGGCACGATGTTTGCCGTCATCGTCTATTTCTGGCGCCAGTGGCGGGAAACTTATTTCCAGAATTGGGCCGCTTTCAAGAAGTTCGCGGGGCTCGTAATCCTGGCGACGATTTTTACGGGAACGATTGGCGAAGCGATCATCAAGGCCATCGAAAAAACTGCTCTTCGGGGCCGCCCCTATGCCGAGATCGAAGACCTTTTCAGTCACCTTGAACTGATCGCGCCGGCCCTGGCTGTTGCTGGCATCCTGATTTTGATCGCCGGCGTGCGCGAACGTCGCAACTGCGCTGGAGGCTCGCCTGAGTCGAGCGATCTCAGCGCGAAACAAGCTGCGATCATCGGCGCAGTGCAGGGACTTTGCTTGCCCTTTCGAGGTTTTTCGCGTTCTGGAGCCACCATCTCTACCGGGATGCTCATGGGCGTCATGAAGTCGCGCGCGGAGTCGTTCAGTTTTGCACTCGCCGTTGTTTTGACTCCAGCCGCCGTGGGACGTGAGGGAATGCGCCTGATGCAGGCTGAGCGCGCGAGTGGGACGGCAGCGTTCGCATCGGCCGCCTTCCCAAGCCTGCTCGGTGCAGTTTTTGCCTTCTTTGCGGGGCTGGTCGCATTGCAATGGCTCAGCAAATGCCTTGAGGGCGGGCGCTGGTATTTTTTTGGGGTCTATTGCCTCGTTGCCGCGTTTGCGGTTACGGTTTTATATCGAACCGGTTACTGATCTGTGGATCGCTAAGGAGTTCGTTTGACCAATCTCGCAAAGTCCGCCCTGCTGACCGCAATCTTCGCGCTAACCCTGGCCCATGCCCAAGCCCAGACCCTCTCCGGCACGGTCACCAATGCCACCACCAACAAGCCCGCCGCCGGAGACGAAGTCATCCTGATCAGCCTCGGCCAGGGCATGGAAGAAGCTGGAC
>Ga0335083_10007672_pt1 | contig 13296 bp, 10 predicted proteins | sample Lox_Sample_42_FD_206716 | JGI IMG/M metagenome (GOLD analysis project Ga0335083, IMG submission 206716) | Soil microbial communities from Loxahatchee National Wildlife Refuge, Florida, United States - Lox_Sample_4.2 | ecosystem: Environmental > Terrestrial > Soil > Wetlands | place: USA...
GGGCTGACGCGGGACCGATCCAGCGGGCTGACGCGGGAGAAGGCTCCGCCGCCCCACGCAGGAGGCGAGGGCTGATGCGCCTCGCCGAGCTCCTCGCCGCGCTGCCGCCGGAGCAGTCGCCGGTCTCGGTGACGGGCTCCGTCGAGGTGCCGATCCGAGGCCTCGCCATCGACTCGCGCGCCGTGGCGCCCGGCGACCTCTTCGTCGCGCTGCGCGGTGCGCAAGCCGACGGCCACGCCCACCTCGGTGAGGCGCTGGCGCTCGGCGCCGCCGCCGTGGTGGTCGAGTCGCTGCCGCCCGAGCTCGCGCTCGGCGATCACCCGGCGGTGGTCGTGCGCGACTCGCGGCGCGCGCTCGCGCCGCTCGCCGCGCGCTTCTTCGGCCATCCTTCGGAGGAGCTGACGCTGATCGGCGTCACCGGGACGAACGGCAAGACCAGCACCACGTACCTGCTCGAGTCGATGCTCGCAAGCGCCGGCCGGCGCCCCGGCGTGATCGGGACCGTCGAGGTGCGCTTCGCGGACGAGCGGCTCCGGTCGATCAACACCACGCCGGAGAGCCTGGAGCTGCAGCGCGTGCTGCGCGCGATGCGCAACCGGGGCGTCGATGCCGTCGCGATGGAGGTCTCCTCGCACGGGCTCTCGATCGGCCGCACCGACGGCTGCCGCTTCGCGGTGGCGGCGGTCACCAACCTGACCCAGGACCACCTCGACTTCCACCAGACCATGGAGGCCTACCGAGACGCCAAGCTGCGCCTGTTCCGCGAGCTCCGGCCGGACGCGGCCGCCGTGGTCAACCTCGACGACCCGAGCGCCGAGCACTTCGTCGCCGCGGCGCGCCGGGCGGGTGCGCGAACCCTGGGCGTCGCGCGCAAGAGCGGCCCCGGCGTCGATGCCAGCATCGACGAGGCCGTCGTCGCGCTCTCCGGCACCCGGCTGCGGCTGCGGCTGCCGGGCGGACCGCTCGAGGTCGATCTCCCGCTGCTCGGCGACTTCAACGTCGAGAACCTGCTGGTGGCGGTGGGCTGCGCCGTCGCGCTCGGGATCGACCCGGCGGCGATCGCGCGCGGCGCGGCGCGCACGCCGCAGGTGCCGGGGCGGGTCGAGCGCGTCGACTCCGGACGCCCCGACGCGCCCACCGTCCTCGTCGACTACGCCCACACCCCCGATGCCGTCGACAAGCTGCTGCGCACGGTGCGGCCGCTGGCGCGCGGGCGGCTCATCACCGTATTCGGCTGCGGCGGCGACCGCGACCGCACCAAGCGCGCACCGATGGCCGAGGCCGTCGCGCGCTGGAGCGACCGCGCCATCGCGACGAGCGACAACCCGCGCACGGAGGATCCGCAGCGCATCCTCGGAGACGTCGTGGTCGGGCTGGACCGGCTGCGGCGCGTCGAGCCGGACGGCCTCGACGCCGACGCAGGATCCTATGCGATCGTGGTGGACCGCCGCGAGGCGATCGCGCTCGCCGTCGGGATCGCGCGGCCCGAGGACACCGTCGTGATCGCCGGCAAGGGCCACGAGGACTACCAGATCGTCGGCCGCAAGCGCTTCCCGTTCGACGATCGGCACGAGGCGCGCCGCGCGCTCGAGCGGCGGGGGCAGGCTCGATGAGGCCGAGGATGCCGCGCCGATGACCGTGAGGGGTGCGCCGATGGCGCCGCGCATCGCCGTCGCCGACGTGGTCCGCTGGACGGGCGGAACCCTCGTGGCCGGCGACGCGGGCGGCGCCTGCCGCGGCGTCGGCATCGACTCGCGCCGCGTCGGGCCGGGCGAGCTCTTCGTCGCGATCCGCGGCCCGCGTCACGACGCCCACGCCTTCCTCGCCGATGCGATCGCCGCCGGCGCCGCCGCGCTGCTGGTCGAGCGTGACGCCGCCCTCCCCGCCGCGCTCGGAGGCGCCGCCGCGATCGCGGTCGACGACACGACGCGGGCGCTCGGCGCGCTCGCCGCGGGCCATCGCCGGGGATTCCGGGGCCCGCTGGTGGCGGTGACGGGGAGCAACGGCAAGACCACCACCAAGGAGATGTGCGCCGCGATCCTGTCCGCCGGCGCGCCGTGTCTCAAGACCGAGGGCAACCTCAACAACCAGTTCGGGCTTCCGCTCACGCTGCTGCGGCTCGGCCCCGAGCATCGCGCGGCGGTGGTCGAGATCGGCATGAACCATCCCGGGGAGATCGCGCCGCTGGCCGCGATCGCCGCGCCCACCGTGGCGGTCGTCACCAACGTCGGCACCGCGCACATCGAGAACCTGGGCAGCCGGGAGGGGATCGCGCGCGAGAAGGGCGCGCTCTTCGAGGCGCTCGGCCCGGACGGTGTGGCCGTCGCCAACGCCGACGACCCCCTCGTGCTGGCCCAGCTCGGCCGCACCCGAGCCCGGGCGCTGCGCTTCGGGAGCGCGCCGGGCGCCGATCTGCGCGCCGAGGGCGTGACACCGCTCGGCGCCGGTGGCGTCGCGTGGGACCCAGCCCGGTGGTGACCGCGCTGGCGGGGGCGGCGGCGGCGCTGGCCGCCGGCGCGCCGCTCGACCAGATCGCTGCCGGCCTCGCGAGCTATCGCCCGCCGGCCGGCCGTCTCGAGCCACTCGCCCTGCCGCGCGACGTGATCGTGCTGAACGACAGCTACAACGCGAATCCGCAGTCGATGGAGGTGGCGCTGCGCAGCCTGGCCGAGCTGAAGGGCGGGCGCCGCGCGCTGGCCGTCATCGGCGACATGGGAGAGCTCGGCGCGACCGCGCCCGACGCGCATCGCGCGGCGGGCCGCCTCGCCGCCGAGCTCGGGCTCGACTTCGTCTTCGCGCTCGGCGAGCACGCCGGCGAGGTCGTCGCGGGCGCGCTCGAGGGCGGCATGGACCGCGCGCGCGCCATCTCGAGCCTCGACGCCGACGAGATCACCGCACGCATCCGCGCCGTGCTGCGCGGCAGCGACCGCGTGCTGGTCAAAGGGTCGCGCGCGATGCGCATGGAGCGCATCGTCCAGGCGCTGGCGGCGGCCGAGGGAGCGCCGCTGGGCGCCGACGAGGCGCACTAGATGCTCTACCACCTGCTCTTCCCGCTGTCGTCGCGGTTCGGTGGGCTGAACGTCGTGCGCTACGTCACCTTCCGCACCGCCGCGGCGGCGCTGACGGCGCTCTTCCTCTCGTTCCTGGTCGGGCCGTCGCTGATCCGCGCGCTCGCGAACCTGCGCGCGGGCCAGCCGATCCGCGAGATCGGGCCCGCACACCAGGGCAAGGCCGGAACCCCGACCATGGGCGGCCTGCTGATCCTGCTCTCGCTGCTCGTGTCGGTGCTGCTGTGGTCGAACCTCACCAACCGGCTGGTCTGGATCGTGGTCGGCGTGACCGTCGGCTACGGGGTGCTCGGGTTCCTCGACGACTACCGGAAGGTGACACAGCGGCGGAACGAGGCCGGCCTCTCGGCGCGCACCAAGATCGCGGCGCAGATCGCGATCGCGTGCGCCGTCGCGCTCGCGATCTACTTCGACCCGAGCTTCGACAAGGAGCTGGCGGTCCCATTCTTCAAGGACTTCACGCCGCACCTCGGGATGCTCTACGTGCCGCTCGCGGTGATCATCATCGTGGGCACCAGCAACGGCGTGAACCTGACCGACGGCCTCGACGGCCTGGCCATCGGGCCGGTCATGATCACGGCCGGCACCTTCCTGCTGCTCTCGTACTCGGCGGGCCACGCCAAGATCGCCGAGTACCTCGCCATCAAGTTCGTGCCGGGGAGCGACCAGCTCCCGATCTTCTGCGGCGCGCTGGTCGGCGGCGGGCTCGGCTTCCTCTGGTTCAACACCTATCCGGCCCAGCTCTTCATGGGCGACGTCGGCTCGCTCGCGCTCGGCGGCGCCCTCGGCACCATCGCGGTGCTGATCCGCCAGGAGATCCTGCTCGCGGTGGTGGGCGGCATCTTCGTCGTCGAGACGCTCTCGGTGATGATCCAGGTGACGTGGTTCCGGCTGACCGGAAAGCGCGTCTTCCTGATGGCTCCGATCCACCACCACTTCGAGAAGATGGGCTGGCCCGAGCAGAAGATCGTGGTGCGCTTCTGGATCATCTCCGCGATTCTCGGACTGGTTGCGCTCTCGTCGCTGAAGTTGCGCTGAGGATTCGGGCTATGGACGTGGAACTCGACGGACGGCGCGTGTTGGTGCTCGGGCTCGGGCGCTCGGGGCGCAGCGCGGCCGCCTTCGCCGCCGCCCGCGGTGCGCGCGTGGTCGCGGCCGACGAGCGCCCGCTCGAGCAGCTCACGGGGCTCGAGGCGCTGCGCGGGGTCGAGCTGGCGATCGGCCGCGCATTCCCGGACCCGCGCGAGTTCGACCTGGTCGTGCCGAGCCCGGGCGTGCCGCCCGCGCGCTGGGCGGATGCGCGGCGCGCGCTCGGCGATGTCGAGCTCGCCTTCCGCGCGCTCTCGGTCCCGCTGGTCGCGATCACCGGCACCAACGGCAAGACCACGACGACGGAGCTCACCCGCCGGCTGCTGTGCGCGGCCGGCCTGCGGGCCGAGGCGGCCGGCAACATCGGGCGGCCGGCGCTCGAGCTGGTCGGCCGGCCTCTCGACGTCGCGGTGCTCGAGGTCTCGTCGTTCCAGCTCGAGGCCGTCGACGCGTTCCGCCCGCGGGTCGCCGTGATCCTGAACGTGACCCCCGACCACCTGGACCGCCACGGGAGCTTCGAGGCATACGCCGCCGCCAAGGCGCGTATCGTCGCGCGCCAGGCGGACGACGACGTCGCGATCGGGAGCGGCGACGACCCGACCGCCCGCGCCATCGCTGAGCGGACCCGCGGCCGCTGCTGGCTCTTCCGCACGCGCGGACCGGTCGCGCGCGGGGCGTGGGCCGACGCCGGAGCGGCGGTGCTGCGCGACGGAGACGAGACGGTGCGGTTGGCGCTCGATGCCGCGCAGGGCGACGCGGCGCCGCCCGTCGACGACGTGCTCGCCGCGCTTCTCGCGGTGCGCGCGCTCGGCGCGGACGTCGCCAAGGCCGCCGAGGGGCTGGTCGGCTTCGAGCCACCGCCCCACCGACGCGAGCTGGTGGCAGAGAGCGCCGGGGTCCGCTGGGTCAACGACTCGAAGGCGACCAATCCGTCGGCGGCGATCCTCGCGCTCGAAGCGCTCTCGGGCCGCGGGATCTGGATCGCCGGCGGGCGCAGCAAGCGGGTCGAGCTCGCGCCGCTGGCCGACGTGGCGGTCCGCCGCGCCCGCGCCGCGGTGCTGATCGGCGAGGCAGCGGGGGAGATCGAGAGCGCCCTGGCCGCGCGCATCCCGACGCGGCGCGCGCGCGACCTCGAGGAGGCCGTCGCGGTGGCCGGCGAGCTCGCGCGCGCCGGCGACACCGTTTTGCTGTCGCCCGCCTGCGCGAGCTTCGACCAGTTCCGCGACTACGAGGACCGCGGCGAGCGCTTCCGCGCGGCCGTGCGCGCCTGGGCCGCGGCGCGCGAGGAGAGGCCGTGACGAGCGCGACGCCGGCGACGCGCCTGCGACCGCCGCCGCACGGCGGCGTGATCGCGGCCACCGCGGTGCTCGCCGCGATGGGCCTCGTCATGGTGTACAGCACGACGGCGCCGCTCGCGCTCGGCGCCTGGATCCCGCCGCACTTCCAGCGCCAGCTCGCCGGGGTATTGCTCGGGCTGGCACTCGCCTTCGCGGCGATGCAGCTCCCGCTCTCGTTCTGGTACCGCGCGGCCCGGCCGCTCTGGCTGCTCGCGGTCGTGCTGCTCGGCGTCACGCTCGCGGTGGGCTCGCGGGTGAACGGGGCGCAGCGCTGGCTGGCGCTCCCGGGTGTCGGCACGGTGCTGCAGCCCGGTGAGGTGGCGAAGTTCGCGACGCTGCTCGCGACCTCGGCCGCCCTCTCGAGCCGCGACGGCGCGGCGCGGCGCGGCCGCTGGCTGCGCGGGAGCGGCACGGTGATGGCGCTTGCCGCCGTGCCCGCCGCCCTCCTCTTCCTCGAGCCCGACACCAAGGGTGCGGCGCTGCTGCTGCTCCTGGTCGCGCTGCAGCTCTTCGCGGCCGGCACGCCGCTGCGCCTCTTCGCGATTCCCGGCGCCGCGATCGGCGCGGCGCTCGCGACCGCCGTGGCGATCCGGCCCTACGTCGCGCACCGCATCCTCGCCTTCCTGGATCCCTGGGAGCGCGCGAACCGCGAGGGCTTCCAGCTCGTGCAGTCCTTCGTCGCCTTCGCGCGCGGAGGTCTCCTGGGCGTGGGCCTCGGCGACGGGCGGCAGAAGCTCTACTACCTGCCCGAGGCGCACACCGACTTCGTGCTGTCGGTGATCGCCGAGGAGCTCGGGCTGATCGGGGTCGCGGTCGTGCTCGGCGCCTTCGCCGCGCTGGTGATCGGCGGCTTCCGCATCGCGGGCCGCGCGCACAGCCGCTTCGCCTTCCTGCTCGCCTTCAGCATGACGAGCTTCGTGGCCGTGCCCGCGGTGCTGAATGCGGCGGTGGTGACCGGCCTGGTGCCGCCGACCGGGCTGACGCTGCCCTTCGTCTCGTACGGCCGCACGTCGCTCCTGGTCTCCTTCGTCGCCGTGGGCGTGCTGCTCGGCGTGGGCCGACGCGAGGCGGAGTCGCAGCCCGGAGGCCCGCGGCCGTGAACGCCTTCGGCGCAACGCGCGAAGCGCAGGGCCCTCTGGGTCCGATGGCCGAGGGAGGCGCGCCGGTCCGCTGGGTCATCGCCGGTGGAGGCACGGGCGGGCACGTGACGCCCGCCCTCGCGCTCGGGGAGGAGATCGTCCGCATCGGCGAGCCCGTTCTCTTCATCGGCTCCGAGCGCGGCCTCGAGACGCGGCTCGTCCCGGCCGCGGGGTTCGAGCTGGCGCGGCTCCCGGCGCTGCCGCTCGTGGGTCGCGGTCCCGCGGCGCGCCTCGCTGCGCTGGTCGCGCTCGCGCGCGCCGGCGCCGCGGCCTTCACCCTGCTGCGACGCCGCCGCATCGAGGTCGTAGTATCCGTCGGCGGCTACGCGGCCGCGCCGGCGGCGGTCGCCGCCGTCGCGCTCGGGGTTCCGCTTGCCCTCGTCGAGCCCAACGCGGTGCCCGGACGCGCCAACCGCTGGATGGCGCGCTTCGCGCGCCGCGTCTTCACCGCTTTCGCGGCCGCGGAGCCGGCCTTCGAGCGCGCGGGCGCCGGGGGACGCATCGAGACCGTGGGCGCCCCGCTGCGCCGAAGCCTCCTCGAGGCCTTCGAGGGCGCGGCCGACCGGCGCCTCCCCGCCCCGCCCTTCCGCCTGCTCGTGGTGGGCGCGAGCCAGGGTGCGCGCCAGCTCAACGACGCGATGATCGAGGCGCTGCCGGACCTCGACCCCGCTCGCTTCGACGTGTTCCACCAGACGGGCGCCGCCGACCGCGACCGCGTCGCCGACGCGTATGCGCGCGCGGGCTTCCGGGCGGAGGTCGTCGACTTCGAGCCGGACCTCCCCCGCCGCTATCGCTGGGCCGACCTCGCCGTGTGTCGGGCCGGCGCGCTCACCGTGGCCGAGCTCGCGCTCGCGGGGCTGCCCGCACTTCTCGTGCCCTATCCCTATGCGGCCGACGACCACCAGCGCGCCAACGCGAGGACTCGCGAGGCGGCGGGCGCGGCGCGCGTGCTCGACCCCGCCGGCTTCGGCGGCAAGGTGCTGGTGGCCGAGCTGGCCGCGCTGCTCGAGCGGCCCGAGGCCCTCCTCGAGATGGGACGGCGAGCGCGCGCGCTCGCCCGGCCGGACGCCGCGCAGCGCGTCGTGGCGGCGTGTCGCGCGCTGGTGCGACCGCTCGCCGCGGAGGTCGCCGGATGATGTTCCGCCGCATCCAGCGAATCCACTTCGTCGGCATCGGCGGCATCGGCATGTGCGGCATCGCCGAGCTGCTGGTGGGCCAGGGCTACCGCGTCACGGGCTCCGACCTGCGCGACGGCCCGACCGTGGCGCGGCTGCGCGCGCTGGGCGTGCCGGTCGCGATCGGCCACGCGCCGGAGCAGGTCGGCGACGCCGACGTGGTGGTCTACTCGTCCGCGGTGCGGCCCACCAACCCGGAGCTGGTCGAGGCCGAGCGGCGCAAGATCCCGGTGATCCCGCGCGCCGAGATGCTCGCCGAGCTGATGCGCCTCAAGGACGGCGTCGCGGTCGGCGGCAGCCATGGCAAGACCACCACGACCTCGCTCATCGCGCACGTGCTGCACGCCGCGGGCCAGGATCCGACCGCGGTGATCGGCGGGCGCGTGATGACTCCGGACGAGCCGTCCGACAACCAGCCCCCGGCACCCGTGTTGGCGAGCGGCCGTCCGGCCGCGAGCGAGGTCATAAGGACGGGTGCAAGGCTCGGACGCGGCTCGCTGCTGGTGGCCGAGGCGGACGAGAGCGACGGCTCCTTCCTGCGGCTCACGCCGGTGATCGCGGTCGTCACCAACATCGACCCCGAGCACCTCGACCACTACGGCTCGCTCGAGGCGCTCTACGACGCCTTCGCCGCCTTCGCCAACCGGGTGCCGTTCTGGGGGCTCAGCGTGCTGTGCCTCGACCACCCCGGCGTGCAGGCGATCCTGCCGCGCGCGACGCGCCGCACGATGACCTACGGGCTCTCGCCGCAGGCCGATCTCGTGGCGGTCGATCCGGCGCTGGACCAGGGCGGGATGCGCTTCGCGGTGCGGCGGCGCGGCGAGCCGCTCGGGACCGCACGGGTCGCGCTCGCAGGCGCGCACAACGTGCGCAACGCCCTGGCCACGCTCGCCGTCGCGCTCGAGCTCGACGTGCCCTTCGCGGTGGCGGCCGACGCGCTCGCCCGCTTCCCCGGGATCGAGCGCCGCTTCGAGCTGAAGGGCGAGGTCGCCGGTGTGCGCGTGGTCGACGACTACGGCCACCACCCCGCCGAGATCCGCGCCACCCTCGCGGCCGCGCGCGAGCTCCACGCGGGCCGCATCGTGGTCGTCTTCCAGCCCCACCGCTTCTCGCGCACGCAGCTGCTCTTCGACGACTTCGCGACCGCGTTCCACCTCGCCGACCGGCTCTGGGTGACCGAGATCTACGCCGCGGGCGAGGACAAGCTGCCCGGCGTCGATGGCCGCGCGCTCGCCGACGCCATCCGTGCCCACGGCCAGCGCGACGTCCGCTTCACGGCGGACCTCGACGCCATCGCCGCCGAGCTCCCGCCCGAGCTCGAGCCGGGCGATCTGGTGATCACGCTCGGCGCCGGCAACGTATCGAGCCTCGGGCCGCGGCTCCTGGCCGCGCTCGCCGGAGCGCGCGGATGATCGCGGCGCCCGCACGCCGCGTGCTCGAGCAGGCGCTCGGGACGCGCGTGCACTTCGACGCGCCGCTCGCGCGACACACCTCGCTCGGCGTGGGCGGCCCCGCCGACGCGCTCGCCGCACCCGAGAGCGCGGCCGAGATCGCGCTCTGCGTAGAGCTCTGCGCCGACCACGCGATCCCGCTCGCCGTACTGGGCGGCGGCTTCAACACCCTCGTGCTCGACGGCGGGGTCGAGGGCCTGGTGCTGCGCACGCACCGCCTGCGCCGGCTCGTCGCCGACGCGACCGAGGTCTCCGCCGAGGCGGGCGTCTCCCACTCCCAGCTGACGCGCCTCTGCGTCGCGCGCGGGCTCACGGGGCTCGAGTTCGCCGCGGGCATCCCCGGCAGCGCAGGCGGCTGGATCGCGATGAATGCGGGCGTTCCGGGGCGCGAGATCGGCGACGCAGTGGTCGAAATCGAGATCGCAGCGCCGGCCGGCCGCCAGCGGCTGGGGCGCGACGCGCTCGGCTTCGGCTACCGGTGCGCCGCCGGTCTGCCGGCGGGTGCGGTCGTGCTCGGCGCGCGCCTCGCGCTGCGCGCCGCGGAGTCGGGTGCCGTGCGCGCCGAGGTCGACCGCCATCTGGCCCACCGGCGCGCGACGCAGCCGATCGATCAGCCGTCGTTCGGCTCGGTCTGGAAGAACCCGCCGGGCGAGCATGCGGGGCGGCTCATCGAGCTGGCCGGCCTCAAGGGCGCGCGTGCCGGCGGCGCCGAGATCTCGTCCGTGCACGCCAACTTCATCGTGAACCGCAGCGGCGCGACGGCCGCCGACGTGATCGCGCTGATGGGCCGCGCGCAGGCGGCCGTGCGCGAGCGGAGCGGCATCGAGCTGGAGGCCGAGGTCCGCATCCTCGGGAGGGCGGCTCGATGAGGCTCTTCCGGCGAGCGCCGCGCCGGTCGCCCGACGACCTGCGCCCGACCTGGGCGGAGCGGCGCGCGGCGCTCGAGCGCGTGCGCGAGCGCATCCGCCGCCGGCAGGGCGCCGAGGCGCGGAGGCTGGCGTTCGTGCGGCGCGCGACCCCGATCGCTGCGTTCGCCGCGTTCGCCGCCGGCGTCGGGCTCGCGAGCCCGCTCGTCGAGCGCGGTGCGGCTCGGCGACCCGACCTGTTCGCGGTGCGACAGCTCGCGATCGAGGGCGCCGAGCGCCTGGATCCCGACGAGGTGGCGCGCGCGGCGGGGCTCGCGCCGGGCGCGAGCTGGGGCGACGCCGCACCCGAGGTGCTGGCGCAGCGACTGACCGCCCATCCCTGGATCGCCGAGGCCCACGCTGCGCGCGTGTCGCCCACGACGGTGGTCGTGCGCATCGCGGAGCGCCGGCCGGCGGCGGTGCTCGTCGAGCCGGATGCACAGCCCGTGCTGGTCGACGAGAGCGGCACTCCGTTCGACGTCCCGGCCGACGGGTTCGAGGCGCTGCCGAGGCTCCGGCTGCCCCGCCACGTTACGCGCGACCGCGTCGAGCCGCGCCTCGCGAGCGGCATCGCACTCGCGCGGGCGGTCTCGGCGGCCGGCTTCGAGCGGGTCGAGATCGAGCTCGAGGGCGGCGATCCGAGCGCGCTCCCGGCGCTGCACGTCGCCGGGCTCGCGCCGCGCGTGGTGCTCGGCGAGGGCGATCCCGCCGCCAAGCTCGCACGCCTGCGCCGCGTGCTCGGGGAGGTGCCGGACAGCCGCCGCGCCGCCGAGCTCGACCTGCGCTTCGACGACCAGGTGGTCTTGAGACCGCCTCCGCCCGAGACCGGGCGGAGCGAGGAGGTGCCCGGCGCGGACCGGGCACCGTCAACCGGAGGCCGGCCCGGCTAGGCCGGGGGCCTCGCTCATCGGGGGGTGAGAGATGGCTGGCAACGAGGAGCTTATCGTCGGTCTCGACATCGGGACCACCAAGATCTGCGCCGTGGTGGCGGAGCAGACCGAGAACGGCGTCGAGGTCGTCGGCATCGGCACGCATCCTTCGCGCGGCCTGCGCAAGGGCGTGGTGGTCGACATCGACGCGACCGTCGACTCGATCAAGCATGCGGTCGAGGAAGCGGAGCTGATGGGCGACTGCGAGATCTCCTCGGTGTATGCGGGGATCGCGGGCGGCCACATCCGGGGCTTCAACTCGCACGGCATCGTCGCGGTGAAGGACCGCGAGGTCTCGGAGGGCGACATCCGCCGCGTGATCGACGCCGCCAAGGCGGTCGCGATCCCGATGGATCGCGAGGTGATCCACGTGATCCCGCAGGAGTTCGTGATCGACGACCAGGACGGGATCCGCGAGCCGCTCGGGATGAGCGGTGTCCGGCTCGAGGCCAAGATCCACATCGTGACCGCCGCCGTGACCAGCGCCCAGAACATCGTGAAGTGCGCGAACAAGGCGGGCCTCAACGTGATGGACATCGTGCTCGAGCCGCTCGCCTCGGCGGAGGCGGTGCTGTCGCGCGACGAGCGGGACCTCGGCGTGTGCCTGATCGACATCGGCGGCGGCACGACCGACCTCGCTGTCTTCAGCGACGGCTCGATCACGCACACCTCGGTGCTCGCGCTCGGGGGCAACCACATCTCGAACGACATCGCGGTCGGCCTGCGGACGCCCTTCGAGGACGCCGAGCGGACCAAGAAGAAGTTCGGGGTGGCGTCGGCGCGCCTGCTCGGCAGCGACGACATCCTGACCGTCCCGAGCGTCGGCGGGCGCCGCCCGCGCGAGGTGTCGCGCAAGCTCCTGTGCGAGATCATCGAGCCGCGCGTCGAAGAGATCCTGTCGCTGGCGCGGCAGGAGCTGGTGAAGGCCCGCCTCGACGAGCGCATTCCGTCCGGGGTCGTGCTCTCGGGCGGCTGCGCCGCGCTGGCCGGCATCGCCGAGCTCGCCGAGGAGGTGTTCGAGACACCGGTGCGGGTCGGCCACCCGGCCCACGTCGGCGGCCTCTCGGACGTGGTACGCGACCCCATGTACGCGACCGGGGTGGGGCTCGTCCTCTACGGCGCCCACCAGGGCCACGGCGCCGCCGGCAGCCGCTTCCGCATCCGCGACGAGTCGATCTTCCGACGCGTCCGGCAGCGCATGCGGGAGTGGTTCTACGGGGAGTTCGAGTAGGCCCGCCGCTCGCAAATCGGAGGGGCAAGCCACTGTCTTTTTGGGCATTTCGTGTAGAATGCGCGTCGACATAGCGCCGACGACCAGAGGGGGGTGAGGAATGGCGCCGAGCAACCGCGAGCCGCGGGATCCGGAGACGTCCGTCTCCGGCCGGAAGAGCGACCGAGAGCTGGGGACGAGCGGAGAGAGGAGGCCGGCCGGCGAGCTGGAGGCCACGAAGCTCGAGGGCGTGGACCTGCTGGAGATCGGGCCGTCCGACGGATCGGACGAGCTCCTCGACTTCGAGAGCGACACGCGGCTCGCCGCGGTGATCAAGGTGATCGGCGTGGGGGGCGGCGGCGGCAACGCGCTCAACACGATGATCGCCGCCGACCTGGGCGGGGTGGAGTTCATCGCCGCCAACACCGACGCGCAGGCGCTCCAACACAGCCTGGCGCCGACCCGCGTGCAGCTCGGAAACGAGGTGACCCGGGGCCTCGGTTGCGGCGCGAACCCGGACAAGGGCCGGGACGCGGCGCTCGAGGCCCGCGACCGCCTGCGCGAGCTGCTGATCGGCGCCGACATGGTCTTCGTGACCGCCGGCCTGGGCGGCGGCACGGGCACGGGTGCGGCGCCGGTGATCGCCGAGGTCGCTCGCGAGATCGGCGCGCTCACCGTGGCGGTCGTCACCAAGCCGTTCCAGTTCGAGGGCCGCGTGCGGCAGCGCCACGCCGAGCGCGGGCTCGACGAGCTGCATCGCGTGGTCGACACGCTGATCACGATCCCGAACCAGCGCCTGCTCGCCGTGGCGGGCAAGAACGCCAAGATGAAGGACGCCTTCCGGCTCGCGGACGACGTCCTGCTCGGCGCGGTGCGGGGCATCTCGGACCTGTTCACCGGCCACGGGCTGATCAACCTCGACTTCAACGATGTCCGCACCATCATGAACGAGATGGGGATGGCGCTGATGGGGACGGGGGTCGCCCGCGGCGA
>Ga0335083_10007673_pt1 | contig 13295 bp, 10 predicted proteins | sample Lox_Sample_42_FD_206716 | JGI IMG/M metagenome (GOLD analysis project Ga0335083, IMG submission 206716) | Soil microbial communities from Loxahatchee National Wildlife Refuge, Florida, United States - Lox_Sample_4.2 | ecosystem: Environmental > Terrestrial > Soil > Wetlands | place: USA...
CGCGCGCTGCGCCGGGCGGAAGTTCTCGGCGCGCGTGCACACGGCGTTCACGTTCGTGAGCCCGAGCGTCGTCGCCGCGTGCTCGACGAAGCGGATCTTCTTGCCGGTCGAGTCGATCAGCGTGAACCTGAGCGTCGGGTTCACGATCGCGAGCGGCAGCCCCGGGAAGCCCGCGCCGGTGCCGACGTCGGTCACGAACGGGCCGCGGATCCAGGGCTGCACGGTCAGGCTGTCGAGGAGGTGCTTGTCGACCATCTCGACGGGATCGGTGATCGCGGTCAGGTTGAACTTCCGGTTCCACTCGCGCACGAGCGCCGCGAGCGCGAGCAGCGCCTCGAGCTCGGCCGCGCCGAGCTCGAGCCTGAGCGCGGCCACGCCCGCGGCGAGGCGCTCGCGCGGGTCGGTCGTCACGCCGGCGACCCGAGCCGCGCGAGCACGTGGCGCACGAAGCGGTCGGCGCTTCCCGCCGCGTAGTTGAAGAAGAGCGAGGGCTCGGCGATCTCGAGCTCGAGCACGCACGGCTGCCCGGTCGGGTCCTTGATGAGGTCGACGCGCGCGTAGAGCGGCGCGCCGCCCGGGATCGCGGCGACCGCGCGGTGCGCGACGTCGAGCTCGTCCGCACCCGGGACGCGCGGCTCGATCGTCTCCTTGGCGAAGAGCCCGGCCACCTCGCCGCCACCGCGCGCGAGGAGCGCGCCCTTCCTGATCGCGTGGCTGAACTCGCCGTCGAAGAGCACGAGTGCGGTCTCGCCGTGGTCGTCGACCGAATGCAGGTACGGCTGCGTCAGCGCGTGGAAGCCCTCGGCGTTCAGGCGCTCGGCGTGCTGGCGGGCGCTCGCGACGTCGGCCGCGAGGAAGCGCCGCGCGCCGCGCGAGCCCGCGCCGACCGACGGCTTGATCACGAACTCATCGCTCGAAGGCGCCACCCACGGCTCGCCGGGCGCGGTGATCGCGGACGGCACGATCGGCACGCCGGCGCGCTTCAGGTCGAGCAGGTAGCGCTTGTCGGTGCTCCACTCGAGCGTCGGGATGGGGTTGAGGAGCCGGGTGATGCCCGCGACCCGGCGCGCCCAGCCGAGGAACGCGGCGAGGTCGACGGTGTAGTTCCAGGTCGAGCGCAGGAGCACCGCGTCGAAGCGGCTGAAGTCGACGCCCGTGTCCTCCCACTCGATGCGCTCGGCCTCGTGGCCGGCCGAGCGGAACGCCTCGAGCAGCGGCGCCTCGTCCTCGTCGAGGCCGCGCGCCTCGACGGTCGTCGCAAGTCCGGCGCGCACGTCAGTTCCGGACGAGCGCCGCGACGAAGTCGGGGACGGCCATCGCATCGAGCTTCGCACTGTCCCTGAACATCGTCTTGATCGCCTCGGTCTGCTTCGCCGGGAAATGCGCGGCGACGGACGACTCGAACTTCGCGACCAGCACCGGCATGCCCTCGGCGCGGCGCTTCCGGTGGCCGATCGGGAAGTCGACCGCGACGCGGCGCGTCGCGCCCGACCTGAAGAACACCTGCACGGCATTGCCGATGTGGCGCTTGTCGGCCTCGTAGTATTCCTTCGTGAACGTCGCGTTCTCGGTGACCTGCATCTTGGCGCGAAGCTGGTCGACGCGCGGGTCGTTCGCGACCGCGTCCTCGTAGTCGGCCGCGGTCAGGCGCCCGAAGATCAGCGGGATCGCGACCATGTACTGGATGCAGTGGTCGCGGTCGGCGGGATTGGCGAGGGGGCCGGTCTTGTCGATGATCCTGACTCCCGGCTCCTGCGTCTCGATCACGACGCGCTCGATCTCGCCGAGGCGGTCCTTGACCTCCTCGTGCAGCGCCATCGCCGCCTCGACCGCGGTCTGCGCGTGGAACTCGGCCGGGTAGCTGATCTTGAAGAGCACGTTCTCCATCACGTAGCTGCCGAAGCCCTGCGTGTAGGCGAGCGGCTTCTTGGTCACGACGTCGTAGAAGCCCCACTTCGGCGCCGTCAACGCGGACGGGTAGCCCATCTCGCCCGACTTCGCGATCAGCGCGTGCCGGACGCCGCGGCTGGTCGCATCGCCCGCCGCCCAGCTCTTGCGCGAGCCCGTGTTGGGTGCGTGCCGGTAGGTCCGAAGCGCGCCGCCGTCGAGCCAGGCGTTCGAGACCGCGTTCACGACCTCCTCGCGCGTGCCGCCGAGCATCGCGGTCACGACCGCGGTCGTCGCGATGCGCACCAGGATCACGTGGTCGAGGCCGATCTTGTTGAACGCGTTCTCGAGCGCGGTGACGCCCTGGATCTCGTGCGCCTTGATCATCGCGGTCAGGACGTCGCGGACGGTGAGCGCCTTGCCGCCCTCGGCGATGCGCTTCCTCGACAGCCAGTCGGCGACGGCGAGGATGCCCCCCAGATTGTCGGACGGGTGGCCCCACTCCGCGGCGAGCCAGGTGTCGTTGAAGTCGAGCCAGCGGATCATGCAACCGATGTTGAACGCCGCCTGCACCGGGTCGAGCTCGTAGCTCGTGCCCGGCACCCGCGCGCCGCCCACCATGGTCGCGCCCGGGACGACCGGCCCCATCAGGCGGTTGCAGGCCGGGTACTTGAGCGCCTGGAAGCCGCAGGCGAGCGTGTCCATCAGGCAGTAGCGCGCGGTGTCGTAGGCAAGGGCGCTCGTCACGGTCGCGGCGGTCGCGTAGTCGGCGATGTCGGTGAGGAGCTTGTCGGGGGCGGGCCGGTTCGCGGACTTGTAGTCGTGGCTGGACATGGGGCGCTCTTCCGTCATTGCGGCAAGGGGGCGCGATGTTGATACAGGCGCCGCCCGACTGCCAGTGGGGGGCGCACGGCCCGGCGCTTTGCTGCGGGGACCGCCGGCTCTTAAGCGCAGCAAAGGCCGCGCGGCGGGCCCCGGACCCGGGTCCGGGGCCTAGCGGGGACTCAGCCGCCCTTGGTCTTGGCGATCCACTGGTCGACGAGCTTCTCGAGCAGCGTCAGCGGCACGCCGCCGTTCTCGAGCACGACCGCGTGGAAGTCCTTGATGTTGAACTTGTCGCCGAGCGCGGTCTTGGCGCGCTCGCGAAGCTCGAGGATCTTGAGCTGGCCGACCTTGTACGCGCAGGCCTGGCCCGGCAGTCCCATGTAGCGCTCGACCTCGGAGACGACCTCGCTCTCGCTCATGCCGGTCGTGTTGACCATGTACTCGATCGCCTGCTCGCGGCTCCAGCCCTTGGCGTGCATGCCGGTGTCGACGACGAGCCGGACCGCCCGGAAGATCTCGGCCTGCAGGCGACCCAGATCGCCGAACGGGTCGTTCTTGTACATGCCGATCTCGGCGGCGAAGCGCTCGGCGTAGAGCGCCCAGCCCTCGGCGTAGGCCGAGTACAGCGTCTGCTGCCTGAGGATCGGCAGGTCCTTGAGGCCGAGGCCGATCGAGATCTGGAAGTGATGGCCCGGGATGCCCTCGTGGTACGCGAGCGTCTTCATCGACCAGGTCGCGGTCTCGTGCGTGTCCCTGAGGTTCGCGAAGAACGTGCCCGGGCGCGAGCCGTCCATCGCCGCCTGCTCGTAGTACGCGCCCGCCGAGCCCTTCTCCGCCGCCACCGGCACGCGCTCGACCTTGAGCTTGCCGGCCGGAACGGTGCGGAAGTACTCCGGCATCTTCGCGTTCACCTCATCGAGGATGTTCTGGTAGCGCGCGATCAGCTCCTTGCGGCCCTCGTCCGTGTTCGGCACGAGGAAGCGCTCGTCGGTCTGCAGCGCCTTGACGCGCTCGCCGACCGTGCCCTTGTCGAGGCCCTGGGTCCTGAGGAGCGCGTCCATCTCGGCGGTGATGCGCGCGACCTCGGAGAGGCCGAGCTGGTGCACCTGCTCGGGCGTGTAGTCGGTGGTCGTCATCTCCTTCAGCATCGCCGCGTAGTACGCCGCGCCGTCCGGCAGGCGCGCGACGCCGGCCGCCTGCTTCGCGGCCTCGGGGCGCACCGCCTCGAGCGCTTGGGTCATGCGCGCGTAGGCCGGGTATACCTGCGTCCTCAGCACCTCGGCCGCCTGCTTGGTCAGCGAGTCGCTCAAGGCCGCATCGACGCCCTTCGCGCCCTTCATGCGCTCGGTGAAGGTCGTGACGAGCGGGTTCGCCTCCGGCGCCGGGCTCACGGTGTCCTTGATGCCGATCTCGGCCTTGTCGAGGAGCGCGACCGGCTCGATGACGCCGAGCTTCGCCTGGCGCTGCATCTCGGCGGTCACCGCATCGAGCTTGCCGCCCATCGCCTCGAGGCGCTTCAGGTAGTTGCGCGCGAGCTTCTCGTTCTTCACGACGTGCGAGGACTGCAGGAAGCTCGGCAGCGTCACCTGCGTGCCCCACATCGGCGAGATCGGGTAGAGGCCCTCGGAGGAGAGCCAGTCGAAGCGCTGGAAGCCCAGCTGCGTCTCGTACTGGTCGAGCAGGATGTCGTAGGTGATCTGGTCCTGGAAGTCGAGCTTCGCGCGGTCGAACTCGCGCACCTCGGCGGCGTACTTCTTCGCGATCGCGTAGTCATCGTCGCGCTTGGCGACGCCGACCGCGGCGAGCTTGCCGGAGTGGAAGTCGAGGAAGGTCCCGTCGACGAGCCCGACCTGCGAGAAGATCTCCGGGTTGTGCACGAGGAAGAGGATCGCCTGGCGATTGGCCAGCTGGTTGATCGTGAAGGGCTTCCCGCAACAGATCTTGTAGGCACACGTGCCGACGACGACGAGGATCGCGAGCGCGACCCAACCTGCAACCTTCCAGCCCTTCTTCATGTACAGATCCCCTTAACCGATTGTTTTTCAGGGTTTTCCTGAGACTGCCGAACGCCCTTACGCGTAAAGAACCGGTCCTGCCGGCCGTTATTTAGCGAGGGAGCCCCGGCCTCACGATGCCCGAACGGGCCCGGGCGCAGCTCCGGGCACCCTGAATTGAATGCGCCATAGTTTGCACCGTCTGACGGTCGTTGTGCTGGTCGCCGCGTTCTGCGCGCTCGCGGCCGGCCAGTACGCGGCTGCGCGCTGGTGGTACGGCAGCACGGTCGATGCCGCCGAGCACCGCGACGCCATCGGCCGGGCCCGGCTCGCCGAGCGGATGATCACCGAGCAACGCGAAAACCTAAGGCGCTCCGCCCGCGAGGAGGCGGTCTGGGACGACGCGTACCGGTACATGCTCGGCCAGAACCCCCGGATGTTCGACGTCATCTGGAACGCCGAATTCTTCCTGAACCTCCCCGTCGACATGGTGGCTTTCGTCGCACCGGACGGGCACGTCGTCGCACAGCGGGCCTTCATCCCCGCGACCCGCGGCATCGGCGCACCGCCCGCGGAACTCGCGCGCGCGGTCGCGCCGACCGGCAGCATCGGCAGCCGCATCAAGGGCGATGGCTTCCTGACCGGCCTCGCGCTCATCGACGGCACGGTGTACGTGTTCGGCGCGGCGCCCGTGCTGCCGAGCACCGGCAGCGGCACCGCGGCGGGCGAGGCGTTCCTGTTCCGCGCGATCGGCCGCCCCTTCCAGCTGCAGATGTCGGAGCTCGCCGGCGCGCGCGCCTCGATCAACGTGATCGAGGCCACCGCGGACGACCCGGCCGACGACATCCGCATCGACGACTCGGACTCCGACCTCGGCGGCGGGCGGCGCGCCGAGGTCGTGCTCGTCAGCCCGCGCCCGGTGCACGCCGGCGCCGTGCGCGCCGCGCGCGCGCTCCTCTGGTCGACCGTGGTCGCGGGTGTGATCCTCGCGCTCCTCGCGTTCGGGTTCCTGTCGCGGCGGCTGCTCGAGCCGCTGCACGCAATGGCGAAGCGCCTGGTCGAGATCGGCAGGAACGCCGATCCCGCCGCGCGCCTGCCGCCGCCGAAGCATCACGACGAGATCGGCATCGTCACCAACGCCGCCAACCAGATGCTCGCCGAGCTCGAGGACGCCAAGGTCGGCGCGGACTCCGCGCGCGACGCCGCGCTCGCCGCGAGCCGCATCAAGTCCGAGTTCCTCGCGCGCATGAGCCACGAGATCAGGACGCCGATGAACGGCGTGCTCGGCATGAGCGAGCTCCTCGGCCGGACCGAGCTCTCCGCGCGGCAGCGCCGCTTCAGCGACACGATCCACCGCTCGGCGCTGGCGCTCCTCGAGATCATCAACGACATCCTCGACTTCTCGAAGATCGAGGCCAAGCGCCTCGAGCTCGCGCCGATCAACTGCGACTTAGGTTCCCTTGTCGAGGAGTCGCTCGAGCTCCTCTCGCCGCGCGCGCACGCGCGCGGCCTCGAGCTCATCGTCGAGGTGCGTCCGGCCGTGCCGCCGGTGGTCACGCTCGATCCCGTGCGCCTCGGCCAGGTGCTCAACAACCTGGTCGGCAACGCCGTCAAGTTCACCGAGCGCGGCGAGGTCATCGTCACGGTCGATGCCGAGCCGCCGGTCGATGGCAGCGTGGTCCTCAAGCTCGCGGTCGTCGACAGCGGCATCGGCATCGCGCCCGAGGCGCTCGAGCGCATCTTCGAGCCGTTCGGCCAGGCGGATGCCTCGACCACGCGCAGCTTCGGCGGCACGGGCCTCGGGCTCGCGATCGCCCGCCAGCTGGTCGAGCTGATGGGCGGGCGGCTCGAGGTGACCAGCGAGCCGGGCCGGGGCTCGGTGTTCGCGTTCACGATCAAGGCCGGCGCGCCGCCGCAGCCGCCGGCGCCGCAGCGCCCGCCGCTCTTGCGCGGCATCACCGCGCTCGTCGCCGACGACAACGCGGCCGTGCGCGACGTGCTCGCCCGCTACCTCTCCTCGATCGGCGCGCGCGTCCTCAAGGTCTCCGGTTCCGCGGACGACCTCAAGGACGCCGCGGTCGAGCTCGGCGGCAAGCCGCTCGACTTCGCCGTCGTCGACAACGCGCTCGGCGGCCCGCACGGCCACCGGCTGATCGATGCGCTCGCCGCCTCGCCCGCGTTCGCGGGCGTCAGGATCGTGACGATGAGCGCGGCCGCGGACCCCGCGGCGGAGTCGGAGCCGGCGAGCGCGGTCGCGATCGCGGGCTACCTGACCAAGCCAATCCGGCGCAGCCTCCTCTTCGCCATGCTCGGGCGCCTCGCCGGCCGCGGCCCCGAGCTCGACACGGGCTCGTTCCTCGCGAGCTTCGGCCTCTCGGCCGCCGCCGAGCGCCTGCAGCTGCACGTGCTCGTCGTCGAGGACAACCCGGTCAACCAGGCGGTCGCGGTCGGCATGCTCGAGGCGCTCGGCTGCTACGTCGAGCTCGCGGCGAACGGCCAGGAGGCGATCAACCGCCTGGTCGCGGGCGGCATCGACGTCGTGCTGATGGACTGCCAGATGCCGGTGATGGACGGCATCGAGGCGACCGAGGAGATCCGGCGGCGCGAGGCGCAGAGCCACGGCCTGCGCGTGCCGATCGTGGGCGTCAGCGCCCACGCCCTGCAGGGCGCGCGCGAGGAGTGCCTCAGGGCCGGCATGAACGACTTCGTGGCGAAGCCCTTCACGATGGCGGAGCTCGCACGGGCGCTCCGCCGCCACGTGCGGCGCCGGGCACCGGAGTCGACGCGGCGACCCGCGCGGGGCGCGCCGGTCTAGCGACGCGCGTCGAGCGCCACGAACGCGCGCGGTTCCGGCCCCGTGTAGTGGGCGCTCGGCCGGATGATCTTGCCGTCCTCGCGCTGCTCGATCACGTGCGCGCACCAGCCGGTGGTCCGCGAGATCACGAAGAGCGGCGTGAACATCGCCGTCGGCACGCCCATCAGGTGGTAGCTGACCGCGCTGTACCAGTCGAGGTTCGGAAACATCTTCTTCGCGTCCATCATCACCGCCTCGAGGCGCGCGGCGATGTCGAACATCCTGCTGTCGGCGGCGAGCGTCGCGAGCTCGCGCGCGACGCGCTTGATCACCTCGTTCCTGGGATCCGCGATCGTGTAGACCGGGTGCCCGAAGCCGATGATCACCTCGCGCGCGGCGACGCGCCGGCGGATGTCGGCCTCGGCCTCGTCGGGGGTCGAGTAGCGCTGCTGGGTCTCGAAGGCGACCTCGTTCGCGCCGCCGTGCTTGGGGCCGCGCAGCGCGCCGATCGCCGCGGTGACGGCCGAGTAGACGTCCGAGCCCGTCCCCGCGACGACGCGCGCCGCGAACGTGCTCGCATTGAACTCGTGCTCGGCGTAGAGGTTGAGCGAGGTGTGCATCGCCCGCACCCACTCAGGCCTCGGCTCCGTGCCGTGCAGGAGGTGCAGGAAGTGACCGCCGATCGAGTCATCGTCCGTCTCGACCTCGATGCGCCTGCCCGAGTGGCTGTAGTGGTACCAGTAGCAGAGCATCGACCCGAGGCTCGCGATCAGCCGGTCGGCGATCTCGCGCGCGCCCGCTGCCGCGTGGTCGTCCCTCTCGGGGAGCGCGCAGCCGAGCGCCGAGGTCGCCGTGCGCAGCACGTCCATCGGGTGCGTGGCCGCGGGCAGCGCCTCGAGCACCTTGATGACGGGCGCCGGAATGCCGCGCAGGCTCCTTAAGCTCGCCTTGTACGCCGTGAGCTCCGCGGGGGTCGGCAGCGTGCCGTGGATCAAGAGGTACGCGATCTCCTCGAACTCGGCGTGCTCGGCGGTGTCGAGGATGTCGTAGCCGCGGTAGTGCAGGTCGTTGCCGCTGCGCCCCACGGTGCAGAGCGCGGTGTTGCCGGCCGCGACGCCCGAGAGCGCGACGGACTTCTTAGGCCTGGGCAGGAGCGGGCTCGGCATGTTCACGGTGTCGGACATACGGCGTTCCTCGGCCCGCTCGGGCTACTTCGTGAAGAGCTCGTCCAGCTTCTTCTCGTACTCGTGGTAGCCGAGCACCTCGTAGAGCTCGGCGCGCGTCTGCATGCGGTCGATGACGCCGGCCTGCGTGCCGCGCGTGCGGATCTCGCCGTAGACCGCGAGCGCCGCCTGCGACATCGCCCGGAACGCGGAGAGCGGGTACAGCACGAGCCCGACCCCCGCGGTCTTGAGCTCGCCGACCGTGAAGAGCGGCGTCTTGCCGAACTCGGTGATGTTGGCGAGCACCGGCACGCCGACCGCGTGCGTGAACTGCTTGTATTCATCGAGGGTCGCGAGCGCTTCGGCGAAGATCATGTCGGCGCCCGCCTCGACGTAGGCGAGCGAGCGCTCGACCGCCGCCGCCTGGCCCTCGACCGCGTGCGCATCGGTGCGCGCCATGATCACGAAGTCATCGTCCGTGCGCCCGTCGACCGCGGCGCGGATCCGGTCGACCATCTCGTCCTTGGGGACGAGCGCCTTGCCGGGGCGGTGGCCGCAGCGCTTGGCCGCCACCTGGTCCTCGATGTGAACTCCCGCCGCGCCCGCGCGGATGAACTCCTGCGTCGTGCGGGCGATGTTGAAGGCGGCACCCCAGCCCGTGTCGGCATCGACGAGGAGCGGGAGATCGGTGGCGGCGGTGATGCGCCGGATATCCTCAACGACGTCGTTGAGCGAGGTGATGCCGAGATCGGGGAGGCCGAAGGAGGAATTGGCGACGCCCGCGCCCGAAAGATAGAGCGCCTTGAATCCCGCGCGCTCGGCGAGCTTGGCGCTGTACGCGGTGACCGCGCCGACCACCTGCAGCGGCTTCTCGCGCTCGAGTGCCGACCAGAGCCTGGCGCCGGCGGATCCGGGGGATTTGGACATCGGCAACCCCTAAATGATGCGGTGCATTATAACTCAGCCGATCTCCACGAGCGTCCGGCCGAGCACCTTGCCCGCGATGTAGTCCGGGAAGGCCGCGGGCAGGGCGTCGAAGGGGATGGTGCGCGCGGCGCTCGTCGCGAGATGACGGGGCTTCAAGTCCGTCGCGATCCGCTCCCACACGTGCAGGCGCTCCGCGCGCGTGTTCGCGACCGAGTTGATGCCGAGGAGGCTCACGCCGCGCAGGATGAACGGCAGCACCGTGGTCTTGAGATCCGGGCTCGCCGCGAGGCCGATGCTCGCGATGTTCCCCCAGAAATCCACCGTGCGCGTCAGCCACGTCAGGATCTCGCCGCCGACGTTGTCGATCGCGCCCGCCCACTCGGGCGTCTCGAGCGGCCGGGTGCCCAGATTGATGTCGGCGCGATTCAAGACGCGCGCCGCACCGATCGAGGTGAGGTACTCGACCGCCGACGCCTTACCGCTGACGGCGACTGCGGTGTAGCCGCGCCCCGCCAGCATGTCGAGCGCGAGCGAGCCGACGCCGCCGGTCGCGCCCGTCACCACGATCGCGCCTTTCCCGGGCACCTGGCCGTTCCGCTCCATGCGGTCGATCGCGAGCGCGGCGGTGAAGCCCGCGGTGCCGATGCGCATCGAGTCCGCGAGGCTGAGCCCGCGCGGGAGGCCAATGACCCACTCCGCGCGCACGCGCGCGTACTCGGCATAGCCGCCGTCGTGGGTCTCGGAGAGTCCGCAGCCCGTCACGAGCACTTCATCGCCCGGCTTGAAGCGCGCATCGCTCGAGGTCACGACGAGGCCTGCAAGGTCGATGCCGCCGACGAGTGGATAGCGCCTGAGGATGCGGCCCGTTCCGGTCGCGGCGAGCGCATCCTTGTAGTTGATGCTCGAGTAGCGGACCTTTATCACGACCTCGCCGGGCGCGAGGTCGGCGAGGGAGATCGTGTCGAAGCGCGCGCTCACCTTGCGCTCCGCCTCGTGGATCCTGAATGCCTTGAATTCCTGCATCGCGTCGCTCTCCCGGAAAACTCAGGCCGCGCGCCGCCCGAGCCAGGCGATGAGCCCGTCGACGTTCAGGTTGATGTCGAGGTCGAGGAGTTCGTGGCGCCGCGCGACGTCCTTGGAAAAACCGTGCCGATCGAGCACGCCCGCGAGGTAGCCGAACATGTCCGCGCGCATGCGCTCGACGCGATCGGATGACTCTGCGTGGCGCTTCGCGATCGCGACGTACGCATCGATCCCGGCGTGCATGTCGGCGCCGAGTCGCGCGACGTCGGTGACCTCGCCGTAGTGCGTCATGTACACGCGCTTCGGCTTCTCGCCGAGCACGCGGTCGACCGAGGCGTGCAGCTGCGCGGGATCGAACTGCGTCGGCGTCGTCGCCGGCAGCACGAACGGGCGGCCGTCGACGTCGAACTCGCGGTAGGAGACGCCGAAGGTGTCGCCGCTGAAAACGGCCTCCGCCTCGTGGTCGACGATCACGCAGTGGTGCAGCGCGTGTCCCGGCGTGTGCAGGAACGTGAACGGCCGTGCGCCGAGCCGGAGCGTCAGCCCCTCCTCGGTCGCGACGATGCGCTCCGCCGGCACCGGCACGATCTCGCCGTACAGGCGCTCGTAGTTGGCATCGCCGTAGACGCTCCGCGTCGCGGCGATCAGCCGCGCGGGATCGGCAAGGTGCTGGACGCCGCGCGGGTGCACGACGACGCGCGCGTTCGGCAGGCGCTGCAAAAGCGCGCCGGCACCGCCCGCGTGGTCGAGGTGGATGTGGGTCAGGAACACCCAGTCGACCGCCTCGGGCGCGAGGCCGCGCGCGGCGAGCGCGGCGAGGAGCGCGGGCACCGAATGCGAGGTGCCGGTGTCGACGAACGCGCCCCGGCCCTCGTGCACGATCAGGTGGCTCGCATCGAGCCGCGGGCGTACGTAGTCGGTGTCGATCGCGCTGATGCCGCGACCGTAATCAATGAGCGCCGAGACGACGGGGCCGGCTTGCGCCGGCCCCGGGGTGGAGTTCGCGGTTCCCGTCACGGTCCGCGCGGAGCCTGCGGCACCCACAGTGCCGGCTCCTGCGCCGCGAAGTAGTGCGCGAGCGCGTGGATGTCCTCGTCCTTGAGCGAGGCGACGAACGTCGCCATGATCGGGTTCTGGCGCGTGCCCTTGCGGTAGGACTTGAGCGCCTGCTCGAGGTAGTCCGCGTACTGGCCGGCGAGCGTCGGGTAGTCGCCGGTGATGCCGACGCCGTCCTTGCCGTGGCAGGCGACGCAGGCGTTCGCGCTCGCGGGCGCCGTGCCCGTCGACTTGCCCGAGGAGGCGACCGGCTTCGCGGTCGCGAAGTAGGCGGCGATGTCGCGGACGTCCTGCTCCGAGAGGCTCGAGGCCTGGCCCTTCATGGTCGGGTGCGCGCGTGCGCCACCCCGGTACTCGGTGAGCGCGGCGACGATGTAGTCGGCGTGCTGGCCGCCGAGCCTTGGCACACGGTAGTTCGGGTAGGCGTTCCTGTAGTCCGCGATGCCGTGGCAGCCGAAGCAGGTGTAGGCGAGCTTCGCGCCGTGCGCGGGATCGCCGGGCGGGGTGTCCGCCGCCGAGGCCGTCCAGGCGGCGCCGAGGCACGCGAGGACCGTGGGAACCGACGCCATCAACCGGATCATGAATGCCTTACGCACGTACTCCGCCTCTCTCGTCCTGGCCACGCTGCGGCTGCAGCCGGGGAATGGTACGGAGGACCCCCGAAAAACTCCACCCGGATCAACCCCGTTCGGGGTCGCCGGCCGTTGTATCGTAGGGGCGGCCGCCGGCTGCCGATGGAGTCACGCATGAACCGCCTTGCAGCCCCGCTCCTGGTCCTCTTGATCCCGGCCCTCGCGGCCGTCCCGGCCGCCGCGCGCGCCGAGCCCGGCAGCCGCACGATCGCCGTGACCGGTCACGGCGAGGTCCGCGCCGCCCCCGACGTCGCCTACGTGCGTCTCGGCGTCAGCGCGAAGGCGCCGACCGCCGAGGAGGCCCGCGCCACGGTCAACCGCGTCGTGCCGGCGCTCCTCAAGCTGACCCGCGACCTCGCGATCCCCGAGGCACGGGTGCGCGCGACGGCGCTCTCGGTCACGCCCGACACCGAGTGGGTCGAGGCCCGCCGGGCCAACCGGGTGGTCGGCTACACCGTGACGCGGCAGATCGCGGTCGAGCTTCGCGACCTCGACCGGCTGGGCGAGCTCCTAGAGAAGAGCGTCACGCTCGGCGCCAACGTCGTGAGCGGCCCCGAGCTCGATTCGAGCCACCGCCCGGACCTCGAGCGCCAGGCCCTCGCCCTCGCGGTCGCGGACGCGAGGAAGAATGCCGAGGTGCTCGCGACCGCGCTCGGCGTCACGGTCGGGCCGCCGAAGGAGATCACGATGCAGGGCGCGGACGCGGCGCGACCGCGCCCCGTCTACGCCTCGCTCGGCGTCCCGAAGGTGATGGCGGGCGGCGCCGAGACCTACCAGATCGGCGAGCTCAGCTTCGATGCGAGCATCGAGGCGAGCTTCGAGATCGGCCCCGGAACGACGCCGCATTGAGCCTCGCGCGCGCGGCAGTCGTCGGCACGGCGTGCTCCGCCGTGCTCATCGGTCTCTATCTCTGGCAGCGGGAGACGCCCGAGACGGCGCCCGCCACGCGGCCCGTGGCTCCCGCGCGGGTCACCCCGGTCGTCGCGCCCGTCGC
>Ga0335083_10007674_pt1 | contig 13294 bp, 9 predicted proteins | sample Lox_Sample_42_FD_206716 | JGI IMG/M metagenome (GOLD analysis project Ga0335083, IMG submission 206716) | Soil microbial communities from Loxahatchee National Wildlife Refuge, Florida, United States - Lox_Sample_4.2 | ecosystem: Environmental > Terrestrial > Soil > Wetlands | place: USA: Florida...
CAACCCTCCGTGCCGTTGGTCAGCCTGACATGACTGACATCGCCCTGGCGCTCTATCAGCTCCAGGCGGTCCCCGCTCTTCACCGTGGCGACACGCTCGCTCTCGCCGTCAGGCGCACTGACGACATTGACCACCAGCTGTTCGATGATGAAGACCGGATCGGCGAACGCCGCCGTTGGCGCGAGCATCACGGCCAGCAGCAGCGCCAGCGCCGGTCGCATCATGCGGCCAGTTCGCCGCTGGCAAGGATGCCGTGCTGCCTGAGAAGTGCCTTGACCTCCGGGCGCCGGCCCCGGAACTCGACGAACGCCTCCAGCGCATCGCGACTGCCACCCCGGGTCAGGATCGCATCGAGGAACCGGTGCGCGGTGCGGGAATCAAACACTCCGTTCTCCTCGAACGCCGCGAAGGCATCCGCGGCCAGCACTTCGGCCCACTTGTAGCTGTAATAGCCGGCTGCGTAGCCGCCGGCGAAGATATGACCGAAGCTGTTGGGGAACCGGTTCCATTCGGGCACCGGAACCACCGCCACCTCGCGGCGCACCTGCTGCAGCATCTCCATCACGCGCGCGCCCTTCGCCGGGTCGTATTCGGCGTGCAGGCGGAAATCGAACAGCGCGAATTCCAGCTGCCGCATCATCTGCAGCCCCGCGTGGAAGCTGCGCGTCGCCACCAGGCGCGACTGGGTTTCAGCGGGCAGGGGTGCGCCGGTCTGCACGTGGCTGGAGATCCGGCGCAGCACATCGGGGTGCCACGCGTAGTTCTCCAGGAACTGACTGGGGAGCTCGACGGCATCCCACGACACGCCGTTGATTCCCGCGATGGTCGGATAGTCGACGCGCGTCAGCAGGTGATGCAGCCCGTGACCGAACTCGTGGAACAGTGTCAGGACGTCGTCGTGCGTGAGCAGCGCCGGGCGATCCTCGCTGGGCGGCAGGAAGTTGCAGACGAGATACGCCACGGGCAGAGCGGAGCCGGATGTCAGCTGCTTGCGGCCGACGCATTCGTCCATCCAGGCGCCGCTGCGCTTGTTGGAGCGCGCGTACGCATCGAGATAGAAGCTTCCGATGAGCTGACCATCGGCTCCGGAGATCTCGAAGAACCGCACGTCGGGATGCCACACGGGCGCTCCCTGGCGTTCACGGATCCGCAGGCCGAACAGGCGCTCGCCGACCTCGAACAGTCCGGTCAGCACGCGCGGCAGGGGAAAGTACGGACGCAGCTCTTCCTGCGAGACCGAGTAACGGCTGCGTTGCAGGCGCTCCGCATGGAATCCCACGTCCCAGGCCGCCAGCTTGCGTCCCGCGAACTCCTCCAGTTCTTCGAATTCCCGCTTCGCCGCGGCACGCGCCGAACGCGCCAGGTCGAGAAGAAACTGCATCACCTCATCGACGCTGTGCGCCATCCGGGTCGACAGGGCATATTCGGCATAGTTGCGGAACTGCAGCAGCTGCGCCGCTTCATGGCGCAGGCGCAGGATGTCCGCCATCACGGTTGAATTGTCCCAGCGCCCGGGGTTCGGCCCCTGATCGGACGCGCGCGTCGTCCACGCCTCATAGAAGGCGCGCCGCAGCGTTTCCGATTCCGCATCGGTGACCACGGCCACATACGTCGGCTGGTCCAGTGTCAGCAGCCAGCCTTCCAGCCGCTGCTCGTGCCCGCGCCGGCGCGCCTGCTCCACCAGTGTTGAATTCAGGCCGCGCAGCAGCTCCGCATCCGGGACCCGGTAGTTCCAGCCATTGGTGGCGTCCAGCACGTTCTCTTCGAACTTGGCCTGGAGCTGCGTGAGTTCCAGCATGACTGTCTTGAAGCGCTCCTTGCGCGCCGCGTCCAGCCCGACGCCGGCCAGACGGAAGTCACGCAGCGCGTGCTCGATCACCTGGCGCTGCACGGGACCCAGGGCCGCACCCTCCTGTTCCGCGATGGTCCGGTAGGCGCTGTAAAGCGGTTCGCTTTGCGCCAGATCGGTCTGGTAGGCCGAGAGCAGCGGCAGGCAGGCGTTGTACCCGCTGCGCAGCGCATCGGAATTCAGCACGGCGTTCAGGTGACTCACCGGCGACCAGGTCCGCGAAACGCGGTGGTGCAGCTCCTCGAGCGGCTCGACCACCGTGGCGAAGGTGGGCCGCTCCAGGGCGGCGAGCTCCCCGATACGGACCCGGCTGCGCTCGAGCAGCTCCCGGACACCGGGCTCGACGTGTTCCGGGCGGATCTGCGTGAAGGGCGGGAGGGGCTCTTGGGCGAGAAGTGGATTGTCCATGCGGCTCTCGTCGCGGTCGGTGGCCCATTCTATGGTGTAACCGCGCGCCAGCCGAAGCCCTTCGGCGTTCCGACCGGGGATAAGTCAATCCACCCCCCAAAGGGAGGACTCGCAAGGTCGCGCACGCGTCCCCATGTAACATGGCACTCCGGTAAAGGATCGCGGCGCAGGAAGGTATGGCCGACCAATTCGACCTGGTGGTGATCGGTGGGGGCAGCGGGGGACTCGCGGCCGCGCAGCGGGCTGCGGAGTACGGCGCCCGCGTGGCGCTGATCGAGTCGGGCCGGCTCGGCGGCACCTGCGTCAACGTGGGCTGTGTGCCCAAGAAAGTGATGTGGAACGCGGCTGACATCGCCGATGCGATGGAGGACGCCACCGACTACGGCTTCCGCTTCGGCAGAGGCGAGCCCCACGACTGGGCGTTGCTCAAGAGCAAGCGCGACGCCTACGTCCTGCGGCTGAATGGCATCTACGAGAGCAATCTGGCCAAGCGCAACATCGAGGTGGTGCGTGGTCGGGGGCGCTTCGTCGACGACCATACCGTCGAGGCGGCGGGCCGCACCCTCACGGCGCCCCACATCATCATCGCCACCGGCGGGCGTCCCATGCTACCCGCCATCCCCGGCGTCGAACTCGGTATCACCTCGGACGGATTTTTCGATCTGGAGAAGCTCCCGGGTCGCGTCGCGGTGATCGGCAGTGGCTACATCGCGATCGAGCTCACCGGCATCCTTGCAGCGCTGGGTGCCAAGGCGACGCTCGTCCTGCGCAGCCACACCGCCCTCAAGGAGTTCGACTCCATGCTGGGCGAGGCCATGCTCAGGATCATGCGCGACGAGGGTATCGAGATCGCCACCAGCTCCTGGCCGCACGCTCTGGAGCGAACACCGATGGGCGCACTCGAACTGGAGGTGCGCGACGGTCGCCGCCTGTCACCGTTCGACGTGGTCATCTGGGCCATCGGCCGCTCGCCCTCGATCGAGGATCTGCAGGTCGAGCGCGCCGGCATCGCGCTGGACGACTATGGGTTCATCGTGACCGACCAGTTCCAGGTCACCAGCACACAAGGCGTCTACGCGATCGGCGATGTCACCGGACGGGCGCCGCTGACCCCCGTGGCGATAGCCGCGGGCCGGCGGCTCAGCGATCGGCTCTTCGGTGGCCAGTCGGAGCGCCACCTGCCGTACGAAAACATACCGACCGTCGTATTTGGTCACCCGCCGATCGGAACGGTGGGCCTGACAGAAGCAGCCGCGCGCGCGAAATTCGGCGACGAGGCGGTGAAGGTCTACAAGGCCGGCTTCGTCCCGATGTACCACGCCCTCACCACCCGCAAGCCACGTACCGAAATGAAGCTCGTGACCGTCGGACCCGAGCAGCGCGTCGTCGGCGTGCACATCATCGGCGCGGGTGCTGATGAGATGTTGCAGGGATTTGCCGTTGCCGTGCGCATGGGGGCGACGAAGAAAGATCTCGACGACACCGTCGCCATTCACCCGACCAGCGCCGAGGAACTGGTGACGATGCGCTGACCGGCCGGCTTGCGCCGGGCGGCCTCGCTCAGCGGCTCGTGGCAGCCTGCGCCGCCGACATGGGCGGCGCGAGCGCGCGCTCCTTGATGGCGGTCAACACCGAAGCCGTGGAAGGTTTGATGCCGCGCCACACGCGGAATGACTCGGCCGCCTGTTCGACCAACATGCCCCATCCCTGGAAGGCCCGGGCGCAACCGAGATCGAGCGCCCAACGTGTGAAGGGCGTGTCGGCTTTGCCGTAAGCCATGTCGTAGCACATGGTTTCCGGTCCGATGACCGCGGCCGGCACGGCCGGCACCTCGCCGTTGAGACTTGCCGAAGTCGCATTGACGATGACGTCGAACTGCTCGCTGAGCTCAACCATGGCCATCCCGCGCACGGGGCCCAGTTTGGCGAAATTCTCCGCCAGAATCTCCGCCCGCTCACGCGTACGGTTCGCGATCACGATCTGGGCGGGTTCGAGCGCCAGCAGTGGCGCAATGATGCCGCGGGTCGCGCCACCGGCCCCGAGGACCAGGATGCGCCGGCGGATGATCACCAGGCCGAGGTTGTCGCACAGGTCGCGGACCAACCCGACACCGTCCGTGTTGTCGCCCAGGATCTTTCCGTCCTTCTGCAGAGCCAGCGTGTTGACCGCGCCGGCGTGTGTCGCCCGCGGCGTCAGTTCGTTCGCGATCTTCACGGCGGCGCTCTTGTGCGGCACGGTAACGTTCAGCCCGCGACCGCCCAGCGTGAAGAAATCCCGTACCCGCGGCTCGAATTCCTGCGGCGTGATGTCGAACAGCCGGTAGCTCATGGCCTGGCCGGTCTCGCGCGCAAACATCCCGTGGATGAACGGGGACCAGCTGTGCGCGACCGGGTGCCCCACGACGCCGTAACGATCGGTGCTCATGGGTCGATTCTGCGCCCCCCGGCAGACAGGGTCACGCCGGACGAGTCAACTTCGTGACGCTCGTACCGCCTGCGTGGCCGGTGTCCAGGCGGGCCCGCAGTTCCGGGAGCCATTCCCGCATGCGTTCCTCGAGTTGCCAGGGCGGATTCACGATGAGAAGGCCAGAGCCGTTCAGGGCTACCTGGGAATCGCGGGGGTACAGCCATAGGTCGCTGACGAGGGTTTCCGCCGTCACCGCGCGCGCGAAGGATTCACGCCAGTGCCGGGTGTCACGTTCGTCCTTGATGGGGTACCAAGCGGCGATGACCGCGGTGTTGAAGCGTCGCAGGGCGTCTGAGACGGCTACCGTCACCCGCTCGAAGTCGCGCTTCGAGTCTTCATAAGGCGGATCGATCAGGATCAGGCCGCGTCGTTCCGGCGGTGGCAGCGAGGCCCGCAGTCGTTCGAAGCCGTCTCCCTGCTCGACCCGACACCGTGGATAACTCTCAAGCTCACGCTCAAGCATGTGAGCCTCGGCCGGGAGCCATTCACACAGGATCGCTCGGTCCTGGGGCCGCAATTCCTCCGCGGCGAGCACGGGGGAGCCCGGGTAGGCGCGCGGATGCCCCTTGGCGGCGCGGAACTCAGCCAGTCGCGCGGTGTAGTGCTGCAGCTCCTCAGACCGGAACTGCCCTTCTGCGACCGCGTCTGCTCCAGCGGCTGACTCCCCAGGGCCCCCATCGGCAGCCTTCCTTCCGGCACGCGGCAAGTCGTAAACACCGCGCCCCGCGTGCGTCTCGAAGTACGCGAAGCCCTTTTCTTTTCGCTTCAGGGCCTGCAGCAGTGCCAGCAGCGCGACGTGTTTGTGTACGTCCGCGAAATTTCCGGCGTGATAGCTGTGACGGTATTTCAAGGCGGCAGCGCTTGCCGCTACTTCACTCCGCGGGCGCGCGGGCCGGCAGGCTTCGCGCCCTTACGCGGTGTGGTCGGCTTGCCGGATGATTTGCGCGCGACGGATTTTCCCGCGGCCAGTGCGGCGCGCGGTCGACCATCCGTCGTGGCTGATCGCGAGCGGCTTGCGCTGCTTGCTCGCGCTACACCGGCCGCAGTGGCCACAGTGGCCGCGCGAGTCGTGGCGGCAGGCTTGCGCGTCGCGGCTTTTTTCGCCGTTGTCCGGGCTCCAGGGCTGACGGCCGGTCGCGCCGAGGTCGCCGGCTCCTCAGGGCGAGGGCGTTTGCCCTTTGACGTCTTTGCCTTCGCCGATGCGTCGGCGGCTGCCGCTTTCTGGCCGTTGCCCGCCTTCGCACCCTTCGCGTTTGCAGCCTTCGCGTTCGCAGCCTGCGCCCCCGCGGCCTGGCGGCCACCGCGTCGCCCGCGGCCGAAGCGGGCACCACGTTCCGGCGCCATCTCGATCATCACTTTGCACTCATCGAGCGTGAGTGATTTCGGATCGCGCTCTTTGGGGATCTTGGCGTTCTTCTTGCCATCGGTGACGTACGGACCGTAGCGGCCGTTCAACACCTGGATGCCCGCTTCCGGGAACTGGGCAATGATGCGATTGGCGTCGGCTTCCTGCTTGAGCCGGATGACTTCGAGCGCACGCTCGAGCGTCACCGTGTAGGGATCGTCTTCCTTGAGAGACACGTACTTGCTGCCGTATTTGACGTAGGGACCGAATCGACCCACGTTCGTGATGATGGGCTCGCCGTCCGCCGTGGCTCCCAGTGTGCGTGGCAGTTTGAACAACTCCATCGCATCGGCCAGCGTCACGGAGTCCATCTTCTGCCCCGGGCGCAGCCCCGCGAACCGCGGCTTCTCCTCGTCATCCTTCGTACCGCTCTGCACGAACGGACCGTAGCGTCCCATGCGCACCGTGATCGGCTTGCCGGTCGCCGGGTCCTTGCCCAGCTCGCGCGCCTGCGCGACCTGCTCGCGGCTGACCGTCTTCTCGATCTTGTCGACCTGGTGGATGAACGGCTTCCAGAACTTGCCCAGCGGCGTGGTCCAGTCCTCTTCGCCGCGCGACACGGCGTCCAGCTCGTCTTCCATCGCAGCCGTGAAACCGTATTCCACGTAGCGGTGGAAGTGATCGGTCAGGAAGCGATTGACGATCTTGCCGATGTCGGTCGGAACGAACCGGCGCGCGTCCATCTCCACATACTCGCGATCCTGCAGCGTGGAGATGATCGTCGCGTAGGTGGAAGGCCGGCCGATGCCGTGTTCCTCGAGCGCCTTCACCAGCGAGGCTTCCGAGTAGCGTGGCGGCGGTTCAGTGAAATGCTGATCCGCGCGCAAGGCCGTCAGCGCTACAGCGTCGCCGACCTCCATGGGGGGCAGCACATGATCCGTGTCGTCCGCCTTCGCATCGTCCGTGCCTTCCTGGTAGACGGAGATATAGCCGGGTTTGACCAGAGTAGAGCCGTTCGCACGCAAGACATGGCGCTCCGCGCCGTCCTGTCCCGCGAGCATGTCCACGGCGACGGTATCGAACACCGCGTGACTCATCTGGGAGGCGACAGCGCGCTTCCAGATCAGTGCGTAGAGCTTGTAGAGATCCGGATCCACCTTGCCTTCGACATGGGCGGGCGTGATGCTCGCCGACGTGGGCCGAATGGCTTCGTGGGCTTCCTGCGCGTTCTTCGACTTCGTCTTGTAAACGCGTGGCTCTTCCGCCACCTCTTCCTTGCCGTACAGCCGGGTGGCGACGTCGCGGATCTCGTTGACCGCTTCCGCAGCCAGCGCCACGGAGTCGGTACGCATATAAGTAATGAGTCCGACGCTTCCCTCGCCGATATCCAGACCTTCATACAGCTGCTGAGCCAGGCGCATGGTGCGGCGGGCATTGAAACCCAGCTTGCGCGCGGCTTCCTGCTGCAGGGTGGATGTCGTGAAGGGCGCGGCGGGATTACGGCGACGCTGCTTGCGGTCGATGGCGATCACCCGCAGCTCACCCAGGCCGGCCGTGCCGGGACGCGCCGCCGATCGTGCGGCGGCGATGATGCTCTGCTCGACTTCGCGTGCCTGCGCCTCGTTGGTGAAGCTGAACTGCTCCACTTTCTTGCCGCGGAACTCGAGCGCCTTGAGCGGGAAGTTCTGGCCGGTGTGGGCGCCTTCGCCCTCGATGGTCCAGTACTCCTGCGCGATGAAGGCGGCGATCTCGGCCTCGCGCTCGCAGATCATGCGCAGCGCCGGGCTCTGCACCCGGCCGGCCGACAGCCCCTGCCGTACCTTCTTCCACAGCAGCGGCGAGAGGTTGAATCCCACCAGATAGTCGAGTGCGCGACGCGCCTGCTGCGCATTCACCAGCTGCAGCGACAGGTCGCGCGGCTGGGCCACCGCCTCGCGGATGGCGTTGCGCGTGATCTCGTAGAACACCACGCGATGGACCTGCTTGCCGTCGAGGTCGCCGCGCGAGTCGAGGATTTCCTTCAGGTGCCAGGCGATGGCCTCGCCCTCGCGATCGGGGTCGGTGGCCAGATACAGCGCCTTGGACTTGCGCAGCGTGCGGGAGATGGCGTCCACGTGGCGCTCGTTCTTCTCGAGCACGCGGTACTGCATGGCGAAGCCGCGGTCCGGATCGACCGCGCCTTCCTTCGGGACGAGATCGCGCACGTGCCCGTAGGAGGCGAGCACGTCGAAGTCGCGGCCCAGGTACTTCTTGATGGTCTTCGCCTTGGCGGGCGATTCGACGATAACGAGGTTGTCTGCCATTGCCTATGCGAAGCTGATGCTCACAAACAAAAATCCGCGGCCGGGCCGCGGAGCTCGTGCCGGCGGAACGCTCCGGCGCTCAGTGGGGCGCGCCCGACTGTACATCGGAGACCAGATCCTCGAGGCGCGCGAACGCCTGTTCCTGACCCGGCTGGCTCGACAGCACCATGAGGACGACCCACTTCAGCTGCTCGGTGTCCAGCTCATCGGCATCCAGCGCCAGCATGCGCTCGATCACGATCTCGCGCTGCTGCGGCGAGAGGATGCCCAGCCGCTCGAGCGTCACCAGGAAGCCGCGCGACTCGGTCGACAGCCGGGCCAGCTCGCCGTCGGAGAAGATCCGCAGCGCGCCGCCGCCACCTGCCGCCTCCGCGAGCGCCAGCGGCGGCCGGTCACGCTCGGAAGCGAGATCGGCCAGCCAGTCGAGCGCGCGCTCGACGTTGGCGTGCGCGAAACCGATACGCTCCAGATCGCGCGCCAGGTGCTCACGCTCAGGTACCTCGGGTACCTCATCGAGCATGTAACGATCGAAGACGTAGATCAGGATGTCGAGAACGGTGCCGGTCATCATCACGGTACACGGCCAAAGCGGCCGCCTGGTTGAGAAGCGATGCGCCCCTCGAGCTCGAGAATCAGCAACATCGATGCGATCGAGTCGCCCGGCAGCCCGGTGCGCGCCGCGAGTACATCAACAGTCACGGGTTCGAAGCCGACGGCATCTAACAGCATTTCATACTCCTTGTCCAATGCGGGGGCCGTGCCCGCGGCTGCTTTGCGTTGCACAAGTGCTTCTTTCGGCTCGGGAAATCTCAGCGCGGCCAGCACTTCGGCGGCGCTTTCCACCAGCAGGGCGCCGTCCCGGATGAGCTTATGACAACCGCGCGAGCGCGGATTGTGGATGGACCCGGGCACGGCAAACACATCGCGCCCCTGATCGGCCGCCCACTGGGCGGTGCTGAGCGAGCCGCTGCGCTGCGCCGCCTCCACCACCAGCACGCCGAGTGCCAGGGCGCTGATCACGCGGTTGCGCCTCGGAAAGTTCGCCGCGCGCGGCGGCGTGCCCGGCGGAAATTCTGACACCAGCGCGCCCCGGCCACGGATGCGCGCGGCGAGCGCCTCATGTTGGGTTGGATACATGCGGTCCAGGCCGGTGCCGCAGACAGCGATCGTGCTGCCGCCCGCGCGCAGGGCGCCTTCGTGACTGGCCGCATCGATGCCGATCGCCAGCCCACTGGTGACGGTGAGTCCCGCCCGTGCGAGGCAGGCGGCGAATTCGCTCGCCGTGTGGACACCGCCCGGAGTCGGACTGCGTGAGCCCACGATGGCGATCTGCGGCTCGGCGAGTGCCGACGCATCGCCATGCACGAACAACGCGCCTGGCGCTCCCGGCGTCTGCAGGAGGCGCGGAGGATACTCGGCATCAGTGCTGAGCAGCAGGCGCGCTCCGCTGGTTCCGAGCCAGCGCAGATCGGCGCGTAACGCACTCTCATCCGGAAGCGCGAGATAGGCGCGTGCCCGCGGCGGCAGATCCACCTGGGTCCAGGTCGCCGGATCGATGAGCGACTCTTCCACGCCGCCGGCCGCCGCACGCAAGGCACTTACATGAGCGGCATCGAGGCCGGGGGCGCGAGCCAACACGGCGCGAGCGGCCAGAACGTCCATGCCGGCACGTTACGCGAACTGCGCTGCGCGGAGAGCCGGGTGAAACAGGCCCGAAGGGGCTATTTTGCGTCGCTGGGAATCAGGCCGTACGGCAGACCCGCACGGTGCCGATCAATGGGATTGCAGGGCGACTGAAGAGTGCCCGGTTCGTCACGCGAAACCGCGTGACGAACCGGAGCCAGGCTACGGATTGTGTACGACGTCGAGGACGTGCATGGCACTCGAGGCGCCGACGATCAAGCCGTAGCTCACGCGATCGAACGATTTGAATATCAGCAGCGTTCCAGCGCGCTCATCCGGCAGTTTGACCTTCGGTGAGAGCGAGATGCCGGCGCCGCCCAGGTAGTGGGCGAAGCCGCTCTGGTTGCCGTAGACATCGTGCACGACGATGCCGGCCTGATCGACCGCGAGCACGTGGCCCGCATCGATACCGTGGCGTTTGCCGCGATTGATCACCACGATCTGGTACTGGCCGATGAGCTGTGTGCCATCGACCACCGAGATGATCTGGCCGTGCACGTCATTGCGCGGCGCCCGCAGCATGAAGTTCAGCGGCACATCCAGATCGGCCGCCAGCACCTTGTCACCCTGCAGCGTCTCGCGATCGGCATCGATCAGCAGCGCCTTGCTCGGGTTGCCCGGCTGGGAAACCAGCGCGGTCGCCGTGTAGATACCCTCGTAACCCACGACCTTGCCGTCGTCCGGATCCCGCAGCTCATCGCCGATATGCACGATGCTGTAGCGCGAGTTCGCTATGGCCTTCAGATCGGCGATGTAGACCTCGTGGCCGGTGCCGGCCACTACATGCTGGTCGCGGAACGCAACGACATGAGGAGCGTCGCGAACCTGCTCACTCGTCAGGACGGAAGGCTTCGAGAGGAACGCGGCGATCGCGGCATATGGAATCGTCGGGATCGCTCCCTCCAGTGGGGAGCTGCGCAACCGCGGATCCAGGCGCGCCGCACCGCCCTGCTCGAGACGGACCTGCGGCTTGCCGTCGGTGCCATAGGCCAGCGCCAAGACGTCACCGGGATAGATGAGGTGCGGATTCTGCACCTGGGGGTTGACATACCACACTTCCGGCCACAACCAGGGATCACGCAGGAACATCGTCGCGATGCCCCAGAGCGTGTCGCCCCGCTTGACCGTGTAGCTCTTCGGAGCGGTGGGATTGATGAGGCTGCTGCGCGATTCGGCCGGAGCCGCACCCTCGGCGGTCTCGGCCGTGCCGGCGCCACTGGTGGCCGCTTCCGTGGCGGTCATTTCGTCCACCGGCAGAGCTTCGCTGGAGTCCGGCGTCACCGCGGTCGAGGGGGCGGCGGCGACGGCGGGGTTGTCGCGATGGTGGAACCACGAGCAGCCGGAAACGGCAGCCAGCATTAGCAGGCCCGCGCAGAGGCGAGCCAAAGGAAACCGATTAGAGACCATCCCTCACTCCTCAAGCGACCGAGGCGGGTACACGACCTGTCCCGTTATCCTAATTGTTATACTGGCAGCAGGCCCGCCGGCACACGAATTAATGTCAACTTTGTGCGCCAGGTCACGACCCTTGCAGGGGGCCGCCAGCGGGCTCCCGGACACACGACCGGGCCCCCGCATCCCGGCCCGCTCGCCGACATTAGCAGCAAATTCGGGCTCGATACACGTAAATAGCGGAAGTTAGCGCCATGGCCATCCGAACCATCCTCGAATTCCCCGATCCGCGCCTGCGGACCCGGGCGCAGCCGGTCACCCGTTTCGACGCCGAACTGGGTCGGCTCGTGGACGACCTGTTCGAGACCATGTACGCCGCCCCGGGCATTGGCCTGGCCGCTACCCAGGTGGACGTGCACCAGCGGGTGCTGGTGATCGACCTGTCCGAGAAGAAGAACGAGCCCCGGGTGTTCATCAATCCGCAGATCCTGAGCCGCGAGGGCGAGGCGGAAACCGAGGAAGGCTGCCTGTCCGTGCCCGGCATCTTCGACGACGTGCAGCGTGCGGCGAAGATCCGGGTGCGCTCCCAGGACCGCACCGGGGCGGTGATCGAAGAGGACTACGAAGGCGTGCTGGCCGTCTGTATCCAGCACGAGATGGACCATCTCGAGGGCAAGCTGTTCGTGGACTATCTGTCCGACCTCAAGCGCCAGAGGATCCGCAAGAAGCTGGAAAAAGGCCGAAAGGAGCGCGCCGCGAGCGCGCGCGACACCGGTTCGCGCTCCGGCCAGAGGTACTGAGTTTGCGGCTGGCGCGCAGGCGCGCCCTCGCGCCGTGAAAGCGCTGCGCGTCGCGTTCGCCGGAACGCCGGAATTCGCAGTACCGGCGCTGGAGGCGCTGCTCGGGTCCGGACACACCGTCGTGGGCGTGCTGACGCAGCCGGATCGCCCGGCCGGCCGGGGCCGGCAGCTGACGGCGAGTCCAGTGAAGGCCGCGGCCCTCAGGCACGGACTGCCGCTTTCACAACCGCAGACGCTCAAATCCGCGGAAGGCCGGGCTGATCTCGAAGCATGGCGCGCCGACGTGCTGGTCGTCGTCGCCTATGGCCTGATCCTCCCGAAGGCGGCGCTGGACTTGCCGAGACTCGGATGCGTGAACATCCACGCCTCGCTGCTCCCCCGTTGGCGCGGAGCTGCGCCGATCCAGCGCGCCATCCTGGAAGGCGATACCCAGACTGGAATCACCATCATGCGCATGGACACCGGCCTCGATACCGGGCCCATGCTGCTGCAGCGGCCGACTCCGATTGAGTCCGACGAGACCGCGGGCTCGTTGCACGACCGGCTGGCCGCACTCGGAGCTGCCGCACTGCTCGAGTCGCTGCGCGAGATCTCGGAGGATCGGAGCAGATTGACGCCACAGCCGACCGAAGGCATCACGTACGCTGCCAAGATCGACAAACAGGAGGCCGTGATCGACTGGTCCCGGCCCGCCGTCCAGACCGCACGACAGGTGCGTGCGTTCAATCCTTGGCCCATCGCCGAGACGCGGCTCGGGAGCGAGCAGTTTCGCGTCTACCGGGCGCGCGTCCGCGCCGCGCCCTCCACCCCCGCGACCCCGGCCGCCCCCACGGCCCCGGCCGCCCCCTCGGCCCCGGCCGCCGCCACCGCCGCCACCGCCGCCACGACCCCGATCGCGGCCCCGGCCCCGATCGCGACTCCGGGCGATATCGTCGCCTTGACCGACGAAGGGATAGTCGTCGCCTGCGGGACCGGGCAACTCGTGCTGACTGAGGTACAGCGGCCCGGCAAGCGTCCCGTGACGGCCCGCGACCTGGCGCATTCAACT
>Ga0335083_10007675_pt1 | contig 13294 bp, 11 predicted proteins | sample Lox_Sample_42_FD_206716 | JGI IMG/M metagenome (GOLD analysis project Ga0335083, IMG submission 206716) | Soil microbial communities from Loxahatchee National Wildlife Refuge, Florida, United States - Lox_Sample_4.2 | ecosystem: Environmental > Terrestrial > Soil > Wetlands | place: USA...
GGCAAGCCTGACCTGGTAGTCGCGCACTGCGGGTCCCTCACGGACGACGCTTGCGGTAGCGGCACTGCGGGCGTGCTGCTCGGGAACGGTGATGGAACTTTCGGGACGGCGGTCCCCTACGATACGGCTGGGATCTATGCAGACGGGGTCGCAATTGCCGACGTGAACGGAGACGGCAACGCTGACTTGGTTGTGGCAAACAGCAGCGTAAGCCTTGACGACCTGTCTGGAAATGTCGGAGTTCTCTTGGGTAACGGTGACGGAACCTTTCAAACCGCCGTGGCTTACGGTTCGGGAGGATTCGGCGCCGCCTCCGTTGCAGTGGCAGACGTGAACGGCGATGGCAAACTCGACCTGGTAGTGGCGAACTGCTCCGAGTCCACTGGCGCCTGCACAGATAATACGAGCGGCACGGTGGGTGTGGGAGTGCTGCTCGGGAACGGTGACGGGACCTTTCAGACAGCCGCCACTTATGCCGCTGGCGGGAAAACTCCCTTCGGCATTGCGGTAAAGGATTTTAACGGCGACAGCAAACCTGACATCGTGACAGCGAACTGTGTTGGCGCCAGCTGTGGCGCGGGTCTGGGAAGCGTGGGTGTTCTTCTGAATGCAAGTCTTGGGGGAACGACAACCAAGCTGACTTCTTCTCTCAACCCGGCGCAATCCGGACAGGCTGTGACCTTCACCGCGACTGTGACCTCTGGCTTTACGGGGACTCCAACGGGGAGTGTCAATTTCTTTAATGGAACCACAAACATCGGGACGTCCAGTCTCAACGGCAGTGCTGTAGCGACTCTGACTACGTCCACACTGGCGGCGGGAAGCGACAGCATCACCGCGACCTATGTCGGGGACACCAATTTCGTAACCAGCACTTCGAGTGTGTTGACGCAGGTGGTTCAGGGAGTCTCCACAACAAGCCTGACCGTCGCACCCAGCACCGCCACTTTTGGTGCGAGCGTCACCCTTACGGCCACAGTCACCTCGACTGCGGGCACGCCGGCCAACGGAGAGACTGTAACCTTCACGGATACGACGACGAACACCACTTTGGGCAGCGCGCCGCTCGCTAGCGGGACCGCGACGTTCACCGGCAAGACCATTCCTGTGGGGACTTACTCAGTTGTGGCCAACTATCCGGGCGATGCAACTACGCTGGCATCCGTTTCCTCGGCGCAGCCCCTGCAGGTGCAGCCAGGTCCCTCCGTCACTACCTTGACCCTTTCGTCCGGAACGGTTGCTTTTGGCGCCAGCGTAACCCTGACCGCGAAGGTAACTTCGACGGCAGGTACTCCGGCTGACGGGGAGACTGTGACGTTCACGGACCAGACCACGAGTACGACCTTAGGTACGGGCAAACTCGCGAGCGGAACGGCGACATTCACCAGCACCACGATCAAGGCGGGGACCTACTCCGTTGTCGCCAGCTATCCTGGCGATGCGAACAATTCGGCATCCACGTCGGCGGCGCAGACGTTGAATATTCAGAATTTCACGCTTACTGCCGCTCCGAGCACAGTCAGTATTTCCGCGCCCGGGCAGCCGGGGAGCGCAACGATTACGATTGCGACGTTCGGCGGCCTCAGCGCGTCGAGCGTAAGTGGATTTACTTGCTCCGGGCTGCCAGCCTTATCGACTTGCGAATTTGGCACGTTGAATAGCAATCAGGTGCCAGTCACGATCACGACTACGGCTTCGAGCGACTTGCGCTGGCCGGCGTTGGGCCATCCGCAACGGCTGTTCTATGCGATATGGTTGCCGGGGTTTCTGGGGATGGTGACGATCGCCGGGCATGGTCGCAAATCGCGAGCCTTGCAGATGCTGGCACTCATCTCGGTGTTGAGCCTGACAACGGTCTGGGTCGCGTGTGGAGGCAGCAGCAGCAACCCACCACCCAAACAAGGGACGCCGCCTGGAACCAGCACCGTCACGGTCAGCGCAACCAGCGGAACGTTGCAGGCGTCGACCACCCTCAAGCTGACGGTGCAGTAGCGGGCAGACGAAAGTCGGAAACCAAGTTCGATTGCACGAAGCGTCACACGATGCTGTGAGGTTTCGGTGGGCATGTTCTATATTGGATTGATCCGGCCGCGACAGGCCGGAATTTCGAATCATCGACTGAAGGGTTGCGTGCATGACGTATCTGGAAGTGGTGTTTAATTACGGAGCGATTCCGGGCGAGAGTGAGATGCGGGCGATTGACACGATGCGCGAGGTGTATGGGATCCGGCGAGTGCAGTTCAACGCGAAGGAACGCACGGTACGGGTGGAGTTCGACGCGTCGCGTATGAAGCAGGAGGCGGTGGCGAAGTTGTTGCGGAATGCCGGAATCGATGTGCGGGAGCCCGTGGCGCTCGCGTAGAGGGGCTGTCGCTTGTGCGTTAGAGAGCCGTCGTTAGACGGATAGACGCGAGGCCATCCGTAGCGGTTGGCTTCTGCTGGGGGCTGAAGCCCAGATCAATAATTGGATTCGTCTCGCGGCCCTTGAAGGGCCGCTCTTCCACGTGTTGCGGATCTTTCACCTGTTGCGGATTATCCAGGTGTTCCGCAATCATCCGTTCTTCTGTGGGACGAAATGCTTTTGCAACGTCAATCTGCTGTGGTGTGGAACGAGGGTGGGGAGGGCTGCGGCGCGTCAGACTAAAAAGCAAGGGGTGCTCACAGAAAACCTCTGGCCGAAGTTATTCTCTGAAGCACCCCGTTGCGCGCCACTTCGTCTGCCTTGCTATGTTGCAAGCCGTATGCCATCCGTAAGCCATTTAAAATCAACGTGGAGTTCGTGCTCGCCTCGGTAGGAATTGCGCGGCCCCTGGAAAGAATTACGTCGCCGAGACAGGGCCCCGGATCCGTCGGAACCTCGAGACCTTGGGGACCTGAGCCACGATAATAATGGATTGAAAATTATTTCTTGAAGTAGTAAGTCCAGCTGACACTGATGTAGGACTTCAAGGGTACGCCGACAACGCGCTCGAACGGCATGGGATCGGTCGGAAGGGCGAGCGTCTCAGTGGTCTGGCCTGTATAGCCGCTGGCGATTAGGAAGTTGGCGGCGATCGACATGCGGTTTTCGAAAAAGGGCCGCAGCACAGCGCCGCGAATCTCGGTCGCAGGCGTGCCAACAAAGCCGTCGCCCATCACCAAAATTCGATCGCCAGCTGAAGGCGTAGTTCCGAAAGAAGGCCGAGAAGGATAGAGTTTTCTGGTCACTCAGCTTCCAGTTGTCACTGGCCACGACAATCAAGGTGTGAGTGCGTCGCGCGATTGGAGGCTACGGCCGAATTCGACAGAAAAAGCAGCGACAGGCAAAGAGCGGAGAGCCGCGGTCCGAGATCTAGACTTCACGCTGGCCCACCCGAGAGGTTGCTTCGCGTGGATGAGTCTGTGTCAAACCAAGATGCGCTGGCTTCTGCCATGATGCATACGGTAATCATCTACACGCTGATCCTTCTGGACGCAAATCATATGGAAGGCGAGAGTTCGAGCCGGTCAAGGCGCGGAGGAAAGCGTGGAATGTTCAGTTGCCGCTTGGCTCGGGAACCCGCTACAATAAGTTCTCAGCTTGCCGTGGATTTCGAGCATAGTTGATCGAGTCGAGTACTTGATGGCGAACGCCAGTTCGTTCCATCCCCGGCGGTCTTGATGTGATAGGAAACATGCGCCCTTAGCTCAGTTGGATAGAGCGACTGGCTACGAACCAGTAGGTCGGGAGTTCGAATCTCTCAGGGCGCACCATCTTTCTCTTTTCTTTCTTTTCCTGGATGGCGAAATTCAAGGCACTCGTCTTTTTTGCGAACAGCGATCCGCCGGTTGGGGAGAGAGTTGTCGAAACTACCGCCCCGCGCCGATCGATCGGGGAAAGGGCGAGAGACTACGAGGCTTTATCGTCGACATGGAGGCGGGAGCGGTGTTCCTCTTTTCTCTCTTCGATCGAGAGGACGCGCCGGCCAAGACCGGCGAGCTGAGCTAATTCCTGCTGGATAGCCTGGAGCCGCTCCTGCCTTTGGCCGTGAGCCGCGTGAGCCTGGGGTTCATTTCGACCCGCACGTCGATACTGGTCGTTCAATTCCTGAATCTGAGCGATTTCGGCGCGAAGGCTGGCAATCTTGTTGCGAAGCACTGCGAGGTGATCCATACCATCAAGGATAACGCATGGAGAAACGATTCGCGCGGTTGTCGATTGCGGGGGGTTACTGAAAAGGCCCTTTCCAGCTAGTTAGTGCTACGCAGCGGCTGCAGCCGAACTGATTTTGCGGCAAGTGTGGTATCGCTAAACAGGCTTCGGAAAAACTCCGTGAGCGCCCTGCATGTCCCTCAGGCGCTGAAGCGCGGACATATTTTGAACGACGTAGCGGCACGAGTGAACTCGTGCCCTTCCCAAATCCCCTCCAAATTGAGTATTTCCGCAGCCTGTGAAGCGACGCCCTGATACAAATCAAGGCCATACGGATCGTCGCAATACGAATCATCGCTTTTTTCAGCAAACTGTAAAAGCCATACCCTGGCGCGAATCGTGGCTTCTCAGCAGACTGCTGGAGTTCCGGAAGTGGCAGTTCTCTTTCCCAAGAATTATTTTCAAATGACTCGGAACCCAACGATCGGGTGTCCTTTGATTTTGTTGGCGAATGGCGGGGTGTTTGGGGATTATCTATCTGTCCGAAACTGGAAGCCAAAACAGCCGTGGCAATGGCCAGAATGCGAGTGCCCTCCGCCTGACGCTTCAGGGATGGGGAGAGCTCTGCCCACCCGCAACTTCGATGCTCTCAACTTTGATTTTGTTCTTTGCCAGAGTTCCCTGCACGCGGACCTTCTGTCCGGCAAAGGCCTGGGCCTTGTCCTGATCGTCGAGGCCGTAAATCGTTTTCTTGTCGGGGTCGAAGAGAACATACTTCGCGCCGAGTTGCGCGCACTTGACGGAACAGGTGTTCTTGTCGCGCCCCATGCTCTTCATGTCGTCCATCATTTTTTCGTGGGTCCCATCTTTCGCGCAGAGTGAGTCCATGATCTCGCCGGAGAATGTCTGCGCGGTGGACTTGTCGGCGGGCGGTTTTGGCCGAGCCTCCAGGGCGGGCGAGGCGAAAAACAACGCAAAACAAAGGGTGAGAATGGTGCCGGAGAGGCGTTTCATTTTTCGATTCGTCATCCAATTCATGGTTCGATTCCGTTTGGGCCGGGCAGAGCGGCCTCCTGCAGACAGGCTAGGGAAAGCGGAGGACCGCGTTGTCACGCGCAAGTCAAGACTTTGTAATCAGGTTGTCGGGGAATTCGATTTCAAGAAAGTGACAGATTAATTACATGCGGCTGACAATCGGCACTCCTTCGCTCGGCTAGTGTTCAGCCACTGAGGAAAAAGCCAATGTCCCGCAACAATGTCTTGCGATTATTTCGGTGGTCTATTCCTGGATGCCTGATGGTGTGTGGCGTGCTAGCGCCCGGCCAAGTTTCCTCCAGCACCGATTCGATATCCCCTGCAGAGCTGGGCGTTTCTTTTGTGGAAGGCTCTTCATCGAAAATCATGGTGGAGCGCGATGGAAAGAAATATACGGTAGATCTTGCCTCCCACGAGGTGCGACTCGTCGATGCAGCGAATCCGGCGGCGCCCGTGGGGCAGGAACAACCCGCCGCAAAGGCGAATCAGGCGGGCGTCGCTACTTCGGAAACGGCCAAAAGTAAATACTACAAACCGGGCGACGATTTTCTGTTTAACGTCCCGACGGGCCGGCCAGTGGACCGGCACAGCCTCGTCATCAATTTCACACACCGGTTTGCGTACGAGGCGGCATTCACTGGGCCGGGGCGGGGGGACGTGCTGCTCGGACTCGACGATTTTTCCGTCTCCTCGTTTGGATTTCGTTATGGGATCACGTCGAAGTTCTCCGTGTTTGCGTACCGCTCGCCCAGCGTGATTGGGCGCCCCATCGAGTTGATGGCAGCGTACAACTTTCTCGACGAGCGTCATGGGAATCACCTGAACGCGGCATTCCGCTTTTCGGTGGACGGGCAGAACGACTTCGAGAACAATTATTCGGAGAATTTTGAGCTGATCGTGTCGCGAAGCCTGGGCCATCGGGCGCAGTTCTATGCGGTGCCTACTTATACGATCCACCAGCGACCGGTGCTTTCGAATCCAGGGGCTGCCTTGGCGGACGATATGCCGAATCAGCCTTGCAGCGCGCAATTCGCGGCGGGGATTCCTACTTCCTTCAATGCGCGTCCGTGCGCCAACACGTTTTCTATTGGCGCGGGAGTCTCGGTCGACATCCGCCGTACGGTGGCCCTGGTGGCAGAGGTTACTCCCACGCTGGTGAACGGCGATGAGATGGCGATTCACCGTCCAGAATATGCTTTCGGCATCCAGAAAAAAATCTGGCGGCATGCTTTCACATTTGGTTTCTCGAACGGGCCGGGGACGATTGTTTCTCAGCGAGCAGGCACGCGCGCGACACTTGTGGGAGATCCGTCGGCGGATAAGCTGAGCGGGATGTTCGTCGGGTTCGATCTGACGCGGCAGTTATTCTAGGGCCGGCGGGGGAGCGGCGCGTGGCTTCCACTCTCACTCTTCTTTATTCTTTTCAAACGACTATCCGCCTTCTTCCAAACGACTATCCGGTGGCGTTTGGAATGTGCAGAGAGCAGACGCAGCGGCGGCAGATCGGATCAGAGGCAATATCGAGGTTCGCCCGAAACCGTAAGGCCCGCGGTCCGTTCAGGATTTCGGGGAGAGCCTGGTTGCGGATGTTTCCCAAGGGAGGGTGAAAGAAACACGGGCGCACTTCGCCGTCCGCGCCAATGACCGCCGAAACCCAGGGTGCGTTGCAACGCGGAGCCACAGCCGGAACCTGGCCGAGGTAAGCCCGGAAATGATGGACGAGGTTGCGCAGCTTGCCGGCAGTTTCAACCACAAAGCCGGAGGATAGATCGTCGCTATGCTCGGTTATGAGTCGCTCGATCTCCGCGTGCAGATCCTCGACTTCCGCGGCGTCAATTGCGACCTTATGTTGCCGGTCCTCGTCCCATCCCAGCGGCCGATTGAAGGCACTCGACGTGAGATCGGCCGCCAGGAATGAAATGGAATCCAGTCCAATCTCTTTAGCCACGGCAACGGTCGCGCAAAGGTTGCAGTGATTTTCTTTTTGCACCGTGCATCGGCCGCGGATGATCATTCCGCCGCGGGCCTGCCGTAACTGTCGAACTCCGGCAGCCAGCCGTTCATAGGCTTTGGGGACACGGCGAATGCGATTGTGTATCTCCGGGGGACCATCAAGGGAGACGATGACATCGTCGACGCTTGCCGCAATCATGTCCGCCTGAGATTCGAGGAGCAGGCCCGCGGTGAGGATGGTAACCCGGATGTTCACGGAACGAAGCATTTGAGCCAGTTGGGGCAACTGGCTGTTCATTTGCGGTTCGCCGCCGGAAAAGACCACCCAGCGGACTCCCAACTCCCGAAAGGAAGCGAGATGCTTTTGCAATTCGGCCTGCGTAATCTCCTCAGGCTCACGAATCCTCCATATGTCGCACATCACGCAGCGGCAGTTGCACTGATTATGCGGTGAAATGACAATGACCGGAAGGTTACGAATTACGTGAGGGAGGACATCTGCAGCATCGGCAACCGCATCCCGGGCAGGCGAAATTGAGAGCAGTGAATTCATTACGCGACACCGCCGGTGCGCTCGAACTTCAGGAGTATGTGATCGGCGAGCGAGCGAATGCCGGGGATCTTCTCCAGGAAGGAATCGATTTGTTTCTGAACCGCAAATGCTCGCGGGAAGCGGAGTGCCAACGGCTCAAGGTAGCTGGGCGGGACCGAGAGGCCAATTCCCTGCACCGCCTTGAGCTGAAATTCCGGGGCAAAGGTGCGGGTCAACGATCTCACCGTGGGATAGGTGACATGAACAGTGGCGCCATCCGCCAGTCGCGCATCGAGGCCTTCGCGATGAAATCGTCGAAATGCTTTTTCAGGCTTGCCATGCGCGACATACCAAATCATTTCCCAAAGGCAAGAAGGCCCCATCAGACACAGCAGCACAGGAGCGCCAGTGCGAAGCAATGGCGCCAGGTCCGAGGCGAAGCGCCTCAGATCCTGAACGCAATTTAGAGCTCCGAAATTCGAAAATGCTCCGTCAAAGGGATGGTCTGCTCGCAAGTCGCAGATCTGCTCGGCGGCTAGCAACTGCGGGCGGACAAGCTCCGAATTTCCGGTTTCACCGACGCGACGCGCGGCGACCGCCACCATACGCGGCGAGCAATCGCAGGCCACAACATGCACACCGCGATTTCCGAGAAAGCATGCATCCACGCCCGTGCCGCAGCCGACTTCGAGCACGTGGTCTCCGGAGTGGAAGGACTTCTCCAGTTCCTTCCACACCGCAGAGCGCTGAGCCTGGCCGATTCGTGACTCACTGAAAGACTCGTCATAGCGGTCGGCGAGGGCGTCAAAGGGAGCAGCGTAGAGAGGCCGGGGCATAGATAACATCGGCTCAGACCTCCATTTCCGCTGCAGTTGCATTCAGGCTGGCGCGGGCCTCGGTGATCCTCTTCTGCAACTCGGCTACTGCGGACGGATCACTCGCCGCAGCTTTGGTCAGGCGCTCGAGTTCGACCGAGTTGCGAAGGAGCCTATCGGCGTGGCTGTAAAACTGACGGGAATGCCGGCCGCGAATCCCAACTTCGCGGTCCGATCCGACGTTCCAAGGTTTGAAGTTCTGAACCCGATCCGCGACTTCGAGGAAATAGGGCGTGCCTTTAATCGGATAGGCGACGGTTGTGAAAAAAATGTCGGGATCGCTTTTCTTGACGTGCTCGACGGTGGCCTCGATGTCGGAGAGTTCCTCGCCTTCATATCCCCACATCAGGAACATTCCCGTCTGGATGCCGTGCGAGCGGCAGAGCGCCACCGCATCCCGAACTTCCTCGACGGTAACTCCACGCTCCATGGCATCGAGAATGCGTTGCGAACCGCTCTCGGATCCGATCCACACTCGGAAACAACCCATCTCCGCCAAAGTCTCGACCACGCGCGGATTCAGGCGGTCGGCGCGCGAGATGCACTCAAAGGGGAGCTTCAGATTTCGCTGCTTTAGTTCCTGAGCGTATTCAAACAGCCAGCCAGGATGAATCGTGAAGACGTCATCCGCCATCCATGCCATGTCGGGCTGATACTGTTGCACCAGCCATTCGAGTTCGTCGGCGACGGCAGCGGGTTTTCTGCGGCGATGGGTTTTGCCGAAAACCTCGTGGCTGCACCAGCGACAGTGGTACGGGCAGCCGCGCGCCGTAATGAGCGACACGGAACCCTGGCCATGATGTTTCCGCCAAGTCTCGACGTATTGTGAAAAATCGATCGTTTCGCGAGCGGGCCACGGTTGGGCATCGAGGTCGCGAATCTGTTGCCGCGGCTTCGTCCGCACGATCGAGCCATCGGCGTCGCGGAACACGATGCCGTCTACCTTGTGAAGGGCTTCAGGAGTTCGCAACTGAAGGGCGGGAACCAACTCTTCCATCGTCAGTTCCCCCTCACCGATCACGACAACATCAGCGCCGGCTTCCAGATATTCCGAGACGTAGGCTCCGGGTTCGGGGCCACCGACAACGGTTTGCCAACCGGCCTGCCGGGCAACCTGCAAGATTTCGAGCGCGTTGGAGCGCGTCATCAGGTTGGCGTAGACACCCAACACGGCGGGAGTCGTTTGCCGGAGCAGTTCAAACAGTTGCTTGCGAGAGGAGAACGTTGAATCGAAAACGTCAACATCCATTCCCTTCTTGCGAAGATGCGAGCAAATGTACAGGATCCCAAGGGGGGGATAGGGCTTCATGATCTGAAGCTCTTTGGGATCTTCATAAAGGAAATACCCGTGGGTGAGAAGGAGGTCCATAGTGATCAGGGTCGAGTCAGTCGTCGCCACTCGCGACATTCAAGTTTCCACGCAGTTGCACCAACGGCGTCTTAACGGGAATCACCGCGGGAGTGGGACGAGCGTTGCGACAGGTTTGCTCGAGGCGAACGACGTTCTTCCAGAGTGCCTCAGGAGAAACCGCTGCCCGCACTTGAGGGGACCGAGATGCGGCATTCCTGGCGTCTACCTGAGCGTGCAAGGCGTCATGCAAGGCGTGGTAGAACTCGTCGGTGTAGGCGCCCTGAAACATCATGGAAAGATCCTCGCTGTCGGACCAGTTGGATTTCTGTCCGATTTGCATCTTTACGCGCTCGAAGAACTTTGTGCCGGGCAGCGGATATGAGACCGATACGCCAATGTCATCGGGCTGGATCGTACGAACCATCTCCACCGTTTTCTGAATGTCCTCCCAAGTTTCCCCGGGGTATCCGAACTGCAGGAAAAAGCAGGCACGAATCCCTTCCCTTCGCAGATTTTCACGGGCAATGGAAAACTGTTCGGTGTGAGTTCCTTTGTCCATTGCATCGAGGATTTTTTGCGAACCCGACTCGACCCCCATCCAGGCCTCGTCGCAACCGGCGCGGCGGAGAGCGCGGACGGTATTGCGAGTCATGAGGTCCACACGAGACTGCATCTTGAACGGCAGAGCTGCGTCCAGGCGCTCAACCTGATCGGCCAGGTCGTTGACCCATCTCGCCTGCAATCCAAAAATATCGTCTGCGAACCAAAGATGTTCCGCGTGGCAGTCGTGCTTTAGACGGCGCATTTCTTCTGCCACAAACGCGGCGGACCGCACTGAAAAAGCGTCGCCGTAAATAGGCTTGGCGCACCAATTGCACCGGTATGGGCATCCGCGACTGGCGACAATATTCAGGGAGAAGTAGCCATGAGCGGACTTCCAGGAGTTTTGATATTGATCGAGGTTGATCAGTTCGCGAGCGGGAAAGGGCAAAGCGTCGAGATCGCGCATGAGCGGGCGAGTCGGGGTACGGAGAACTTCATCGCCTTGGTTTCCGAGTATGGCCAGCCCCTTGATGTGAGTGAAGCCCGCATTCGGGTTGGTCAACAGGGTCTGCACTACATCCAAGAGAGTCCATTCGGCCTCACCCAGCAACACACAGCGAAATCCTTTCTGCAGATAGTCCAGGGCGTGATCGGATGCATCCGAACCGTTAATGATTGCGACCGCGCCGGCGTTTCGCGACAGGTTGAGGATGTCGTATGCCACCTCGCGCATACGCGTAAGGCACATCTTCGAAAGAAAATTGAAATTATCTTCGTAGACTACAACAACCTTAGGCCGGTGTTGATCAAGGGCCGACTGGAATCCTTCGGCGGGATCGTTGAGCATGGTGTCGAAAATCGCGACGGAGATGCCGAAGTGCTGTAGCAAGGCGGCGGCGTAGAGGGTCCCAAGCGGAGGATAAGGCCGCATCTTCCGGGTTTGCTTTCGATCGTAGTAGAGATGGTATGAGTGTGTTAGGAGTACGTCAGCCACGCCGGTAACCCCTCGCTGTTGAAAGTGAAAACATCAGCAGACTTCCTGGTTCGGTTTGGCCAGAGCTTGTCCCGTGAGAAGCGAACGCCGCATGACAACTTTCTCGACGGTGCGCGACAGCCACAATTCCCATGGAAAGGAATAACGGTTCTTGCCAATTCGCCAACGGATGGGCGCTCCGAGCGCACGCCGGACATTTCGACGCAGCCACGGAATCTTCTTCGATGCTTTTCTCAGTTGATTGTTCAGCAGGAAATATTCCAGGCTCCGCTTGAGTTTTCGGAGATCCTCTCCCTGCAGCCAGGGAAGTACATTGACACCGAGCGCGAGCGTCTCCCATTCGGCAAGAGAGTCGGGATGGTGTACTCCCATTTCCTTGAGTTGGGGCCAGATAGGAATGCCTGGGTACGGAGTGAAAATGTTTGGAGAAAAGCTGACATTCCAATATTCCTTGGCGATGTCGCTCATGAAACGAAAAGTTTGCTGGCGCTGTTCGTCGGTTTCGCCGGGATATCCCAGGATGATGTTGAAAACGACGTGAATTCCGGAAATATCTGCTTTGCGGGCGGTCTCAACCATTTGCTCGACATGCTGAAAGCGCTTGTTCATCAGGTTCAACACTTCCTGCGATCCAGACTCGGTGCCAAAGCCGATGTGGTAGACACCGCTCTCAGCCAGGGTATGGACCTCGTCCTCCGTCATTGAAGCCAGGAAGTCGGTGGAAGTTTGAAAATCCCAGCGGAACTTCAGGCCGCTGGCGATGATTCCGCGAGCGATGGCGAGCGCGCGTTTTCGATCGACCAGGAAATTCGAATCAAAGAGCAGAACATCTTCGATGTTGTAGCGGGGCACCAATTCGCTCAGGTCGCTGATTACGCGGTCTGCGGAATAGGCATTGAACCGCCGTTTGTAAAAAACTTGATCAGTACAGTAGTTGCACTGATACGGACAGCCAACGCTGGTCGTGTAAGCAAGCTGGCGAATGCCGGAATGCTTTGCGTAGATTCCGTGATCGACCAGGTCATAGGCGGGAGCAGGCAGGTCATTGATGTTCGCCACTGGCCGCTCGGGTTCATGGACGATGGTGCCACCGTCTTTGAAGGAGAGGCCACGGACTCCATGCCAGCCCTTTCCTTCAGCCATCCTCTGCACGAGTTCGAGAAGAGTCAGTTCGCCCTGACCTCGCACGATGGCGTCGACAAAGGGTTCGCGCAGCGTTTGCTCCACCGCCAGGGTCGGATGCCAACCGCCAAAAATGATCGGCATATCCGGGCGAAGTTTTTTGACTTGGCTGGCGACGCGGACCGCGGCTCCGATGTGGGGGCCGGTAAGCATCGAGATGCCCAGGCATAGTGCATCCGCGGTCTCGCGAAGAATCGCCTGTTCGAAGTCCGGGGCGATCAGGTTGTCGATAATTCTGACGTCGAAACCGGACTGGAGCAGAGGCGATGCCAAGCAAAGCAGGGAGAGAGGAGCTCCGAGCGGGGGGCCGTCGTATGGGGGATAGAAAAGGACGACTTTGTTCTTCGTGGCCAATCGATTCCGGTTTCCAATCGCTGCCGCGCTCGTTCGCTCGCACTCTTGAGCCCCGTCTGTCTTGGCTCGGCACGCGGCAACTGGCGCGGCGTTGGAAGTTCCGAATCTAAGGCTGTGTGCACACTCGATTGTCAGAACAATGTCAAATCGATGTCATTTCTCCCCGAGAACATTGTTGAGGCAAATGCGAATTTGCAGAGCTTTTACAAATCAGAGACAAGTCCCCACTGGCGCGTCGTTAGCATTCTGCAATTCGCGGAAGAGTCCGCATCACCGTCATGATTCTTTTCTACAACCCCAAGGCCGCGCGATTTCGCAATCGCCGCCTGCCGCTCTCGATCCTTTCCATTGCGGCGATGGTGGA
>Ga0335083_10007676_pt1 | contig 13294 bp, 13 predicted proteins | sample Lox_Sample_42_FD_206716 | JGI IMG/M metagenome (GOLD analysis project Ga0335083, IMG submission 206716) | Soil microbial communities from Loxahatchee National Wildlife Refuge, Florida, United States - Lox_Sample_4.2 | ecosystem: Environmental > Terrestrial > Soil > Wetlands | place: USA...
GATTTTCATACCGCCTACTCCGCTGCTTCCGCGTCAAGCGGCTTGGGGTTGAGCACGCCAGCGTATTTGTGAGAATTGCGCGAATATTCATCGATGCGCCGCTCGATCTCGGGGCGGAAATGCCGCAGCAGGCCCTGCACCGGCCAAGCGGCGCCGTCGCCGAACGCGCAGATCGTGTGGCCCTCGATCTGCTGCGTCACCTCCATGAGCATGCCGATCTCCCGTTTCTGTGCGCGACCCTCCGCCATGCGCATGAGCACGCGCCACATCCAGCCCATGCCCTCGCGGCACGGCGTGCACTGGCCGCATGATTCATGCTTATAGAAATAGGAGATGCGCGCCATGGCGCGTACGATGTCGGTCGATTTGTCCATGACGATGACGGCGGCGGTGCCAAGCGCCGATTTCTTGTCGCGGCAACCGTCGAAATCCATGAGCAGTGTGTCCGCCCAGTCCTTTCCTGCCGGTACCAGCGGCATTGACGAGCCGCCCGGGATCACCGCGAGCAGGTTGTTCCAGCCGCCGCGCACGCCGCCGGCGTGGGTCTCGATAAGCTCACGCAGCGGAACGCCCATCGCCTCTTCGACATTGCAGGGCTTTTCCACGTGGCCGGAAATGCAGAACAACTTGGTGCCGGTATTGTTGGGCCGGCCGATCGCGGCGAACCATTCGGGGCCGCGGCGCATGATGTCCGGCACCGCCGCGATCGATTCTACGTTGTTCACCGTGGTCGGGCAGCCATAGAGGCCGACATTGGCGGGAAACGGCGGCTTGAGCCGCGGCATGCCCTTCTTGCCTTCGAGGCTTTCGAGCAGCGCGGTTTCCTCTCCGCAGATATACGCCCCTGCCCCGTGATGCAAAACGAGGTCGAAGTCCCAGCCATGCACATTATTCTTGCCGATGAGCTTGGCGTCGTAGGCCTCGTCGATCGCCTGCTGCAGGCGCTCGCGCTCGCGCACGAACTCGCCGCGGATATAGATGTAGCCCGTGTTGGCGCCCATGGCGAAACCGGCGATCAGGCAGCCCTCGACCAAGAGATGCGGATCGTGGCGCATGACCTCGCGGTCCTTGCAGGTGCCGGGCTCCGACTCGTCGGCGTTGACCACAAGATAATGCGGCCTGTCGCCGGGCTTCTTCGGCATGAACGACCATTTCAGGCCGGTCGGAAATCCCGCGCCGCCGCGACCTCGCAGGCCGGAGGCCTTGACCTCGTCGACGATCTTGTCGCGGCCCTTTTCCAGGATCGCCTTGGTGCCATCCCAGGCACCGCGCGAGCGCGCGCCTTTGAGACCCCAGTCGTGCAAGCCGTAGAGATTTTTGAAGATGCGATCTTTGTCAGCGAGCATCTTGCTGTCTCATTTCGCGCGATAGATCGATTTGTCGGTGAGCGTGGTCGGCCCGCCGACCGGCGCCGACAATTGCCGCTCGATCTGCGGACCCGACTTGACCTTTTTGCCGGCGGCCAGGTTGTCGAGGAGTTTGTCGAAGCTCTCCTGCGTCAGGTCCTCGTAGTAGTCGTAATTGATCTGTGCCATCGGCGCGTTGACGCAGGCGCCGAGGCATTCGACCTCGACCCAGGAAAACTTGCCGTCTTTCGTCACTTCCATCTGCTCGCCGATGCGTTTGCGACAGACTTTTTCCAGGTCGTCGGCGCCGCGCAGCCGGCACGGCGTGGTGCCGCAGAGCTGCACGTGAAATTTCCCGACCGGCTGCAGATTGAACATCGTGTAAAAGGTCGCGACCTCAAGCGCGCGGATGTGCGCCATGCCGAGAAAATCACTGACGTACCGGATCGCAGCCTCCGGCAGCCAACCGCCGGCCTGCTCCTGCGCTCGCCACAAAAGCGGAATGATTGCCGACGCTTGGCGGTCTTCCGGATATCTGGCGATCTGTTCCTTAGCCCAGGCCAGATTTTCCTTGCTGAAAGAAAATTCCTTGGGCTGCACCTCCGGCGGGGCGAGACGGCGCACACTCATCGGTCGACCTCCCCAAAGACGATATCGATGGAGCCGAGGATGGCCGAGATGTCCGCCAGCATGTGGCCGCGCGAAAGGAAATCCATGGCGCTTAAATGCGCGAAACCAGGTGCGCGTATCTTGCACTTGTACGGCTTGTTGGTGCCGTCGGAGACAAGATAAACGCCGAACTCGCCCTTGGGCGCTTCGACAGCGGCATAAACCTCGCCGGCGGGCACGTGATAGCCCTCGGTGTAGAGCTTGAAGTGGTGGATGAGAGCCTCCATCGAGCGCTTCATCTCGGAACGGCGCGGCGGCACGATCTTGTGGTCATCGACCACCACCTCACCCGGAGTTTTTCGCAGCATCGCGATGCACTGCTTCATGATGCGCACGGACTGGCGCATCTCCTCCATGCGGATGCAGTAACGGTCATAACAGTCGCCGTTCTTCCCGACCGGAATGTCGAAATCCATCTCGGAGTAACATTCGTAGGGCTGCGCGCGGCGCAAGTCCCAGGCGGCGCCGGAGCCGCGCACCATCACGCCGGAAAAGCCCCAATTCCATGCATCGGCAAGTTTGACCACGCCGATGTCGACGTTGCGCTGCTTGAAGATGCGATTGCCGGTGAGCAGGCGTTCGAGGTCGTCGACCACCTTGAGGAACGGATCGCAGAACGACTCGATGTCGTCGATCAGCTTCGGCGGCAGGTCCTGGTGCACCCCGCCGGGGCGGAAATAGGTGGCGTGCATGCGTGCGCCGGAGGCGCGTTCGTAGAACACCATCAGCTTCTCGCGCTCCTCAAATCCCCACAGCGGCGGCGTGAGCGCGCCGACATCCATTGCCTGCGTCGTGACGTTGAGCAAATGCGACAACAGCCGGCCAATCTCGGCATAGAGAACACGGATGAGTTGCGCGCGTTTGGGTATCGCGATGCCGAGCAATCGCTCCACCGCCAGGCAGAAGGCGTGCTCTTGATTCATGGGCGCGACGTAATCGAGCCGGTCGAAATAGCCGATCGCCTGCAGATAGGTTTTGTACTCAATCAGCTTTTCGGTGCCGCGGTGCAAAAGCCCGATGTGCGGATCGACGCGCTCGACAATCTCGCCGTCGAGCTCGAGAACAAGGCGCAGCACCCCGTGGGCCGCCGGGTGCTGCGGCCCGAAATTGATCGTGAAGTTGCGCAAGCCTGTTTCCGCCATTAGGCCACTTTCGCCAGCTTCGCCTTCTCGGCGAGCTTGGCATTGAAGCGATCCCACGCCACGATCACACGCTCGTGGCGGCCTTCGCCGATCAGATCGATGCCGTCATGCGCGCGCACCGTAAAGGCGAGCTTGCGGCCTTGCACTTCGGCGAGCTCAACGTCGACGGTGACGGTTTGACCCGGCACCGTCGCCGCCAAATGCGAGACGTCGACATGCGTTCCGAGCGAGCCTTCGCCTGCATCGAGATGCGGCGCCAATAACTGCGTGCAGGTCCATTCCATAAGCACGATCATGAACCCGGTGGCGAACACCTTCGGCATCCCGGCAATGATCGGCGACTCCGGGTAGGTGTACGGCACCGTTTTGTTTTCCGGCACCTGGTAGGAGAACGAATAGCTGAGGCCGGGTTTGAGCGAGGTCTTCATGATGGGGGCTTCTTCTCCGGCTCGCCGGCGAGCTTGTTGCCCTGCCCTTTGGCCTTTTCGTCGCCCGGCAGCGGGTAGTCGGTGCCCTCCCATGGCGAAAGGAAATCGAAGGTGCGGAATTCCTGCGCCAGCTTTACCTTGTCGTAACGCACGCGCTTCTGCTCGTCGTCCCAGCGCACCTCGACGAAGCCGGTGAGCGGAAAGTCCTTGCGCAACGGGTGACCCTCAAAGCCGTAGTCGGTGAGGATGCGGCGCATGTCAGGATGTCCAGTGAACAGCACGCCGTAAAGATCGTAGACCTCGCGCTCGAACCAGTCGGCGCCGCGGTACACGCCTATCAGCGACGGCACCGCCGTTTCATCGTCGGTCGCCACTTTGACGCGGATGCGCTGGTTCAGCCGCGGCGACAGCAGATGATAGACGACGTCGAAACGCTGCTCGCGTTCCGGGCGGTCGACTGCGGTGATGTCGATGATGCAGATAAATTGGCAGGCGGCATCGGTCTTGAGGAAATTCGCCACCTTGACGATGTCGGCGGACTTTGCCGTCATCGTGAGTTCGCCAAGTACGACCTCGTATCCCGAGACCGACTTGCCGAGCGCGGTTTTGATCGTCTGCCCCAGTTTGTCGAGCATTTCGTCCATACGCCGCTCGCCTCAACGTTCGATGGTGCCGGTGCGGCGGATCTTCTTCTGCAGGAGCAGGATGCCGTAGACGAGGGCCTCCGCGGTTGGCGGACAGCCAGGCACGTAAATGTCGACCGGCACGATGCGGTCGCAGCCGCGCACCACCGAATATGAGTAATGGTAGTAGCCGCCACCGTTGGCGCAGCTTCCCATGGAGATGACGTAGCGCGGCTCCGGCATCTGGTCGTAAACCTTACGCAGCGCGGGCGCCATCTTGTTGGTGAGCGTGCCGGCGACGATCATCACGTCGGATTGGCGGGGCGAAGCGCGCGGCGCAAAGCCGAAGCGCTCGATGTCGTAGCGCGGCATCGAGGCCTGCATCATCTCGACGGCGCAGCAGGCAAGCCCGAAGGTCATCCACATCAGCGAGCCGGTGCGGGCCCAGGTGATAAGGTCGTCCGCGGCCGCGACGAGAAAGCCCTTGTCCGAAAGCTCGCTATTGGCATCGCGGAAAAAAGCATCATCGGCGCCGGCCGGTTTGCCGGTGCGCGGATCGATAATCCCTTTCGGCGCGGGTGCAACGAGACTCATGGGGCGGCTCAATCCCATTCGAGCGCCCCCCTCTTCCACTCATATATGAAGCCGACGGTCAGAACGCCAAGGAATACCATCATCGACCAGAAGCCGAATAAACCAAGCTTGCGGAACGCGACCGCCCAGGGGAACAGGAAACTGACCTCGAGATCGAAAATGATGAACAGGATGGCGACCAGGTAGAAGCGCACGTCGAATTTCATGCGCGCGTCGTCGAAGGCATTGAAGCCGCATTCGTAGGCGGAGAGCTTCTCCGGATCGGGCTGACGGTAAGCGACGAGGAACGGCGCGATCAGCAGTGCAAGGCCGATCACGGCCGCGACCGCGATGAAGATGGCGAGCGGGAGGTAATTTTCCAGCAATGCGCTCATGGCAACCTCAAGCGTACAGCCCCGCGCGTCCCGTCCCGGCCATACGCCCGCCCCGAACCCCCGGCGGCCGGCGCCAAGCTCCGCGAAAGCGCCTTTGTGCGGCTGCAATAGCCCCAAAGGCGAGAGCCCGGCGAGGCTTAGCGCAGCGCACAAAGGGTGGCAAGGCAACAATCTTGCGCACCCACAGTGCGCGTTGCTCCGCCGCGTCGCGATTGACAGCGGCGCGAAGGCCCCTCGATAGTCCGGCCGCGGGCGGCACTCTCAAAGCGAGGTGGACGATGACTCTGCGGCGAGGCATTTCACTCGTCTTCATGACGGCCCTGCTGGTTCTCGCCTTTCGCCCGGCGCTGGCCGACGATTATCCCTCGCGCCCGGTCAAGATCATCGCGCCATTCGGCGCCGGCGGTCCGACCGATGTGTTTACCCGCATCATCGCGCAGGAACTGCAGAAGTCGCTTGGTCAGCCTTTCGTCGTAGAAAACCGCCCCGGCGCGGGAACGACGATCGGCACCGAATACGTCGCCAAGGCCGCGCCCGACGGCTACACGCTGCTCATGGTGTCGGGCACGCAAACGGTCAACGAAACGCTCTACACTCACAAAGCGTATCATCTCATGAGCGACCTCGTGCCGATTTCGCCGCTCATCGACAGCGATCTGGTGCTGGTGGTGAACCCGTCGGTGCCGGCGAAAAATCTGAAAGAGCTGATCGCGCTCGCCAAGGCCAAGCCCGGCACGCTCAATTTCGGTTCATCGGGTCCCGGCTCGAATTACCACATGGCCGCCGAGTTGCTGAAAAATCTGACCGGCATCAACATCGTGCACGTGCCCTATAAGGGCTCGACCGGCATGCGCACCGACATTCTCAGCGGCCAAATCCAGATGCTGTTCGACAGCGTGCCGACCATGGCGGCTTACATCAAGGATGGCCGCGTGCGTGCTCTCGGCACCAGCGGCCTAAAGCGCTCGCCGATCCTGCCCGACGTGCCGACCATCGCCGAAGCCGGCGTGCCTGGCTTCCAGGCAAGCTTGTGGGTCGGCTTCATGGCGCCGAAGGGCACGCCGATGCCGATTGTCGACAAGCTCAACGCCGAGATCACCAAGATCCTCAAACGCCCCGACATCGTCGCATCGTGGGAAAAGCAGGGCGCGACGCCGCTGACGATGGCGCAACCGCAATTTGCCAGCTTCATGCAGGCGCAGGTCGACAAATGGGCGAAGGTGATCAAGGACAACCACATCGCGCTGATTAAGTAGAGCGATTAAGTAGAGCGATTGCAGCCGTACGGGTGAAGCGATGAATGAAATGCCGAAGGTCGCCATCAAGGGCGAAGAACACTGGACCGGCAAGGACGGCGGCGTGAAACTGTTCCTGTGGCAGAAGGCCGCAGGCGATCCGGCGAAGACCCGCGACACGATCCTGTTCGTGCATGGTTCGTCGATGGCCGCGCAACCGACCTTCGACCTCCAGGTGCCGGGGCGGCCGGATTCCTCGGCAATGGATCACTTCGCCCGCCTCGGCTACGACTGCTGGTCGGTCGATATGGAAGGCTATGGCCGCTCGACCAAAGATCGCGACAACAACGCACCGATTGCGCAAGGCGCCGACGATTGCTACGCCGCCGCCCTTTATATCCAGAAGCTGCGGGGAAACCGCCCGTTTCTCGTCTACGGCATTTCTTCCGGCGCGCTGCGCGCGGCGATGTTTGCCGAGCGGCATCCGCAGATGGTCAAGCGCCTGGCGCTCGACGCCATGGTGTGGACCGGCGAAGGCTCGCCGACGCTTGCCGAGCGGCGCAAGAAACTGCCGGAGTTTATGGCCAAGAACCGCCGCCCAATCGACAAGGCTTTCATCCATTCGATCTTCGATCGCGATCATCCCGGGACCGCGGAAGAAAAGGTGATCGATGCCTTCGCCGAGGCGGTCGTGGCGCTCGACAATTCGGTGCCGACCGGCACCTATGTCGACATGTGTTCGAGGTTGCCGGTGGTGAACCCTGAAAAGATCACCGTGCCGACTTTGATCATGCGCGGACAATGGGACGGAATTGCTTCAATGCAAGACTTGCTGAAGTTCTTCGCGAAGCTGCCCAATCCCGACAAGCAGTTCACGGTGATGCCGGGCATTTCGCACGCGAGCTTCCAGCAGAAGAATTACATGCTGGTCTACCACATCCTCGCGAGCTTCTTCGCGCAGCCGGAGCCTATCTACAAAGGCTAGAGGCCGAGCTGCATCGCCAGGTCGGCCAAATCCTTCGCCGCGTAATCGACCTTCACCGTCGGCTTCGCCTCGCCTGTGTTCGGCCCATACTCATTGATCCGCGCGGTGTGTGCCGTGCGCAGGCCGCACTTCGCGGCAGCGGCAAGATCGTTGGAGTGCGCCGCGACCATCATGCAGTCGGCCGGCGGCAGATCGAAAGCTGCGCAGGCGACGAGATAAACGCGCGGCTTCGGTTTGTAGTCACCGGCAATCTCCGCGCCGAGGATGGCGTCCCAAGGAAAACGATTGCGGCGCGCGAGATCGACCATCAGCGAGATGTTGCCGTTCGACACCGGCGCCAGCAGAAATTTCGTCTTGAGGAGGGCAAGCGCCGCCGGCACGTCCGGCCAGGCAGCGAGCCGATGCCAAGCCAGCGTCAGGTCGTGCAGCACTTCTTCGGATAAATTCTGCAGATTAAACCGCGACAGCATTCGTTCCAAATTACGCCGGTGCAGCACGTCGAGCTTTGAAAATGGAATCTTACCCGAGCGCACCTCCTCCATGCCCGGCTGGTATTCGCCACGCCAAGCGTCGGCGAAGGCCGTCCAGTCGAGGGTGTAGCCAACCTTGCCCAGGATAATTTCCGCCTCGCGGGCAATCGACGACCGCCAGTCGACCAGGGTGCCGAACACGTCGAAGAACAGCGCGCGCGGGATGGAGACTGGTGCCATGAATCGTTGGCCGAGCGGGCGATTTCGCCACCGCGAACACACGCAAAAAAGTGCGCTAAGTCATTGATTTAATGGCGGGAGCGACGGGACTCGAACCCGCGGCCTCTGCCGTGACAGGGCAGCGCTCTAACCAACTGAGCTACGCCCCCGCGGGCGTTTTTCCGAGTTATAGGCGGGGTACCCCCAAGTCAAGGTAAACCGATTCCGCCCACGGAAATTGCGAAAAAGCCTTATTTCATGCGAAGAATCGATGGTCAGACCGCCTCCGAATCGTCTATGGGGGCGATTGTGCTTGGCGTTTTGCCAAGCTCGCGGATTCCATGAGGAGGGTCCACCGATGGCAATGGTTCCTGGAAAGGCTCCGACACCGCCGACCGTGACGCTGAAACATTTGGCTGCGACACTCGCGGAGTCGCATGAGATGTCGAAGAAGCAGGCAGAAACGGTGTTGACCGATTTGGTCGACAACATCGTCAAGCATTTGAAGAAGGGCGAACGCATTCGCATCGGCGGACTTGGCATCCTGCAAGTGCGCCGGCGTGCCGCGCGCATGGGCCGCAATCCCGCCACCGGTGAGCCGATTCAGATCAAGGCGAGCAAGAAGGTTGCTTTCCGCGCTTCCAAGGATTTGAAAGAAGCGATCTAAAGCGTTCGCCGGATCCTCCGGATCATTTGCCGGCAGGCGCGGAGCGACAATTCCGCGCCTGCCGCTTTGCGTTCTGGCGAGGGAGCTGAGCGATGGCCGCCATTAAAGTCGGACTTGTCGGCTGCGGCTTTGTCGCCGAGCTGCATATGTACGCCTACAGGCGCGTCTATGGCGTCGACGCCGCCGTCACAGCCGTCGCCGCACGCGGCGACCACGTAAGCGGCTTCGCCAAGAAACACGGGATCGCGCAGACCTACCGCAGTTTCCGCGAGCTCATCGCCGATCGCGACATCGACGTCGTCGACATTTGCACGCCCCCGAATTTGCACGCGGCGATGATCGTGGAGGCGATGCGCGCCGGCAAGCACGTCATCTGTGAGAAGCCCTTTGCCGGATATTTCGGCAGCGAGATCGACAAGACGCCGATCGGCAAGCACGTGGCAAAATCGCTGATGTATGAACGGCTGCTCGAAGAGATGGACAAGACCGTCGCCGAGGTGAAAGCGAGCGGACGGCTGTTCATGTACGCCGAGGACTGGGTCTATGCGCCCGCCATCGCCAAAACGGTCGAGATCCTCCGCGCTACCAAGGACAAGATCATTTTCATGAAGGGCGAGGAAAGCCATAGCGGTTCGCACGCTGCGCATGCGGCACAGTGGGCGATGACCGGCGGCGGCTCGCTGGTGCGCATGGGCTGCCATCCGCTGGCGGCGGTGCTCTATCTCAAGCAGATCGAAGCCAAGGCGCGCGGCGAAACGGTTTCAGTTGCGGCCATCACCGCCGATGTCGGAAACGTCGCCGCCTGTCTCAAGCCGGAAGAGCGAGCCTATATCGCCGCTAAGCCGGTCGACGTCGAGGACTGGGGCACGCTGACACTGACGTTCTCCGACGGCACCAAGGCGACCGTGGTCTCCGGCGACATGATCATGGGCGGCGTGCGCAACCTGATCGAGACCTACACCAGCGGTGGCGCGCTATTCGCCAATATCACGCCCAACAATCACATGATGACGTACATGACCGATGAGCAGAAGCTTGCCGGCGTCTACATCACCGAAAAGGTCGACCGCAAAACCGGCTGGCAATACGTTTGCCTCGAAGAGGAATGGACGCGCGGCTACAATCAGGAAATCCAGGATTTCATGGAATGCGTCGCGCAACGGCGCGAACCGCTTGCCGGCCTCGATCTCGCGTACCAGACGGCAAAGATGAACTACGCCGGCTATTGGGCGGCCGAAGATGGCCGGCGCGTTACGTTTTGACACTGAGCCGCGGATTCAAGCAGGCCACTTGACCATTTGGCCGTGGTGGGCGGTGACGGACTCGAACCGCCGACATCCTGCGTGTAAAGCAGGCGCTCTACCAACTGAGCTAACCGCCCTTCCCCGCCGTCAATATCGCTGCTTCGCGTGACGATGCAAGCGATTGCCGCGGCAACCTCACTGTAAACGAAAACGGCGCCCTGAATGGCGCCGTTTCCGTATTCGTGATCGGCTCGACGCTCAGTGCGCGGTGAGGCCGGAGCCATCCTCCTCGACCGCGCCTTCGGCGGGAACGGCCGCGGCCGAGACCTTGGCCTCATCCCATTCGATCGGCTCCGGCTTGCGCACGAGCGCTCGCGTCAACACCTCGTCCATGCGCGAAACCGGCACGATATCAAGGTTTTTCTTGATGCTGTCGGAGATCTCGGTGAGATCCTTGGCGTTCTCCTCGGGGATCAGCACGGTCTTCATGCCACCGCGCGAAGCGGCAAGCAGCTTCTCCTTCAGCCCGCCGATCGGCAACACGCGACCGCGCAGCGTGATTTCGCCGGTCATGGCAACGTCGCGGTGCACCGGAATTCCGGTCATCACCGAAACGATGGCGCTGACCATGGCGACGCCGGCCGACGGCCCATCCTTGGGCGTTGCGCCTTCCGGCACGTGCACGTGGATGTCGCGCTTGTCGAACAGCGGCGGCTCGATGCCGAAGGCGACCGCGCGCGAGCGCACGTAGGACGCCGCCGCCGAGATCGACTCCTTCATCACGTCGCGCAGGTTACCGGTGACCGTCATGCGGCCCTTGCCTGCCATCTGCGTCGCTTCGATGGTAAGCAACTCGCCACCCACATCGGTCCAGGCAAGCCCCGTCACCACGCCGACCTGATCCTCGGACTCGATCTCGCCGTACCGGAATTTGGGCACGCCGAGATAGTCGCCGAGGCTTGTGGCGGTGACCGCAATGGTCTTCGCCTTCGACGTCATCAGCTCCTTCACCGCCTTGCGGATCAGGGTGGAGAGTTCACGCTCGAGATTGCGCACGCCTGCTTCCCGCGTGTAGCGGCGGATGATGGTGAGCAGCGCCTCGTCGTCGATCGACCATTCCTTCGAATCGAGGCCGTGCTTGGCAAGCGCGTGTGGGATCAAATGCTTGCGCGCGATCTCGACCTTCTCGTCCTCGGTGTAGCCGGCGATGCGGATGATCTCCATGCGGTCCATCAGCGGCGGCGGGATGTTGAGCGTATTCGCCGTAGTGATGAACATCACGTTGGAGAGATCGTAGTCGACCTCGAGGTAGTGATCGTTGAAGGTGTGGTTCTGCTCGGGATCCAGCACCTCGAGCAACGCCGAGGATGGATCGCCGCGAAAATCGGCGCCCATCTTGTCCACCTCGTCGAGGAGGAACAGCGGGTTCGAGGTCTTGGCCTTGCGCATCGACTGGATGATCTTGCCGGGCATCGAGCCGATATACGTGCGCCTGTGACCGCGAATCTCGGCTTCGTCACGCACGCCGCCGAGCGAGACGCGCACGAATTCGCGTCCGGTCGCCCGCGCAATCGACTTGCCGAGCGAGGTCTTGCCGACGCCCGGAGGGCCGACCAGACACAAGATGGGTCCGGTCAGCTTATTGGCGCGCTGCTGAACGGCGAGATATTCGACGATGCGCTCCTTGACCTTCTCCAAGCCATAGTGATCGGCATCGAGAATTTTCTCGGCGAGATTGAGGTCCTTCTTGACCTTGCTCTTCTTGTTCCATGGGATCGAGAGCAGCCAATCCAGATAGTTGCGGACGACGGTTGCTTCCGCAGACATCGGCGACATCTGACGCAGCTTCTTCAGCTCGTGCGTCGCCTTCTCACGCGCCTCCTTCGACAACTTGGTCTTCTTGATCTTCTCTTCGAGCTCGGCGAGCTCATCCTTGCCTTCCTCGTCGCCAAGCTCCTTCTGGATCGCCTTCATCTGTTCGTTGAGGTAGTACTCGCGCTGTGTCTTCTCCATCTGCCGCTTGACGCGAGTACGGATGCGCTTCTCAACTTGCAGCACGGAGATTTCACTCTCCATCAACCCGAGCACCTTCTCGAGGCGCTGAGTGACGGACGGGGTCTCCAGGATGTCCTGCTTGTCCGGAATCTTCACGGCGAGATGCGAAGCGACCGTATCGGCAAGCTTGGCGTAATCCTCGATCTGCTGGACGACGCCGATCACCTCGGGCGAGATCTTCTTGTTGAGCTTCACGTAGCCTTCAAATTCGGTGACGACCGAACGGGCCATAGCTTCCGCCTCGACGCGGTCGCCGATGTCGTCGGCAAGCACGGTCGCGTCCGCCTCGAAATATTCGACGCGGTCGGTGTATTTGAGCACCTTGGCGCGCTCGACCCCTTCGACCAGCACCTTGACGGTGCCGTCGGGTAGCTTGAGCAGCTGCAGGACGCTCGCCAGCGTGCCGACTTCGTAGATCGCGTCGGTCGCCGGCTCATCATCGGAGGCATTCTTTTGCGTGGCGAGCAGGATGAAGGTGTCGGAGCGCATGACCTCTTCCAGCGCCTTGATCGACTTTTCACGGCCGACGAAGAGCGGAACGATCATGTGCGGAAACACCACGATGTCGCGCAGTGGCAGAACCGGATACGCCCTGGTTTCGCCGGGTTGCAGCGGAGGTCGTGGCTTGGTGGTCATGTGACGTTTCCTTTTTGTTGTGCCCCTGCGCCTCGACCCGCGGATGCGGCGTCTTGGCCCAGTGCCAGGAGAGGAAAAGCTACGAAGCCTTGTGAGGCGCGCATTTTTCCACCGCTATAGGTAGGATGACGGTCTAGCCTCCGCAAGTAACGCCCGATTTCTCGGTAAAAACCGACCGAACAGCGGCACTACGCCATCATTAAAGCCGCGATTCGACAAGTCGTTCCGCGGCAGCCCACTCGTGCAAGGCGCCGCTGACCCGTGTTCGGGCAACGCGTTTAAGCGCTCGCTCCGCCGGACTCCGCCGTCCGATCGCTGCGGTCAGCATAGATGTAGAGCGGGCGCGCTGTTCCCTCGACGACTTCCCTGGAAATCACCACTTCCTCAACCCCTTCGAGGCTGGGCAGGTCGAACATGGTGTCAAGCAGGATACCTTCCATGATGGAGCGCAGGCCGCGCGCGCCGGTCTTGCGGTCGATCGCCTTGCGGGCGATGGCGCCAAGCGCCTCTTCCGCCAAAGTCAGGTCAATCGACTCCATCTCAAACAGCCGCTGGTACTGTTTCACCAGCGCATTCTTCGGCTGCGTGAGGATGAGCTTGAGTGAAG